>ULQS01033997.1_pt1 | contig 38323 bp, 29 predicted proteins | sample 1954751 | NCBI WGS metagenome assembly ULQS01 (sample SAMEA4835662, study PRJEB28245) | human gut metagenome | biome: gut microbiome; material: fecal sample | place: Denmark | collected 2008 | reverse complement strand
CAACGAGCTACCAACTGCTCCACTCCGCGATGTTATTTCTTGTTTGTTTGAGGTTGATACCTCTTTTTAGTTGCGGAGGCCTGACTCGAACAGACGACCTTTGGGTTATGAGCCCAACGAGCTACCAACTGCTCCACTCCGCGATGTTATTTCTTAATTGCGGTGCAAAGGTAAGGACTTTATTTTAAAAAGACAAATTATTTAGTGAAATATTTGACTATTTTTGCATTTTTCTGCTAAAAATATACAGAAATACGCGTAGATTTTATTTTTAGACGGTATTTATGTCAAAAAAAATCATTAAATAGCCGTTTCTCCTCGGAAGTTATTAGTGGTAAAAAGAAGAATTTTTGAACAAGGTCCTGTCTGAATATACTGCAAGGAAGTCGGAAGGCAGGGCAGATGTGATACGGTTTTTGTACAAATTTTCGGATTTTTTGTACAAAAAATCCGAAAATGTCAGCACGTTTTTCTTCATTTATGCAGAGGTTGTTCCTGATATTTCTTATTGATTGAGTGACAGTTGTTTATCTATTTGCGGTTAGAAAGACGTCGGATGTGAAGAAATATTCGTGTTACGACTTGAGTATTATTGTTGTTTTTTCATAAACTCTTCATCTTCGTGATGGAAAATATATCTTGGATTTGTGTAGATAAAAGAAAAACAGTAATTTTGCTCACAATATACATGATTGTGCAATAGGAGAGTTAGAATGACTGTACTGAAGACCAGAGCTAAATTAGTGGATGTTGCCCGGCAGTTGTTTGCCAAGAAAGGTGTAGAAGCTACGACAATGAACGACATTGCCCTGGCTTCTAAGAAAGGGCGCCGTACGCTATATACTTATTTTAAGAATAAGGATCAGATTTACATGGCCGTAGTGGAGTCTGAACTCAAAATGCTTTCGGATACGATGGATAAGGTTGCCCGGAAACCGATCGTTCCGGATAAGAAAATCCTGGAGCTGATTATGACTCATCTGGATATCATAAAGATGGCCGTTTACCGTAATGGTACGCTCCGTGCCGATTTTTTCCGTGACATCTGGCGTGTGGAAGCTATGAGGAAATACTTCGACAACAATGAGATTAAGTTGTTTCGTGAGGTCTTGAAGGAAGGAAAAGATCAGGGGCTCTTCGATATCGATAACGTGGAGATAACGGCAGATATCTTGCATTATTGCATTAAAGGAATTGAAGTTCCGTACATTCGCGGCCAGATAGGTGAAGACCTTGACGATGAAACGGGCTGGCGATATGTGTCGAAAATCGTATATGGGGCATTAGGTTGCCGGAAAGAGAAATAAGTTTAATCTTTTAAATATAAAAAAACATGGGATTATTAACAGGAAAAACAGCTATTGTAACTGGTGCTGCTCGTGGTATCGGTAAGGCTATCGCAATGAAATTTGCTTCAGAAGGTGCAAATATTGCGTTCACAGACTTGGTTATTGATGAAAACGGAAAGAATACAGAAGCTGAAATCGCTGCATTGGGCGTAAAGGTAAAAGGTTATGCTTCGAATGCTGCCAGCTTTGAAGATACAGCAAAGGTTGTAGAACAGATCAAGGAAGATTTCGGTACAATCGATATCTTGGTAAACAATGCCGGAATTACAAAGGATGGCTTGATGATGCGTATGAGCGAAGGACAGTGGGATGCTGTTATCAACGTCAACCTGAAGTCAGCTTTCAACTTCATTCATGCCTGCACTCCTATCATGATGCGTCAGAAGAGTGGTAATATTATCAACATGGCTTCTGTAGTAGGTGTACACGGAAACGCTGGTCAGTGCAACTATTCTGCTTCAAAGGCAGGTCTGATTGGTCTGGCTAAGTCAATTGCTCAGGAATTGGGTTCTCGTGGTATCCGTGCAAACGCTATCGCTCCGGGCTTCATCATTACAGATATGACTGCTAAGTTGACCGACGAAGTGAAGGCTGAATGGACAAAGAAGATTCCTTTGCGTCGTGGCGGTACTCCGGAAGATGTGGCAAATATCGCTTTGTTCCTGGCTTCTGACTTGTCTTCTTATGTATCAGGACAGGTTATCCAGGTAGATGGTGGTATGAATATGTAATAGAATAAGTAGTAAATAATTGAGGATGAAGGATGGGGAATCTTCGTGCCGGCATGTGATGTCGCACAGTTCTTCATTCTTCATCTTTTTATTTCAGGGTATTATGACCGTAGTATACGAAGATAACCATATTATAATAGTCAATAAAACGGCTTCCGAAATTGTGCAGGGTGATAAGACTGGAGATGTTCCACTGTCTGAAACCGTGAAACAATATATCAAGGAGAAATATGCAAAGCCCGGTAACGTATTTCTGGGGGTGACGCACCGTCTGGATCGTCCGGTAAGCGGGCTGGTTGTATTTGCAAAGACCAGCAAGGCATTGAGCCGTCTGAACGATATGTTCCGCAACAGTGAGGTGAAGAAAACCTACTGGGCCATTGTAAAGCAATGTCCTCCTGCCGAAGAAGGGGAACTGGTTCACTATCTGGTGCGTAATGAAAAACAGAACAAATCGTATGCTTACGACAAGGAGGTGAAAAACTCCAAGAAGGCTATTCTCGATTATAAGCTGATAGGACATTCACAGAATTATTATTTGCTGGAGATAAACTTAAAAACAGGACGTCATCATCAGATTCGTTGCCAGTTGGCCAAGATGGGTTGTCCCATCAAGGGTGATCTGAAATATGGCTTTCCCCGTTCCAATCCGGACGGAAGCATTTGTCTGCATGCACGTCGGATTCGTTTCATTCATCCGGTTTCGAAAGAGCTGATTGATGTTACGGCACCTGTTCCTTCAGGTAATTTATGGAATGGATTCGACATGAATCTATAAAAAGAAAAACGGAAGCGCTTCACAGCGTCTCCGTTCATTAAAAAACACATAGGCATCTTCATTTTCTTAAAGGTTACGTTTCAGGGGGAAGAAACGTACCTTTCTCTCTTTTGTTTTTATGGGGTTGGGTTTTTGTAGTTTAGTTTTTGCCTTTTATGTTGTTATAGGGTGTGTGTTTATCAATTCTCTCTATTATATAGTGCAATTGGCGTGCCAAACTTTACCTGTTCTGTAAATGCTTGATTTCCTTTTGTTTGCTGGAATGTCCTTTTAGAAAAGAATGTGGAAAGTGTGGAATGATTGGGGAGTGTTGTGGAATTATTCCATACTTTTCGGAGTATGTTTTCATGTGTCGGTAGTTATCGGGGAGAAATTATCCTATATTATACAGTTTCATTTTATTGTATAATGTCTTGCGGTCGATACCGAGCAGAAGTGCAGCTTTCGTCTTATTGTTCCCAGTCTGCTGCAATGCATTCAGGATACGCTGCTTCTCCATTTCTTCGTCGTGCAGAACAAAGGATGAAGTCTGAGGGGTACTTGCAGGTTGCGATAAAATCTCGTCACCCAGATCGTGTAACGTAATAAACTCTCCCCGTGCCAGTAGGGTAGCACGTTTCACGATATTCTTCAACTGGCGGAGATTACCCGGCCATGAATAACGTTGGAGGGCTTCACTGGCTGCGGCATCGAAGCCAATGAGGTCGCGTTCCAGTTCGCGGTTGGCTTGGTCCAGAAAGAAGTTTGCAAAGAGCAGAATGTCTTCGGGGCGTTCTTTCAAGTCGGGCATACGCAAGGTAAATTCATTGATGCGGTGATACAGATCTTCTCGGAAGTTACCTTTGGCTATTGCTTCCTGCAGATTTTCATTGGTAGCACTTATCAGTCGTACGTCGACTTCTATTTCCTTGGTGGAACCGATCCGGCGAATCCGGCGTTCCTGTAAGGCACGTAACAGTTGTACCTGCACTTCGTAGCTCAGATTTCCTATTTCATCGAGAAACAATGTTCCTCCGTTTGCTTCTTCGAAAGCTCCGACTTTGTCGTTCAGTGCCCCTGTAAATGAACCTTTTATGTGTCCGAAAAATTCGGAAGCTGCCAGATCTTTGGGGATAGATCCGCAGTCTATGGCGATAAAAGGCTTCCCGTTTCGCTTGCTTAGTTCATGGATTCGGTGGGCTACGTATTCCTTTCCCGTACCGCTGGCTCCGTTTATCAGGACAGACATCTGGGTAGGAGCTACCAGCCTCACGTAGCTGAAAAGCTGATGTGCAGCTTCACTTTCTCCTTCCAAAAAGCTTTGTGGTGCTGTTTTCCCCAGTTGTACGTCGGTAGTTGTTACCTCTTGTTCCGGCTTTTGTATAGCTTCCCTTATTTTTTTCAACAGTTCGTCAGGTTGTACCGGCTTGGCAATGTAATCGCTTGCTCCTTGTTTGATAGCCTGTACGGCAGTTTGGATTTCCGCATAGCTTGTCATGATGATAAAAGGAGTGGTGCACGATTGGCTGCGGAGCCATGCAAGCAAGTGAATTCCGTCTTGGTCGGGCAAACGCAAGTCGGACAGAATAAGGTCATAAGAACGTGCCGAGAGTTGTTTCTTGGCGCGCGAACTGCTACTTGCCGTATCAACTTCGAATCCTTTTTTCCCCAGCCATGTTTTGAGCATGGTAGAAAAAGTCAAATCATCTTCGATTATTAGAATAGACGGAATCATATATTTCTTTTTATCCGATGTATTTATTATTCATAGCCTTGCTTTTCCGGTTACTCTCTGTCGGTCGATAGATCAAAGAGTACCCTGTTTCACCGTGAGAAAGTCTTATTCTTTTATAGAATATTTGTGATGCAATTTTGGAAATTTAATTCCATTCTACAGTCAAATGTTCAGGTATATCAAGGCAATATTTATACAAAGATAGTGTTTTTTCGCTATTGTATTTAGAGCTTGTTCGAATTTTTCGAAAAGTAAACCCGAACAAGCTTCTTTTTAAGTTTTCTTTGGAACATGCTGCTCCGTTGTCTATGCTTGGAGAATATTACCGGTTACCTTGCGTGCCTGCTCTATGACATCGGCAATGCAAGTCAGAGCAATCTCAGCTTGTACCTTTGCTTCCTCAGTCAGAACCGTTTTCCCTCGATGAAATTCCAGCCATTGCAATGCCGGCACAGCCTTTTTAGCTTCAATCATGGTAAAGGTAGGAAGCATTTTATGAGCTACAGCACATAAATCCTCCATATCTCCAGCTTCCAATGCCTGTTTCATTCGTTCGTAATTTTTGGAACTTTCTCCAATGAAGGTTTCCAGAATTTCGTGCGCCGCTTCCGGATCATCTCCCGAGAAGGCTGTCAGCGGTGAAAAGTTATACGCATTGTCTGTTGGTACGGGTGTGGGCTTATGCTCTTCCTGTGGCGGTATTTCTTTCCAGTCTGCCGATGTATGTGCCTTGAATATCCTCAGTAATTCATCTTGATTGAATGGCTTGTGCAGGCATCCGGCAAAGCCTTTGGCTTGGAAATCAGCTTCATCCATGTCGCTTCGTGCCGTAATGGCTATGGCGGGAATCGTCTTTGCTTGCGGAACGTCGAGGCTTCTCAGTTTCTGGAGCAGTTCGAATCCGTTCATTGCCGGCATTTGTATATCGGTAAGAATGATATCGAACGGTTCGGAAGCAACCAGTTTGAAAAGTTCTTCCGGCTGTTCACAACTTTTTATCACTGGAGGAAGGTTGTGGTTCGCATGATTGAACAGGTCGTAAATCATTACTTCCGTCAAATTTCGTTGGATACGGTCATCGTCTATCAGCAGAAGCCGCCATTGCCTTTTATCGTCGGGCAATGTCTCTTCGTGGGTAACTGGTGCCTTGGTTACTCTAGGAAGATACAGTTCTACTTGGAAAGTGGTGCCTTGTCCCGGAGTGCTTTCTACCGAAATTTCTCCTTTCAGCAGTTCAACCAGTTTCTTGGTGATGGATAGTCCCAGCCCGAAACCTTCTTGTCCCTGGGCACTTTGTAGCCGTGTAAACGCTTGGAATATACGTTGCTGTTCTTGTGGATTCATTCCGCATCCCGTATCTTTTACGATGAAGGTAAACCGGTTTTGTCCATAATCAACTTCTATCGTAATGTTGCCTTGCGAAGTAAATTTCAAGGCATTCGATATCAGGTTCTCTGCAATCTGGCGGATACGGAACGGATCTCCTTCCAGATTGAGTGTAGGAGGTATATGTTCTTTTAGCTCGAGTGCCAGTCCTTTCTTTTCAGCTCCGGGTAAGAAACTGGTATAGATGCTTTCGAACAGTTCGTGCGGATTGAAGGTTACCGGATGAATATCCATCTTTCCGGCTTCCAGTCGGTGATAGTCGAGCAGCGAAGTGACCAGATCCAGCAGATGATGTGCCGAACTTCGCATGTTATGCAGGTAGAACTGCTGGCGTTTGTCTTGTACCAGTCTGATTAATAAATCAATATATCCTATAATAGATCCAGCCGGTGCCTTGATGTCGTGCGTAATGGTCAGCATCAGTTTCTCGCGGGCAACGAGGAGGTTTTCGGCATAGAGCTTGGCTTTTTCCAGCTCCTTCCGGTAATGGTTGCTGCGGGTAATATCGCGCCAGATGATGGTAAAGAAGATCAGTACCAGCAAGACTGCAAGAATGGCAATGGTTGCCATGGTCCATGCTGCCTGCTGGCGGATGCTCTGTTCGTGTGCAAAGCGGATTTCCATAGCTTTTTGTTCGTCGTCCTCGATTGTTTCCAGTAACTGGTTTACGCGCTGACTGACTCTTCCTCCTGCGATACGCAGCTGGCTGATACGGGCGTCGAGTGTCCGCTGACTTTCCTGTCTTGTCTGGAAGACCTTGTGTTGTATGGAAGTCAGCATGGTGGCGATGGTATCTACCGGGTTGTAAGCCTCGTCTATCGTATCGGTATATTCTTCCTGTATGATGTTGTCTACCTGTGTCGAATCGGGTTTGCCGGGAGAAAATAAGTCGGCCAAACGACGGAAGAACTTCTTGGGCTTGTGATGAATAGTATACGAATTATGATGCGTAACGACCCGTCGGCGTACATGCGTGCTGTTCAAGATAGAATCCTGCTGCATGATCAGGCTGTCCAGTTGCTGACGGTACAGTTCATCTGTCGGGTTTTGCCGCATGGCTTCGAGGACCAGAATCATGTTTTGTTCCTTATTGCGTAATAAAGAGCGTACCGTATCCAGACGTAATTGTTGCAGAGTATCCGTCAGCAGCTGCTGAAGCGAGTCGATCAGCACGCTTGTTTCCTTCATGGCCTTTTTATACTTCGGATACTCGTTCAGGCGTCCGGTACGCAAGGTCTGTCCGATGATTTCGGCCTCGTACAGCTGCGTCACAATCTGGTGCGTGGTTTTCCTTCGGTTACTGATAGTTTCTTCCAGCCCCGTAGGAGTGGTAAGCAGCGTCATTTGCTGGTAGATATACCCGATGGCGCCGAAAAGCAGGCAGATAAGCAGGATATATCCAAAGGCGATTTTGGTAGAAGTGGAAAACATAGTCAGGCTCCTTTCCCTGTTTTATACCTGAACCTGAGATAATACATGATGCCGGCACTGGTCAGTCCGAACGGGAAAGCCATCCATATACCGGTAATTCTCCAGTTGCAGACAAAGCCGAACAGGTATCCCAAGGGCAGTGATATGATAAAATAAGCGATAAACGAAAACAGCATCATCAGACGTACATCGGCGATGCCCCTCAGTGAGTTGGCAAAATTGATTTGCAATCCGTCGCCAAACTGGTAGAGCAGGAACGGGATGATGACCTGTGCTACCATGGCAGCTACGGTCGCGTCGTCGGTAAACCAGCCTCCCAAATGATTACGCAGCAGATAAATAGGGATGGATGTACAGACAATCATGATCAGGATGATATGGAAACCCACGTTTGCCGTGCGCCTTACGTTCTCCATATCTCTCTGTCCGAGGAAGTTGCTGATACGGACCGATACAGCTGCTCCCATGCCATAATACATCATGAAGCAGATTTGTGACACGGCAATCATAATCTGATAACTGGCAAGTTCCGCACTTCCCAACCAACCCACCATAATAGCACTCAGGCTGAAAGAGGCTGTTTCCATTCCCATCTGTGCGGCAATGGGCCATCCCAGCCTGTTTAGAAGATTGAAATCGGCTTTATTGAGGCAACCTCGACGGAAGCCTTCCCGGAAAGACTGGTAGCGGCGGGTACCGAAAAATAAGACTACATAAGCTATCACCATGAGAATGCGCGATACCAGCGTGGAAACGCCGGCACCCAGCAAGCCCAATTCCGGCATGCCGAGCTTTCCGTAAATAAGAATGTAGTTGCCGATGATATTCAGTATATTACCGATCAGCAGTATCCACATCGACACTTTGGTATCGGTTATACCGTCGGAAAACTGTTTGAATCCGTTGAACCACAGCACGAAAGGTAGGGAAACCAGCAGAACTATGAAGTAAGGTCGCATGTGCGGTATCAGCTCGGCGGGTTGTCCCATTCGGTCCAGATTCACGTAAAGTATGGTCATTACCAGACATACGATGGCTGCCAGTACAGTATTGGCTGCCAGGCTGTTCTTGAGAATCCTTCCCACATCTCCGATTTTATGCTGACCGAACAGGCTGCCTACTACGGGAGTCAGTCCATAGGCAAAGCCTGTACTGAAGATAATGGCAAGGTTGAACATGTTGTTCACGAAGCTGGCAGCCGCCAGTTCCGTCGTGCTGTGATGACCAATCATCAGTGTGTCGGCAAATCCCAGTACGATGACTCCTATCTGTCCGATGACGATAGGGAGCCCCAGTGACAACAATGCTCGGTAATGTGACTGACTCATTTGATTGCTTTATAATATAGGATGTTACAGTTCTCGGGAACAAAGGCACGCCGTGCCGTTTCTTGTATCTGTTCTACCGTAACCGAACGGTATTTCCCGACTTCCAGATTGATATCTTCCGCACGTCCCAGCAACTCGAAGAATGCCAGATTTGTCGCCACGTTCAGGTAATTGATGTTATTGAAAATTTGTTCGCTTTCATAACGGTTCTTCACTTTTTCCAGTTCTTGTTCGGATACGGGAACCGTTTTCAATTTGTCGAGTTCCTGCCATACAGCTTCTTCTGCCTGTTCCAGTGTGACGCCCGATGCCGGTTTGCCCGTAATGTGCAATAACCCTTCGTCGAGGCTGCCCGAAATATAGGCATCGATGGAGGTGAACAGTTTCTTCTCCTGTACCAGCGTCTGGATAAAGCGTGATGAACGTCCGTTCGACAGCAGATCGGTGATGATGTCGAATGCATGATAGGCACGATGATAGCGATTGCACATGTGGAAAGCCATGTACAAAGCGTCTACCGGCACTTTGCGTTCCACGCTGCGTCGGCGTATGGCAGTCTGAGGCTTTTCTGCCGGCAACTGGCGCTTGGGAATCTCACGTGCCGGTATCGGGGCAAACCATTTTTCTGCCAGACGAACAGTTTCGTCGAAGGAAATATGTCCGGTGACGGCGAGAATTGCATTGTTCGGGGCATAAAACCGGTAGAAGAAGCTTTTCACCTCTTCCAGCGTGGCGTTAGCTATATGACTGATCTCCTTTCCGATAGTCGGCCAACGGTACGGATGGTTTTGGTAAGCCATTTCGCGCAATAAGTGTGCTGCGTCGCCGTAAGGTTGGTTCAGGTTGCGTTGCTTGAATTCTTCGATGACTACCTGACGCTGTACTTCCAAGCTTTGCGGACTGAAGTCGAGGCTTAGCATACGGTCACTCTCCAGCCAGAAACCTGTTTCTACGTTCTGGTAGGGAAGGGTAATGTAATAATTGGTAATATCGTTGTTGGTCCAGGCGTTATTCTCGCCGCCGGCGTTTTGTACCGGAACATCATAGTCGGGAATATTCACCGAACCGCCGAACATCAGATGTTCGAACAGATGGGCAAAACCGGTATGTTCCGGATCTTCGTCGCGGGCTCCTACGTCGTACAACACATTGAGGGCAACCATTTGAGTAGAGTTGTCCTCATTGTGTACGATACGCAGTCCGTTGGACAGTGTATGATGGTTTACTTGTATCATTATTCTTTATCCGATTTCTCTATGACAGAAGCTTTCAGTATACGTACATCCTTTTCCGGACGGTCTGTACGATTGGTTTTTACTGCTTCGATACGTGCTACCACGTCCATACCGTCTACTACTTCTCCAAATATCGTATAGCTGCCGTCCAAGTGGGGAGCTCCACCTACTGTGGTATAAGCTTCTATCTGTTCGCGGGTAAACTTCAGGGCAGGTTCTTTCTTTACTTCGGCACGTGCCTGTGCTTCAAGGCTGTCTTGCAGTGCCATCAGACCTTCCATGTCGTTTGCCTTACGCATTTTGTAGATTTCCTTCATATGCTTGCGTGCCAGTGTCTGGAATACCGTGTCGAGTCTTGCTTCGTTCAACTGGTTTTCCATGTTAATCATCTGAGCTTCGGAGAACTTTCTACCGGTTACGATATAGAACTGGCAGCCCGATGATTCTCTGTTGGGATTGACATCATCGCCCTGACGTGCGGCGGCAAGTACACCTCTTTTATGGAAAAATTTCGGATTGATTTCTGCCGGAATGGTGTAACCAACATCACCGGTACCTAAAGTAGTGGTTGTATCGGTAGCAGTTTTACTCTGCGGGTCGCCTGCCTGAATCATGAAATTCTTGATGACACGGTGGAAAAGTGTGCTGTCGTATACCCCTTCTTTCACCAGCTTGATGAAATTGTCGCGGTGTTTCGGCGTTTCATCATACAACTTTACGGTAATATTTCCCATCGTCGTTTCCAAGCGTACAAGTGTTTCGTTTCCTGTTATCATAGAATTTTCTTTTTTTTGACTTCCGGTGCATGCGGTCATGCAGCAGAGAATCAGGGTGAATAAAATGATTGTTTTCTTCATACGAGGTGTGTTTTGCTTGCAAATGTACAAAAACCCGTGGGAATATAAAAAAGATGTCAGCACGTATGAGAGAAAACATGCTGACATCTTTTTATTTTTTGTACAAAATAATTTTGTTTTTGTACAAATTATCTTGAAATGTCTTGTAGACTTGCGGTTAATGCCTTATTCTGCCAGACTAAGTATCTGCGCTTCCTGAGGAACATAATCTCCCTGGAAGAAGCGGCTGGCACGAAGCAGGTGACGCCAGATGCTGACCAACTCCTGTGTTTCCTGAAGGATGTTCAGGTACACCATCGAAGCTTTCAGACTTGCATTGTCGGTTTCCTGCATGCGGTTCATCTGCTGCTTGCGCAGAGCTGATATCTTATTCTTCAGGGCATCACCTTTTACCAGAATATCGTCTGCTTCACGATAGTCGTTGTTTTCGATAGCTGTACGGGTACGTTCCATCAGCTGACAGAGTTCTTCACGTATCGGAAGGAATTCTGCGATGCAGTCTTTCGATATCGGATTGAAGTTGTTGTCTACATGTTCCTTACAAGGTTCACAGATACGCTTCAAGCAGTAAAGCATCTGTTCGCAGCTGTTGCTGCCTAGGTGGAACCAGGTATTCTTTTCGATAGCTATTGGAATAGGAATACGACGCAATCCTAAAATTTCTTTACGACGACGCTTTTTCAACATCTTCTTTTGCTCGTCGGTAGAATTCATCACTTTTTTTAGCTGTTTCAGGTCCTCGTTGATGAAACCGTCGGTAACTTGCATGTAAGCTTGTTCGGTATAAGCGATGTAATCTGTCAGGGTACCTTTTACATGCTGGCGGAGCAGTGACAGCACTTCCGATTTGTCTTTGCTGGCCATCATGCGTTTAAAGATATCATCCTGCTGTTCTGCCTTTTCTTTCTTGCTGTACTTGATGTTGCTGCGGATCAGCAGGAATACAGCCACACAGATAAAGATGAACATGCCCACAAAGCTTGTGTAGAACATGATGGCAGTTACCAGTGCACAGATGGTAAAGGCTACGAAAGCGGTGATGAACCATCCGCCGATGACCGACAACATTCCGGTGATACGGTATACGGCACTTTCACGTCCCCAAGCACGGTCGGCAAGTGAAGAACCCATTGCCACGATGAAAGTTACGTATGTAGTAGAGAGCGGGAGCTTCATGGTTGTACCGATGATAATCAGCAAACCGGAAAGTACCAAATTGACAGATGCACGAACCATATCGAATGCGGCTCCGTTTGCCAGAATCACTTCATCTTTGTTGAAACGGCTGTCTATCCAGCGGCGCATGCCTGCCGGAATCACCTTAACCAGAAATTCGTTGATAGCTGTCGCACGGCGGACGATGGTACGTGCCAATGCCGACGAACCGAACATTTCGTCACCCTCTTCCTGACGAGCCAGATCGACAGATGTCTTGATTACATTCTTTGCTTTCTTAGAAGTAGCCAGCGCATAAACCATGATGATACCCGAAGCCAGCAGGAAGATAGCCGGAGTCTTAGCCGACGACATCAGCGAATTCATCATAAAGTCGTGTATGCCTACACCGTTCGAGTTGGCTGCATAATCCGTATAAGCCGAGAAACCAGCCAAAGGCACACCGATAAAGTTGACAAGGTCGTTTCCGGCAAATGCGAGTGCCAGTGAGAAAGTACCCAGCAACACGATGATACGGAATACATTTACCTTGCACCAGTGCAGGATTTGCATCAGTACGGTAAAGAAAACAAAGCAAGCTACAACTAGCATAGTTGTGTTTTCATCTATCCACGCAAGTGATTCTGCACTCATAAACGGTGCGCTTTTCAATCCCTTTATCAGCACGAAATAGGCAAGTGCGGTCACAGAAATACCACCAAATACGCCAATGGTCCAGGAAAGATGTTTTTTGTAGTTGAAGCTGAAGATAAGACGAGAGATGTATTGAACGATTGTTCCGGCAATGAAGGCGATGGCAACGGAGAGGAAAATACCCATAATAACGGATAAGGCTTTTTCGGTATTCATCATGTCTCCTAAAGACAGAAGACCAGTTTCATCGCCGATGATTTTGAGAATTGCAAGAATAAATGTACCTCCCAATAATTCGAAGACCATTGATACGGTAGTCGAGGTAGGGAGTCCGAGAGTGTTGAATACGTCCAGCAGCACCACATCCGTTACCATAACGGCAAGCAGAATACACATAATTTCATAGAAACTGAAATTGGCTGGTTGGAAAATACCATGTCGGGCGATGTCCATCATGCCGTTACTCATAATTGCACTTACGAATACGCCGACTGCCGCTACAATGACGATGGTTTTATACCGGGCAACCTTTGCTCCTACGGCGGAATTCATGAAGTTAACTGCATCGTTGCTGACACCTACTAGCAGGTCGAATATTGCCAGCATGAAAAGGAAAATGACAATTCCTAAATAAAGAGTTTCCATATTTTACTATAAAAATGATTTTTTAGCGTCGCAAAGTTATGGAAAATCTGTCAGACGCCTGTTGTTATACGTATTACATTTCTGTTACAAAATACTTAGGGGCTATGTTATAAGGGTAAAATGTTTTTTTTAGAATTTCTTCGCATGTTTATCTATTGGAAATTCGTAACTTTGTGCTCTAAATCATAGAATTATATAGTAATTACTAAAATATTAAAGCAATGTCAGAGTCAAAGAGAATAAAAACGGCCTTGGTATCGGTATATCACAAGGACGGTTTGGATGCGATCATTCGTCGTTTGGCGGAAGAAGGTGTAGAATTTTTGTCGACAGGCGGTACACGTCATTTTATTGAAAGCTTAGGATATGCTTGTCATGCAGTAGAAGATCTGACTGGATATCCTTCTATTCTGGGCGGTCGTGTCAAGACACTTCACCCGAAAGTATTCGGTGGTATTTTGTGCCGTCGTGAACTGGAAGAGGACCGTCAGCAGGTTACCAAATATGAAATTCCTGAAATAGACCTGGTGATTGTCGACCTTTATCCGTTTGAAGACACCGTTGCTTCGGGAGCCGATGCTCAGTCTATCATCGAAAAGATTGATATAGGTGGTATCTCGTTGATTCGTGCTGCTGCAAAGAACTTCAATGATGTAGTTATCGTGGCAAGCAAGGCTCAGTATAAGCCTTTCCTCGACATCATTACAGAAAAAGGTGCAGTGACTACTCGTGAAGAACGTCGCTGGTTCGCCAAAGAAGCGTTTGCCGTATCTTCTCATTACGACTCGGCTATCTTCGGATGGTTCGACGGAAACGATAATTCTGCTTTCCGTTATGCAGCTGAACAGCCGAAGGCATTGCGTTATGGTGAGAATCCTCATCAAAAAGGTATTTTCTTCGGTGACTTCGATCAGATGTTCGAACAGATTCATGGTAAGGAAATCTCTTATAACAATTTGCTTGACATCAATGCGGCTGTCGATCTGATTGATGAGTTCAAGGGTGAAACGACTTTCGCTATCTTGAAGCACAACAATGCTTGCGGTCTGGCTTCTCGTCCGGTATTGGTAGATGCTTGGCGTGCTGCTTTGGCAGGTGATCCGGTTTCTGCCTTTGGTGGTGTGCTGGTAACAAATGCCGTAGTCGACCGTGCTACAGCCGAAGAAATCAACAACTTGTTCTTCGAAGTAATCATCGCTCCGGGCTACGATGCAGATGCGCTGGAGATTCTTACTCAGAAGAAGAACCGTATCATTCTGGTGCGCAAAGAAGCTGAAACTCCGAAAAAGCAGTTCCGCTCTTTGCTGAACGGTGTGCTGGTTCAGGACCGCGACCTGAAGGTTGAAACTCGTGAAGACTTGAAGCAGGTTTCCGAAAAGGCTCCTTCGGATGCAGAAATCGAAGATCTGCTTTTCGCCAATAAGATTGTAAAGCAGAGCAAGAGCAATGCTATCGTGCTGGCTAAAGGTAAACAATTGGTTGCCAGTGGTGTAGGACAGACTTCACGTGTAGATGCTTTGAAACAGGCTATCGAAAAGGCTAAATCGTTCGGATTCGACCTGAACGGAGCTGTAATGGCTAGTGATGCTTTCTTCCCCTTCCCCGATTGTGTGGAACTTGCCGACAAGGAAGGTATCAAGGCTGTTATCCAGCCGGGTGGTTCGGTAAAGGACGATTTGACATTCCAGTACTGCAATGCACACGGTGTAGCTATGGTGGTGACTGGTGTACGTCATTTTAAACACTAATATAACTCGAATAATAATAATGAATGAAGAGTGATTCTTCGTTCATTATTTTAAAAAGATTCTTCAATAGGAAAATTATGGGATTATTCTCTTTTACACAAGAAATAGCAATGGATCTTGGAACTGCCAATACCATTATATTGAGCAACGACAAGATTGTGGTAGATGAACCTTCAGTGGTAGCACTCGACCGCCGTACCGACAAGATGATTGCCGTAGGTGAGCGTGCGAAGCTGATGTATGAAAAGGAAAACCCAAACATCCGTACGGTCCGCCCGCTGCGTGACGGTGTGATTGCCGATTTCAATGCGTGCGAACAGATGATGCGTGGTTTGATTAAGAAGGTAAATACGGGACGCCGCTTGTTTACTCCCTCACTGCGTATGGTTATCGGAGTTCCTTCTGGTTCTACCGAGGTAGAACTGAGAGCGGTTCGCGATAGTGCCGAACATGCAGGCGGACGTGATGTCTATCTGATTTTTGAACCGATGGCTGCTGCTATCGGTATCGGACTGGATGTGGAAGCTCCCGAAGGTAACATGATTGTGGATATAGGTGGTGGTTCTACTGAAATTGCTGTCATTTCATTGGGAGGTATCGTTTCGAATAACTCTATCCGTATTGCCGGAGATGACTTGACTGCCGATATTCAGGAATATATGAGCCGTCAGCATAATGTAAAGGTCAGCGAACGTATGGCTGAGCGTATCAAAATTCATGTAGGTGCTGCTCTGACCGATCTGGGTGATGAAGCTCCGGAAGATTATATCGTGCGCGGACCGAACCGTATTACGGCACTGCCGATGGAAGTTCCGGTTTGCTATCAGGAAATCGCTCACTGTCTGGAAAAAAGCATTGCAAAGATTGAAACGGCTATCTTGAGTGCGCTGGAAAATACACCGCCCGAATTGTATGCCGATATCGTAAGCAATGGTATTTATCTGGCAGGTGGAGGCGCGCTGCTGCGTGGACTCGACAAACGTCTGACCGACAAGATTAATATTCCGTTCCATATTGCCGAAGACCCTCTGTTGAGTGTTGCCAAAGGAACAGGTATTGCCTTGAAGAATGTCGACCGTTTCTCATTCTTGATGAGATAAAATAGTTTCCTGCCTTGAGGCATGGATGAAAATTGCGGGGCCTTTTGTGAGAATGGCTCCGCATTAATCTTGATATTTTTCTTCTCTGAAGTTGTAGGTATGCGAAATCTGCTGAACTTTTTATTGAAATATGATTATTGGCTGCTCTTCGTTTTGCTGGAGGTAGTGAGCTTCATTCTGCTGTTCCGTTTCAACAGCTATCAGGGAAGTGTCTTTTTTACTTCAGCCAACCGTGTTGCAGGAAGTATTTATGAGGTGGCAAACGAAATCACATCTTATTTTGGGCTGCATACGGTAAACCGTGATCTGGTGCGTCGTAATGTAGAGCTGGAATTGCAGGTGGAATCCTTGAACAGAGCGCTTAAAGGCTATATGCGTGATACCACAGAGGTAGAAAAAAGCATGTATCAGAATGTGCTGGCCGATTATTCCATTTATCCTGCTGAGGTAGTGAATAACAGCCTGACGCATGTTGATAACTATATTACAATCAATAAAGGTGATGCTGACAGTATCCGTACTGAGATGGGAGTAGTGAGCGGAAATGGGGTAGTCGGCATTGTTTACCAGACTTCGGCTCATTACGCTATCGTATTGCCGGTATTGAATTCAAAAAGCAGTATCAGTTGTAAAATCCAGCGGACGGATTATTTCGGTTCGCTGAAATGGAACGGTGGTTCTTCGCTTTACGCATGGCTGAAAGATATTCCCCGGCACTCGGAGTTTTCATTGGGTGATACGGTGGTGACCAGCGGGCATAGTGCTGTTTTCCCGGAAGGTATACCTGTAGGTGTAGTCGACGACATGGCTGATAGTCACGATGGCTTGTCGTATGTACTGAAGGTAAAGCTCTTTACAGACTTTGCACGCCTGAACGATGTGAATGTAATCAGTTTTCGTGGACGACCGGAACAGGCCGAACTCGAAAATAATATAAAATAAGGTGTATGGTATTGTTCTTACAGAGATTGGTGTGGTTCGTTTTTCTGGTACTGCTTCAGGTACTGGTGTTGAATCATGTGCATATTCTGGGCTATGCAACTCCTATGCTCTATATCTATTATATATTGGTACTGAATGCTGAAATTCCTCGCAAGTCGTTGCTTTTGCAGGCTTTTTTCCTGGGATTATGCATCGATATCTTCAGTAATACTCCGGGCATGAATGCGGCAGCAGCTACCATGATGGCGTTTGCGCGCCGTCCCTTGCTACGTATGCAGATGCTGCGTGATGTAACCGACGATTACGTACCGGGCATTCGTTCGATGGGTTTTTATCCTTTCTTCCGGTATATCTTGAGTAGTACTGTGGTATTTATGGTTACCTTGCAAATAATTGATGCTTTTACGTTTTTCCGCATGAGTGAGCTGATGTGGAAGATTGTGACAGATACACTGATAACGGTAGTTGGCATAATCTGTATAGACACTATAAGGAGGAAGAAATAGTGGATCGGAATTATAAGCTGGCAAAGAGAAGGCATGTCATTGGTGGTGTCGTTCTGACGGTAGTGGTTCTTTTTATAATTCGTTTGTTTGCGTTGCAGATATTGAATGACGACTATCGGAAGAATGCCGACAGCAATGCGTTTCTGAAGAAAATTCAGTATCCCAGTAGAGGAGTGATTTACGACCGTACCGGGAAGCTGCTGGTTTATAACCAGCCGGCTTATGATATCACGGTGGTCATGAAGGAGATAACTTCGCTGGATACTGCCGATTTATGCAGTACACTCCGGATAACGCCCGATTTTGTACGCCGTAAATTTCGGGATATAAAGAACCGGCGTTTGAATCCTGGATATTCTCCTTATACCAATCAGGTATTTCTGACTCAGCTTTCGGCCGAAGACTGCGGTATTTTTCAAGAAAAACTGTTTAAGTTTCCCGGTTTTTATATTCAGCGTCGTACTATCCGTCAGTATAATTACAATGCGGGAGCGCATATCTTGGGAGATATAGCCGAGGTTTCCAAGGAGGAAATGGAAGATGATGATTATTATTTGCCGGGTGATTTTATCGGCAAATTAGGGGTAGAACGTTCGTACGAAAAACAACTCCGTGGAGAAAAAGGTGTGGAGGTGCTGCTTCGTGATGCGCACGGACGTATCCAGGGAAATTATATGGATGGTAAGTTCGATAAGGCTCCTGTTCCGGGAAAGAACTTGACGCTGAGCCTGGATATTGAACTTCAGATGCTGGGAGAGAGATTGCTGGAAGGGAAAATCGGCAGTATTGTGGCGATAGAGCCTTCTACCGGCGAAGTACTTTGTCTGGTATCTTCACCTACTTACGATCCGAGCCTGATGATTGGACGTAACAGAGGTAAGAATCATCTTGAATTGTCGAAAGATCCGTGGAAACCCTTGTTGAACCGTGCTATTATGGGTACTTATCCACCGGGCTCTACTTTTAAGACTACTCAGGCACTGACTTTCTTGCAGGAGGGTATCATTACTACCGGAACGATGTATCCGTGTTCGGGAGGTTTCTCGTATCGCGGACTGCATGTGGGATGTCATGCCCATCCTTCTCCTCTGGCTTTGATACCGGCTATTGCCACCTCTTGTAACGGATATTTCTGCTGGGGGTTGTATCACATGATTGGTGCTCGTCAGAAGTATGGCTCTGTGCAGAAGGCCATGAATACGTGGCGTGATTACATGGTTTCGATGGGATTTGGTTATCAGCTGGGAATTGATTTGCCGGGTGAGAAACGAGGTATGATTCCTAATGCACAGTTTTATGACAAGGCTTACCGCCGTTCGTGGAACGGTTTGACCATTATCAGTATTGCAATTGGTCAGGGAGAGGTTACTGCCACTCCGCTTCAGATAGCCAATCTGGGTGCGACCATTGCCAACCGGGGATATTTTGTGACTCCTCATGTTGTGAAAGAGATAGAAGGAGAGCCGATAGATTCTATTTATACAACCCGCCGTTATACAAAGGTAGATAAGGTACATTACGATGAAGTGGTACAAGGTATGCGGTCGGCTGTACTGGGAGGTACCTGCCGTTTGGCTAATATTCCGGAACTGGAGGTCTGCGGTAAGACTGGTACGGCGCAGAATCACGGGAAGGACCACTCGGCATTTATGGGATTTGCTCCGATGAATAATCCGAAAATAGCCATTGCCGTTTATGTGGAAAACGGTGGATGGGGAGCTACATACGGTGTACCTATCGGGCGACTGATGATAGAAAAATATTTGACCGGTAAGCTGACCGAGGAAGACGAAGCGTTGGCTACCGATATTCAAAACCGTAGAATTGATTATGGCTTACAGGAAAGATAGTTTGTGGAAAACGGTTGACTGGTGGACAATTGCTTTGTATGTTGTCCTGATAGTGTGTGGCTGGTTCAGTGTGTGTGGAGCCAGCTATGATTACGGTGATCCTGATTTTCTGAACTTTACGACGCGTGCTGGAAAACAGTTGATGTGGATTGGCTGTTCCTTTACCCTAGGTTTCGTATTGCTGATGCTGGAAGATCGTTTATATGATACGTATGCTTATCTGATATACGGAATCTTGCTGTTATTGCTGTTTGGAACGATATTCAATCCGCATGAGATCAAGGGTTCGCGTTCGTGGATTGTATTGGGTCCGGTAAGTCTGCAACCTGCTGAGTTTGCCAAGTTTGCTACGGCACTGGCTTTGGCTAAATACATGGGTGAGTATACTTTTTCTATGGAAAGAGGTAGGAAAATGCTGGTAGCACTGGCCATTATTCTCGTTCCCATGTTCTTGATTATCTGTCAGAAAGAAACTGGATCGGCTTTGGTTTATCTCTCTTTTTTCCTGGTACTGTATCGGGAAGGGATGACTGGTTCCATCTTGTTTGCGGGGGTATGTGCCGTGATTTATTTCATTGTAGGTATCCGTTTTAGTAATGAGCTGATGGCCGATGGACTTACTTCTCTAGGAGAGTTCGCCGTATTGGGACTGATTATACTATTTTCGGCCTTGCTGGTGAAAGCTTATTGCAAAAACAGTGAGCGTGCCGTCATTTACATTCTTTCTTTCGGTCTCGGCTCGATGCTACTGGGCTGGTTGTTTTCTTTGTACGTCATTCCGTTTGACGTAGTTTACTTGCAAGGAGTGGTATGTGGAGCCTTATGCATCTATTTGGTTTATCTATTCTTGCACGAACGCATTCGTAATTATCTGTACATATTAGTATTTACTATCGGTTCGGTGGGATTCCTCTTTTCGGCAGATTATGTATTCAATGAAGTACTCGAACCTCACCAGCAGATACGTATCAAGGTATTGTTGGGAATGGAAGATGACCCGACAGGTGCCGGATACAATGTCAATCAAAGTAAGATTGCAATTGGTTCGGGAGGCTTTTGGGGAAAAGGTTTTCTGAACGGTACCCAGACCAAGTTGAAATATGTACCCGAGCAGGATACCGACTTTATTTTCTGTACCGTAGGCGAGGAGCAGGGATTTGTGGGCTCTACGATTGTGATTCTGTTGTTTGCTGCATTGATATGGCGGTTGATTTATCTAGCAGAACGACAAAGCACCCGGTTTGGACGAGTATATGGATATAGTGTGCTGAGCATTTTCTTTTTCCATCTTTTTGTCAATGTGGGTATGGTACTTGGATTGACTCCTGTAATCGGTATTCCTCTTCCTTTCTTCAGTTACGGAGGCTCTTCGCTTTGGGGATTTACCATTTTACTGTTTGTTTTTCTGCGTATTGACGCTGCCCGTGAAAGTTGACAGACGCATACCCACATCGCTGATTCCCTTCAGCGACTTGTCACGCATGATATGAACTACCTGTAGCAAACTGTCGGCTGGCGAAAGATGCAGAGGATGATCTTGGGTACATGTAAACTGATACATATTGCCTGCTGTACCTTTGCCTTTCCAGTTTCCCCATTTATCGGCTAGGCTCAAGTGTAACGTATCCGGACGTCTGTCTGGACTTAGTGGGTACAATACTTCCAGCCATATATCCTGATAAGGATAGTTTTCCGTATGTCTTAATCCTACTTCCAGCTCATAGGTATGTCCTGCAAGCTGGGAAGGAAGTGTATACTCCAGCATATCCTGTTTGTTCCAGCCGTTGCTGCTCAGGTTTTGGTAAGTATGGTAAACCGTATCATCATGGCATGCCGCAAGGGAGAATAATAAACCTAATATTCCCCCTGCGGTCCGGATATATGATGAAGTTTTTAGTGTGGTCATGCTATTTCGTTGTTATTCTTTCGTGCTGGCCGGCGTGGACGGTTAGGCTGTCTGTTGTTTCCTTCCGGTTGCGGCTGCTGTGTACGTGCCTCCGGTTGTTGGTTGGGCTGCTGTCTGTTGTCAGCCTGACGTGGAGCTGTTCCTTGTCTTTTCCCTTCCGGTTGTGGTTGCTGCGTACGTGCTTCTGCCTGCTGGTTGGATGGTTGCTGCTTGTTATCGGCCTGGCGTGGAGCATTTCCTTGTCTTTGGCGATTACCTCCCTTTTCTCCTCTTCGCTTATCACCGCCCTGGCGCTCTTCTTTCCGTCTTTCTCTTCCACCGTTGGCAGGAGTATTGGAAGTTGCGGCATTGTTCTCTACCCGTGCCTGTCCTTCTGTCTTTTCCTGACTTGATGCATTCTTATTGGGAAGGAGCTTTTGTGGATTGGTTTCTTGAATAGTGGCCTGACGAGCTTCTCCGTTTTTCTTCTTATTCTTACGGTTCTTGCCGTTTTTGCTTTTATCGAAACGGGTAACACTTTCCTGTTCCAGCAAGTCTTTCGGACGTGCCGGCTCATGCATGCCGTTGTCGTTCAGTTTCTCGGGCTTTTCTCCACGGCGGTTCATGTTGATAACCTCAAATGCACGGCGTGCTGTAATTGTTACTTCGTTGGCAAGGAAACTCTTGTCGGTAGAATAAATGATTTCTCCTTTCAGGATGTCGGCCTTGAAGTAATAATATGTTGCATCCATTGTTTCGAGGGTGATTTCCTTGCTTGGCAATCGTTTCTGGCATTCTACGTAAGCGTCTACTTCGTAGTTGAGGCAACATTTCAGCTTGGCACATTGTCCGGCCAGCTTTTGCGGATTAAGCGAAATATCCTGATAGCGGGCTGCTCCCGTAGATACAGAAATAAAATTAGTCATCCACGTAGCGCAACACAGTTCTCGTCCGCACGGACCGATACCTCCGATGCGTCCAGCTTCCTGACGAGCACCGATCTGTTTCATCTCGATACGTACACGGAAAGCCTCAGCCAGTACTTTGATAAGCTGACGGAAATCTACTCGTTCATCGGCAATGTAATAGAAAATGGCTTTGTTTCCGTCGCCCTGGTATTCCACATCACCGATTTTCATCTGCAAACCTAAGTCGGCGGCAATCTGACGAGAACGAATCATCGTAGCATGTTCACGACTTTTGGCCTCTTCATATTTTTCCATGTCTACCGGTTTTGCCTTGCGGTATACACGGCGTATTTCAGCATCCGGCTTTATGTTTGCCTTACGCATCTGCAACGGTACAAGGCGTCCTGTCAGCGTTACTGTACCGATGTCATGACCCGGACTGGCCTCTACTGCAACAATATCGCCTTTTTCCAGTTTCAGGTGATTGCTGTTTTTGAAATATCCTTTTCGGGTATTCTTGAACTGTACCTCCACCATATCCTGCTCTTCGCTGTTACCGGGAATATCGGCCAGCCAGTCGTAGGTATTCAGTTTATTATCTTGTCTTCCGCAGCCCTTACAGCAAAGCGAGCCACTTCCGTTCTTCAATATAAATTTGTTCATAGTTTCAATTCTTTAGTAGTACAATCATTTTCAGGGCGAAATCGAAGAAAACGAATTTGGGATTTACGTTTTGTTCGATATGTCGTCCGGCTTCCTCCAGTTCATCCATGATACCCATGACGTTCCTTTCGTTGACGAAAGGTGCAAATCGTGAAGCGAATTGAGCCTCTTCGCGTCCCAGGTAATTCATTTCCGGCTGGTGGAAGTTATATATAAAGTTTTCCCGTATCATGCGCTGGCAGTATGCCAATAAATTTTTCTGCCGTTCTCTTCCTAATGCCGCAACCTGCTCGCTCCATGCTTTCATTTCTTTCAGGCGTCGGGCGTATGCCAGTCGCATCAGAGAAGTAAACAGTGTAAAGAATAGTCGGTTTTCTTCTCCCAAATGTATGTTTTCGATGGCGCGTAAGACACTTCCGGCAGAGAGGTGTGCAATATCGGCTGCATCTTCGGGTTGAAGCATATAGCGCGTGCGTAATAATCCGGCAATATCCTCCTCACTCAGCGGAGGCAGGTTAAACCGTTGCATACGGCTGGTCAGTGTTGGCAGAATATATTCCGGAGCCTCGCTGACCAGTAAAAACAGGGTATAGGCAGGAGGCTCTTCGAGGAGCTTCAACAGCTTGTTCCCACATTCCGCATTCATCTTTTCTGGGAGCCATATAATCATGATTTTATACCCGCCTTCTCCGGCTTTCAACGACAGCTTCCGTTGTATTTCGTCACTTTCGCGTACGAATATCTGAGCCTGTTGGTTTTCGGCCCCCATACGTGCCAGCCAATCTGGTAGTGAGAAATAGGGTGAATCAATCAGCTGCTGACGCCATGCATCGATAAAGTCGTCGGACACCGTGTCACGTCCGGCTTTTTTCTTGATGACAGGAAAAGCGAAATGTACGTCGGGGTGAACCAGTTTGTTCATTTTTACACACGAAGGACATTTCCCGCAAGCATCTTCTTCTCCCGGATTTTCACAACACAGGTATCGTGCTAAGGCCAGCGCCAAAGGGAGTTTACCCGTTCCCTCCATTCCACAGAACAGCATGGCGTGAGGCACCCGCCCTTCATGGACGAGTGTCAGCAGATGGCGTTTAGCCTCGGTTTGTCCTATGACGTCTTTAAAAAACACGGTTAATAAATTTCTTTGGCTACGCGGCGTACGCTTTCCGTAGCTCCAACAGTATAAAAATGAATACTCGGTACACCGTGAGCAATCAGTTCACGGCATTGGTTGATACACCATTCCACTCCCAATTGTCGGGCTTCTTCGTCGGTTTTGCATTTCAAAGCTTCCAGAGCCAGATCCTGCGGAAGGTCGACTTTAAATGTTTTAGGAACTACCGACAACTGAGATAGTTTGCTGAACGGTTTGATTCCCGGAATAATCGGGATATCGATACCTTCACGACGCACACGGTCAACAAAGTCAAAAAATTTGCGGTTATCGTAAAATAATTGCGTTACGGCATATTCTGCTCCCGCTTCAACCTTCTTTTTCAACCAGTAAATATCCTGTTCCATGTTGGGAGCTTCTTCATGCTTTTCCGGATAGCAGGCAACTCCGTAGCTGAAAGGATGTACAGGAGCTTTAATAGGAGAACCGTCGACGAATACTCCGCGGTTGAAATCATTGATTTGCTGTTCCAGTTCCACGGCATGTGCATATCCTCCGGGTTCAGGAGTAAAGACTTGCTCGTGTTTAGCCTTGTCGCCACGCAGAATCAGCAGGTCGGTAATACCTAAAAATTGCAGATCCAGCAGTACATACTCCGTGTCTTCACGTGTAAATCCACTGCACAAGATGTGTGGTACTACCGTGATGTTATATTTGTTTTGTATAGCTGCTGCCACTGCTACCGTACCCGGACGGCGGCGGATTCGCTTGCGTTCATACAGCCCGTTACCCAGTTCGCGGTATACATATTCGCTGCGGTGTGTGGTAATATTAATGTATTTCGGGTCGAATTCGCGTAAGGAATCGATGGTTTCATATAATTTTTCTATCCCTGTGCCTTTTAAAGGAGGAAGAATCTCGAATGAAAAGGCAGTTTTCTCAGGTGATTTGATTAAGTCAATTACTCTCATTTCACTATTTTTGCGCCTTGTTAGGGTGTTACATATTTGGCAAAAATAAGAAAAATATCGTACTTAACGGGAGAATGTTTCTTAAAAATTTTAATTTGTCTGCCGATACATCAGAGCACGGGGGTAAACAAGTGAGCGAACCATCCGACAAAGCGTTTCCACGGTGTCCGTTTCTTGTAAACCTCTTTCGTCATTATCGTACTGTTTTGCTTGTCGGCACTGAATATCTCAGTCAGTTGGGCCGTGATAGGCAGGTCGAATACAAATGCGTTGATTTCGTAGTCATATCGCAGGCTCCGGCTGTTCAGGTTGGTACTTCCCACCGTACAGAATCGTTCGTCTACCATCATGACCTTCGAATGATGAAATCCTCCGTTATAGACATAGATATGTGCTCCTTTTTTTCGGAGGCGGTTGGCAAGATAAAATCCGGCATCGGGTGTGAAACTGATGTCCGATTTGCCGGGAATCATGATTTCTACCCTGACTCCACGGTCGACAGCCTTTTCGATGGCATGGCGTATGCTGGCAGTCGGAGTAAAGTAAGGGTTGATGATTTGTATTTTCCGTTCTGCCGCATTGATGGCTGCAATGTAAGCGTGCCTCATTGCTTTGGGCGATATTTTCGGGACGCGCTGTACAATAGCTACCTGATGACCGGCATGTACCGGAGGTGCATTCAGTGAATCCTCTCCAAAAGGGAAAAATTCATCGCCTTCTATATGCTGCTTGGTTTCTTTGTTCCACATTGTTAGAAAGGCCTCTTGCAGTTTTTCTACAGCAGGTCCTTTGATACGGATATGCATGTCTCTCCATGCTCCGATTTTAGGCAGTCCGTTTATGTAATAGTCGGCGATATTCATTCCTCCTGTATAGCCTACTTTGCCGTCTATGACTACTATTTTCTGGTGGTCACGACTGGCCGCATGATTTACGTACGGAAAGGTAATCGGGTCGAATGTTATAATTTCTATTCCCCTTTTACTCAATTTTTTGAGGAGCCTGTTACGGAGTGGACGGTTATTCGACATATTTCCGAAAGCATCGAACATGGCGCGTACTTTTACTCCTTCCTTCACTTTCAGTGCAAGTAAGTCGAACAAGGCATTCCCGATGGAATCGTTTCTGAAATTGAAGTATTCCAGATGTATATGATGTTTTGCCTTTTTGATTTCTTCAAAAAGGTCATTGAATTTCTCTCTGCCGCTGGGCAACAGTTTCAGCTCATTATTGTTGATAATTGCTACGCCTTGTTCGCGTAAGTATCTGGCAAATAATGAGTCAGCAGGCAGATATTCGGTAATGGTATCTTCTGCTGCTTTTGCCGTAAACGATTGTGATTGTGCATGGCAAGGCACGCCGAATTTCACAATCAATAAGACTAGGCAAAAAAATATTTTGTGAAATTTGTAGTCATTCATGCATCGATAGTTTTTGTGAGGTGCAAAAATATGGAATTTAATTAAGAATTTGTAATGATTACACTTGCTTTTCATAAAATAGTGACTATTTGACTGTAAAATCAGATGAAATGACTGTTTCTTAGAACTTGTTTGAAACTTGACAAAGCCAATATCTTTATGGTGAAACAAGAGTATTATTGAAATTTTCTGTAATTTTGCGGAAAGAAGAACGATATTGTGAGAAACACGCTTAAAAAGAATTTAGATGAAAAATCTGCCTTTGTTGATTGGTTTATGGTTACTTGCTGTAGTACAACTTCATGCTCAGGTTTCGTCACTGGATAGTTTATTGTTGAGGCTGGACTCAGTTTTGGTTCATAGTGATGATTATGTGAAAGAGAAAGAAATGAAAATCAAACAGCTTCGTATGCGTAAAGTTCCTTCCAATCAAGAGGAAAAATTCTGGTTCAACAAAATGTTTTATGATGAATATTATGTGTACAATGCTGATACAGCAATGGCGTATGTAGTAGATAATATTCGTATTGCTCGGCAGCTCAATAAGCAGGAATGGGAGCAGGAATGGAGATTGAACCGGGTTTTCCTGTTGGTCGCTACCGGATTATTGTATGAAGCAGAAACCGAGTTGAAGCAGATTGATGAAAAACGCTTGCCTTCGGATTTGCGTTTGCAGTATTACGATCGTAAGATCTATTTGTATTCTCATTTAAGTCAGTATGTAGGAAAACCTGAGTATGCCAAAATCTATTATGAAGATGAAATAAAGCTCAAGGAAGAAGCTCAAAAAATGGTCAATACAGGAACTCCCTTTTATTACTGGTTCAAGGCCATGTTTTATCGGGATTTCCCTGATTCGGCGGAATACGATACCTTGAAAACCGAGTTGAAAGAGATTGTTGAACACTCTTCACTCAATACACGTATGGATGCGATGAACTCGTATGTGCTGGCACGCATGTATATGAACGAAGGCGATGAAGACAATTACATGCGTTACTTGATTTACTCTTCCATTGCTGACGTACGCATCTGTAACCGGGATATAGCGTCGATGGAAGAGTTGTCGTCCTTACTTTATAAACGAAATGATATCGACAGAGGATATACTTACATTAATTATTGTTTGCAGATGGCTCTTAAATATCCCAACAGAGTACGTGTTGTGGGGATTTCTACCGTTCTGGATAAATTACATCAGGCTTATCAAGAAAGAAATATCTTGCAGGAAAAGCGACTGAAAAATTTTCTTTATACGGTAAGCATCCTGTCGGTAGTATTGTTGGTGGCAGTTTGTCTGATTTATATTCAGTTCAGGAAGTTGGCAAAGTCAAAAGCTCAGCAGCACGAAACCAATAAATTGTTGAATTCGCATGTGGAAGAATTGTCGGAAGCTTATAAGATGCTGGCCAATGTCAATGAAGAACTAAGTCGTGTAAATGAGCAATTGAAGTCTACCAATAATCAGTTACTGGAAGCCAACTATGTAAAAGAAGAATACATTGGCTACGTTTTTTCCATTTGTTCCAGTTACATCAGTAAGCTGGAAGAATATCGTAAGAATGTCAACCGTAAGTTAAAGACCGGACAAGTGGAAGAGTTGAAATCATGGTCTGCCAGTACCAGCATTGTTCAGAGTGAGCTAAAGGAGTTCTATCATAGTTTCGATGCTATTTTCCTACATGTTTATCCCGATTTTGTCGATGATTTTAATGCCCTGCTTCGTCCGGAAGAAAGAGTTGTATTGAAAGAAGGAGAATTGTTGAATACAGAACTGCGCATTTACGCACTTGTCCGTTTGGGTATTAACGATAGCGTAAAGATTGCCGAGTTTCTCCATTGCTCTCCTCAGACGGTTTATAATAACCGGCTGCGTACGCGAAATAAAGCTGTCATTCCGAAAGAAAATTTTGCGGAAGTAGTACGCTCACTCGGGAAAATGCAGCGATAAATCGAGTTGAAGTACCTTCTTTAGACCAGAAAAAGTTTACCTCTCGTATAATTTATATATTTGAAAATCAACGTTCTTTTCTTGTTTTTCTTTACCTGTGCTTTTTACCGAGACATACACGGTGATATTTTTGCTTTTAACTTTGTCGCAGAAATTTAAACCGTAATGTTAACTTTAAAAACAGATTTATGAGCACAAGAGTAAATCAATTGCAAGCTGTGAGATATGTTGTGGCGATCTGGGGCTTGCTGTTTTTCTTCTCATTCAGTCTGTATGCACAGAAGCTGAATGTGACAGGAAATGTAAAGGATGCTACTGGTGAAACAATTATTGGAGCCAGTGTCTTGGTGAAAGGAACGACCAACGGAACCATTACTGATTTCGATGGAAATTTTAGTCTCTCCGATGTTGACCAAGGTAGTGTTATCGAAGTTTCTTATATCGGTTATACTACTCAGTCCATAACCGTTAAGGATGCTTCTCCTCTAAAGGTCATTTTGAAGGAAGATGCCGAAACATTGGAAGAGGTCGTGGTGGTAGGATATGGAGTTCAAAAGAAAGCCAATCTTACGGGAGCTGTGACTTCCATGAAAAGTGATGAACTGATCAAGTCGCGTGCGGCCAATGCGACGACGGCACTTGTAGGTCAGATGCCGGGATTGATTTCCAAACAGGCGAAGGGAGAACCGGGTGCCGATGATGCCAATATTTATATTCGTGGTATTGCTACCTTTCAGGGAGATACATCACCGGCTTATATTATCGATGGTATTGAACGCTCTGCTTCCGATTTTGCCCGTATGGATCCGAACGATATTGAGTCCATCAATGTTTTGAAGGATGCGGCTTCGGCAGCTATCTTTGGTATGCGTGGTGCTAATGGTGTCATTGTGATTACTACCAAGCGAGGAAATACCGGAAAGGCTTCTATCAAGTATTCGGGAAGTGTTTCCATACAGAGCCCTACCAAACTTCCAGAATTTGCCAATTCGTATGATTATGCCCGACTGGCAAACCAGTATTTCGGTCGTGAACTGTATACACAAGAAGCTATTCAAAAATATCGTGACGGTTCCGATCCGGAACTTTATCCGAATACTAACTGGTATGATGAGATGCTGACCAAGAACGCAATCCAGAACCAGCATAATATTTCTATCTCGGGTGGCTCAGAAAAAATCAATTACTATGTAAGTTTAGGTTATCTGAATCAGGGAGGTCTGTGGGATGATTTGAACTATCGTCGCTATAACCTGAGAAGTAATATCGATGCACAGATTACCAGCACTACCCGTTTGGGAGTAGACATCTCCGGTCGTCTGGAAAATTCCCTGAATTCGGGAAGCAGCGAAGGAGTCTTCCAGCAATTGGTACGCAATACGCCGGTACTGCTATGCCGCTATCCCGACGGAACGTTTGCCGTACCCGATGCAACTCATCCCAATGTAGTGGCTTCCAACCAGCCGGGTGGCAGTTACAGCAAAGGAAACACTTTTGTGGTAGATGCCAGAGTACAGCTCGAACAGAAACTTGATTTTATCACAGAAGGTCTGTCGGCTAAAGGTGTGATGTCTTATAGTAAAAATACATACGACAATAAGGCATGGAGTGTTTCTCCTTATGTCTATTCGAAAGATGCCGACGGAGAGTATGTCCTGAAACCTCGTTCCAGCGCGAGTCTGGGACTGACTCAGAATAACAGCAACTATCAGGAATATCAGTTGCAGTTAAATTACGATCGTTCATTTGGCAACCATAATGTTACGGCCATGGCAATGGTACTGGCCCGCAAGGGATTTACAGCCAATTCGTATATGCAGCGTAACTCTTTCGATTCAGAAATCTTGGACCAGATTAACGCTGGCAATACTGAAGGACAGACCATGAGTGCAGTCGACAGTGAAACAGCCCGCGCTAGTTACATGGCACGTATCAATTACAACTACGCTTCCAAGTATCTCGTAGAATTTAATATTCGTCGTGATGGTTCTGAAAACTTTGCTCCCGATAAGCGCTGGGGTACCTTTGCTTCTGCTTCTTTGGGATGGGTCGTTTCGGAAGAGCCTTTCTTCCAGTCGTTGAAAAATACAGTCGATTTTCTGAAGATACGTGCTTCTTACGGTACACTGGGTAACGACAATACCGGTGGCGTTTCGTTCCCGTATTACAGTCGTTTCGAATTATATGGCAGCGATGTAATGGCAAGCAACGGATTTATGAACAATTTAGGTGATTATGCATTCGGTGATTTGGTGACGAAAGGTCTTGTTCCCGGTGCTATAGCTAATCCACTTGCTACATGGGAGAAATCGAATAAAGCGAATGTTGCCATTGATGCAACTTTGTTTAGCAAACTCAACTTTACAGTCGATTTCTTTACAGAAAGAAGAACCAATATTCTTACCCAACGTACATCAGAAATTCCTTCTTCATTTGGAGGTACCTTACCGTTGGAAAACTTGGGGGTTGTAGACAATAAAGGTATCGATCTTTCTATCAATTACCATAATACGATTGGAAAAGTAATGTACTCGGTAGGTGGAAACTTCACTTTTGCCCGTAACAAGATAATCGAAATGGCAGAGGCTGAAGGCACTTCCGAGCTGATGAGAAAGACCGGACGCTCAATCAACGGATATTATGGTTACAAGACAGACGGTATCTTCCAGTCGCAGGAAGAAATCCGAGCTGATGAGAAAGACCGGACGCTCAATCAACGGATATTATGGATACAAGACAGACGGTATCTTCCAGTCGCAGGAAGAAATAGACAATTATGCAAAGCAGGAAGTAGCCGGAGCCGGTTATGTTACTCAGGTAGGCGATATCAAGTATGTGGATGTTGACGGTAACGGAGTAGTCAATTCTGATGATATGACGTATTTAGGTTATGGAAACATTCCGGAAATAGTATACGGCATCAACGGTTCGTTGAGCTGGAAGAATTTTGACTTCAGTTTCTTGTTTCAGGGAGCAGCCCATGCACAGGTCTATCTGAAAGGTGGTATTATCCAGCCGTACTTCAACCAAGGTAACTTGCCGCAGATGTGGGTAACCGAAGCATGGACGGAAGAAAACCCGAGTAATCGTTATCCTCGTTTGGCCGAATCTACTCATAACTTCCCAACAACTGATATTCCGGGGGTACAGACCTATCTTTACGATGCCTCTTACCTGAGATTGAAGAACATCGAGATTGGATATACTTTCCCTGCAAAGTGGTTGAAGCCAATATCCGCTTCCTCGCTCAGAATATATGCTAGTGCACAGAATTTATTCACAATATCGAGTGTACCTCAGATTGACCCTGAAAACACGCAGCAGGAAGGATGGACTTATCCGCAGATGAAGTCATTTAATGTCGGTTTGTCTGTTCAGTTCTAATAATTAACGATGTAAAATTTGTAAATCATGAAAAAGTTAAATAAATACGGAATTATCCACTTTAATCTTGCAAGTCTCTATATCACAAAGATACGAAAATATGTGGGTAGTAGGGCATTGCGCCCTACTTTTTACTACAAATTCGCCGAATAAGGCAAGCTCTTTATGTAATCCTCCATGAACTGCCAGTCGGGATTACCGTTTGAATCTACGGGAAGTTTGATTTTATGCTTTAATAGCGTTTTCTGTCTATATTGCCTCCCGTAAGCGTATTTATATTGGTCCTGATTTATTATGGTAACAATGAACATCATTGTGTATTTTGATAGGGCATATTTAGGCGTTAGAACAAGGATATTATCATCACAACAGAAATCATATCCTCTGTAAGCAGAAAAACCAAACATATCAATCGTAATGCAATTCGAGAAAATATCCATGTCATTATTTACAAATCTATTTACTCCTTGATTGTTTTCTCCTGCCGTCACAAGTGGCATTTCTCCTTCAATGCTATCCGCCTTAGTAAGGCGTTTGCCTTTGGAATGATAAAAAATGTCAGGAACTAAGTTGAACCATTCCCATCTGCGACCACCTAATTTAGGTGAATCATTTATTAAAGGTATATTTGTATATGTTTTCGGAATATAATAATCGCCATTTCTAACAAGAAACGTAGAATACTTACATAAATCATTAGTAAAATCATCTTTACACAATAATTTGTAGTCTGTTTCCAAATAAGCCTCTGCGCACCATTCGTCTTTCCAAGAAACATGGTGCATTATACTTTCCCCTGCGACTTCCTTGCGATTCCTATATAACCGTAACCATTCTTCTTTAATGGTTTTCCATTTGCCGTGTACATCTATACGCCCCAACTTTTTTCTTTTCTCAAAGCCATCATCCTTGAAATAGCCAAAGAATGTTTCCTTATCTTTTTGGTGGGGCTTATGAGCCGTAAATATCATGATACAGGTTACTACGCTTTTATCCGAATTGTAGAAAAGTTCATCGGGCATGGAAAATACGGCTTCAAGGGTATGATTTTCTAATAATTCATGCTTTAATAATGCTGTCTTTCCTTTCGTAGCTATTGCACATTGCATGGGTACAATGGCTACGCAAGTACCACCTTCAACCAATGCTTCCAAATTCCATTTGACAAATTCCAATTCTTCAACATCTTTCTTTTTATCGGCTTTATATGGTGGATTTAGCATTCCTATGGTCGGCCTTAAATAAATTCCGTCTTTATTACGTGTCTTTATACTCTCTATCAATGAATGATTCAATCCGTTGCCATAATATATATTAGTCTTTCCATCTCCATGTATTGCCATATTCGATGCTGCAAGGCAGTACATCTTATCAACATATTCTATCCCAACAAGTTGGTCTTGTTTTATAGATTTCTCAATCTTCTTATCGCCTTTTGCATCCTTTATCATCTTGCTCATGGATGCTATAAGAAAACCACAAGTCCCAGTACAGTTGTCAAATACGATAGAACTTTTATTTACATCAGCGACTTCAGTAAAAAACTCTGTAATATGTGTTGGAGTAAGCACTACACCTAAGTCATTACTTGTATTTGCGTATCTCAAAAAAGCGACATACAATTGCCCCAATACATCATAATATCTATTGGTTTTCCTAAAATTATCAATATTCTCTTCCATGTCAGCTATCAACCCTCGGAGGTCTTTATTGTCATTAGGGTCTGAAAACATACCACGAATAGTAGAATATTTGGATTCAAGCACTTTTATTTTTGTTTCGCCGACATTTTCTTTCTTAAACCAATCCAATACATCATGCACCATATTATTTGCAAGTATTTGTTGATTGTCCTCCGTCTTATAGTAATTCTTGAACTTCGGTAATCTTAATGCCAACAAAATACAGCTTGCTAATATACATCGTTCTGCCTCATCTATTTTCATGGTATGGAGACGTGTATTTAGTACCCTCGTATAGTCAAAAAGTTTGTCATAGTCTTGCCTTTTCTTTTCCTCAGATGAGTTTAAGCCGTTGTAATAATCAGATGGCGATAATAAGTTGTCTTGAAAATAAGGGAATGCTTTAGGCTCGTCCTTTAAATGTAGAAAATGAGAAATCTTTAAGTCGTATTTATTTGTTCCGCTTATCGCTATAGCAAGGACATCAAAAGACCTTGAAAGAAAAGAAGCGTACAGTAATACACCATCAACAGCATAATCTGCATATTGCTTTCTGCTTTCACTTTCATGGTATCGTTTGTCTGCTTTATCCTCTATGACTATAAGAAAATTTGAATCTTTCTTATATTGGATAATAAAATCTGGATAACCTTTACCAATACCTTTTTTAGAGGCATTCCGAAGTAACTTATCAATGGAAGGATTAGATGAGGATTGTTGTTCAATGATTATATCATCTTCAAACTGTCGAAAATAATCACGGACTATATTGTCAGTTATAACCTCATTTTTACCCCCCCCGTTTGTGAAATATTGTTAATCATAATAGTGTGTTTTACGCTACTGCGAATTTTACAAGTGAAGCAAACGCTTCGTTATTATTTCTATGGTTAAGGCGGTAGCAGAACTCGTTCACGTACTTCTGCATGTACTTAACCGATACGTTGTGGAATACACCATACACTCCACGTTTCAATACAGCCCAGAAACTTTCTATCCCGTTGGTGTGGATTCCGTCTCCGAGAGAGTATGCAACGGTGTGGTCTATTTTCAACCGTACAAAGTTGCAATCATTTTCTTTGTCGAGGATATTATAGCCTGAAAATTGGTCGGTCATAACGGTAGTGTTTTTCTTGCATACCTTTTTCAGTACATTGAAAAGCTGCTTACCGCTTAATTGCTTCCCTTCTTCGTTGTAATTGGCAACAACGGCATGTACTTTTCCCGTATTACGTTCTTTCACGCCGATTACAGGTGTCTTGGAAGTACCGCGACCTCTTTTCGGCTTATTCTCATTGTTATTGTCTTTGTTATCGTCCGAATGATTGTTATCCTTACGAGGTTTTCCACCTACATAGGTTTCATCAATCTCTACTATGGCTTCAAAGGTCTCTTTATATTCTTCTTTCTCCATAGCTTTACGGATTTGATGCAGCATACGCCATGCAGATTGGTAAGACCCCATTCCTAACTCTCTTTTCAGTTGCAATGCCGATATACCTTTACGGGATATGATTACAAGATTCATCGCATATAACCACATACGGAGGTCAAGGTGCGTGTTCTCGAATATCGTACCTTTCAGTGCAGAAAACTCCGATTTGCAGTTGTTGCAATACATGAAGCGATGATTGTACTTTTGATGGTATATTCCCTTGTGCATACAGCCGCACTTAGGACAAACATAGCCGTCTTTGTACTTTGTAGCAACGATAAAGTCAATCGCACTATTCTCGTCTGGAAATCTCTTTGTAAACTCAAAGTAATTCATATCTCTTATCATTTATGCTACAAAGGTACGAAGAATATCTCAATTATACAAGATTAAAGTGGATAATTCCGAATAAATATATCATATTGGGTCTGTTGGCCTTGTCGACCGGTTGTTCCGACATGTTGGATGTACAGCCTACGACGTTTATTTCCGATGAAGCAATATGGGAGGATGCCAATCTTATCAATCAGTTTGTTGCCAATACCTATGGTTCCATGCTTTGCGGATTCAATCGTTGTACAGCTGGTTATGGACAGACTTGGTCGATGTCTTGGGCAGGAAATCTGGATGCGGCAACCGATGACTTTGCCAGTGTAGCCGATTCGCCTATCTATACACAGTTGAATAAAGATGCCATTACAGCGCAGAGTTGTCCGTTTGCAGAAGAAATCTGGACACAGGAATATATCGTTATTCGGAAATGTAACATTCTCATTCAGCAGGTACCGGGTGTAAGCGAGGGAGTACTGGCAGTCGATGTGAAGAAGCGCATCGTTGCTGAGGCTCGTTTCCTCCGTGCTTTCTGTTACTTCGAGTTGGCACGTACTTTCGGAAAAGCTCCGCTTATCGAAGTTCCTCAGGAACTGACGGATGAATTGAAAGTGGCTCCTACCGACTTTGCCGGCATCGTAGATTTTATCGTCAATGAATGTGACAATTATGCAAATGATTTGGAGTTGAATTATGAAGGAGATATGGCAGGACATGCAACTAAGGGAGCGTTTATGGCTCTGAAATCGAGAGCATTGCTGTATCTTGCCAGTCCGTTGAACAGTGTCGATGATCCGGAAAAATGGGCGGCTGCTGCACAGGCGGCCAAAGACGTGATGGAGTTGCCTGCTGGATATGAGTTATATAGGGAAGGAGCTACGCCTTATTATACAATGGCTTTTGACAAAACAGCTGCAAACAAGGAAATCATTTTCGAACGTCGGTTTTCTTTTCCCGAAGCACCACACAACATTCACATGATGTGGAGTTTGGATGCTATGGATGCCGGTTCATGGAACGGATTGTATCCTACCCAGAATTTGGTGAGTGCTTATGAAACGACAAATGGTTTGAGCATAGACGAAGACCCGACTTACGATGCTCAGCATCCATACGATAACTTGGATGCCCGTTTCTATCAGAGTATTATCTATAATGGTTCCGTATGGGAAGGCAATGACATGTCGATGGTGACAAATGTGGTCAATCCTCAGAAAAGTGGAAGTTGTGAGCCTAAGATTGGCAAGGCACGTTGTGGTTACGGTCCGAAGAAATTCATGGAAGAACTACCTACGTCGACCAATTTGTATGGTGGATATGCACAGAGCAACAATTTTCCTTATTTCCGTTATGCGGAAATACTGCTGAATTATGCAGAGGCACAGAACGAAGCCCTTTCCGCTCCCGACCAAAGTGTTTACGATGCGATTAATGAAATTAGAGATCGTTCCGGACAGCCGGATTTGCAGGCTGGACTGACGAAGGAGCAGATGCGGGTCAAAATCAAGAATGAACGCCGCATCGAGTTGTTGCTGGAAGAACACCGTTTCTATGACCTGCGTCGCTGGAAAGACGGAGAGGTACTTGCTCAGCCGATTATGGGTATGAGAGTTTACGATGATCACGACGATGGTAACTTGCGTTATTCGATTGAGAAAGTGGAAGACCGTGTCTTTACAGGACAGAACTATTATCTGCCTATTCCGCTGAAAGAACAAGAACGAAATCCTCTGTTGAAAGATTAGGCTTATGGTGAAAAGTTTATCAATAGCAGTAGTGTGCGCATGTATGGTATCATGCGCCGCTACTACTTCGGAACAGGAGGTCACACATAGTGACTTTGTTCCCGAAGGTTACGAACTGGTGTGGAATGATGATTTGATTCGGATGCCGTTTTCCCGGATACGGCACGCTGGACCTATGAGACCGGTGGAGGAGGATGGGGTAACAATGAACTTCAGTATTATCTTCCGGCTTGTTCTGCTTCCGATACGGTAGCTTTTCTTCGGGACGGTTCGCTGGTAATCAGAGCTGTGAAACTGGGGAATCCGATAGACGGTTGCCGATATGCCTCTACCCGCATGAATACTACGAAAGCCTGGAAATATGGTTACTTCGAGGGAAGGATGAAACTTCCGGTTGGTACTGGAACCTGGCCTGCCTTCTGGATGCTGCCGCAGAAATTCAGTCAGTGGCCGCTTGAAGGCGAGATGGATATCATGGAGCATGTGGGAAGCAATCCCGATACGGTTCATATTACCATGCATACGCAAAAGTACAACCATACCATAGGAACACAGCAGACTTCCATAAACTATGTGAGAGGTGTGCAGTCTGAGTTTCACGTATATGCCTTGCAGTGGACCCCCGATAGTATTTGCGGATTTATAGACGGCAAGCAGTGTTTTTCGTTTGTAAACGATGGAAAAGGAGATAAGGAAACATGGCCTTTCGATGTTCCTTTTCTACTGAAACTGAATCTGGCCATTGGCGGTAACATGGGAGGAAACAAAGGAGTGGATGATTCCTGCTTCCCTGCTGAATTTGTGATTGATTATATTCGTGTTTATCAACAGACAGAATAAAACAATAGGTATGAAAATTAGAAATATATTTCTGGGCGGAGCAGTTATGTGCCTTGCGCTTTCCTGCTCTTCACCTGCTTCTAGTAAAGGAGATAGGATAGAAGAAAGGGTAGATTCATTACTCAGCCTGATGACACTGGACGAAAAGCTTGGGCAGATGAATCAGGTGAGTCCCGGCGATTTTGAAGCTCTCGCTGCTCAGGTCCGACGGGGTGAAGTCGGATCCATCTTGAATTATGTAGATGCCGACTTGGTCAACAAGGTACAGAAGGTGGCGGTGGAGGAATCTCGTCTGGGCATTCCACTACTGGTAGCACGCGATGTGATACATGGTTACAAGACGATTTTCCCGATACCGTTGGGACAAGCTGCTACTTTTAATCCGGAACTGGTGGAAGAGGGAGCACGTGTGGCAGCTGTAGAGGCTTCTTCAGACGGCATTCGGTGGACTTTTTCTCCGATGGTGGATGTTTCGCGTGATCCGCGCTGGGGACGTATAGCCGAGAGCTGTGGGGAAGATTCTTACCTGAATGCAGTAATGGGGGCAGCCATGATCAAGGGCTATCAGGGAGATTCATTGAGTAA
>ULQS01026129.1_pt1 | contig 45884 bp, 36 predicted proteins | sample 1954751 | NCBI WGS metagenome assembly ULQS01 (sample SAMEA4835662, study PRJEB28245) | human gut metagenome | biome: gut microbiome; material: fecal sample | place: Denmark | collected 2008 | reverse complement strand
GCTCTTACTTTCCCGAGTGCAGCTTATCTTATACAAAGATAGCCCAAACCCTCGTATAGTCAGCGTGCCAGACTCTGAAAACATCCGTCGGACGCTATTTTTTTAACTTGCATTAATGAAAACCCGACTCAAAATTAACAATTCCGGAACACACCGGAAATATTTCCAAAACGCCGTTTTTGCACTTCGGCACACCCCTCCAGTGTGTCTTCCATGCCTCCGAAAAGGCTTCTGAATTACCAAAGAGGCTTTATCGCACTGCCGGAAAGCCTCTCCTGATGCATGAAAGAGGCTTTACCGGAAACCCGAAAGCACCGTTTCGCAATGCCGGAAAGCCTCTTCCGCATCATTGACATTACCATATCCATAAGCTATAACAACACAACCGACTGACACACAAGCAATTATCAAAGTCACGAAAAATCGCCTTTTTCACGCCATAATCGCACATAAAGAAAACTAAGGACATTTTCCGGCATTTTGAAATGTGTTTTTTTAACACTTGCCTGTGCGGTATTCTTAAAATGTCACTCTCTTTTTCAAGGTTCGTATAAGTCACAATTAGAGTCATGAGGAGTATTTTTACGGCTCTTATATGTTAAATTATATTGGCAGAATATACAGTTTGTATGCTTTTTTCTTAACTTTGTAATAAGAAGAGACATAAACAGTCTGCAAGCTGCGGGGATACCTGCGGCAAATACGAATGGCACATACTACTGAACCACAAGCATAAAGGGAGGAAATGATATGAAACGTACAATGACATTGTTGCTATGCCTCGCGCTCACATTGACAGCGGCGGCACAGACGCAGATACCGCCTGCCGGAACTGATACGCTGAAACATCTCGAGTTCATGGAGACGCCCATAACAGGCACGCTCAACTCTTTCGTGAACAAGATGATAAAAAAAGGTCTCACCTTCTCTAAGGTGACAGAAGAAGGAGTCGCCATTTTCAAAGGCGACTTCGGAGGATACAAGGATTGCGAGATATATGTCTATTCTGTCAACATGGGCAAGAGGGTGACAAGCGTAGCCGTCTCGCTGCCGTTCAGAGACACATGGCCGGAACTGTCGGGCGACTATGAGGACATGAAAAAACTGCTCACCAAAAAGATGGGACAGCCATACGCGTCGATAGAGGTGTTCGAGAATCCGGTGCCATACGACAACCGCATGCTATACGTCACTACCGACAGGTGCGACTACAAGACCACATGGAGAAGAGATCACGGCGTGATTGCGGTCGCGATAAACAACGCCGAGTACGACCATAAGGACTACAGCAACGTGAGAATAATATTCATGGACTTCCCCGACATGGGCAAACTGCCCGACCAGTCGCTCATCGGGATAAACTGACACACACCGCCTGACAACGCGCAAAGCATGCTTACAACACATCATATGCAACAGAACAGATTCATCCCGTCACTCGAGTTCACCGACGCTCTGGGCGAGTCGATGAGCAAGCCGATGCAGTTCAGCGGACGTTCGCGCCGCTCCGAATACTGGTGGACAATGTTGGCAATCTGCGTTGTGGAGTCGTTCGTGGTTCCGTTCGTATTCATCTTCATTCCTACGCGCTTCATCGTAACACCCATAATATTCTTGCTGTTTGAGTTCTCAAAGGTTCCGCTCACCTTCAGAAGGCTTCACGACACCGGCAGAAGCGGCTGGTGGTACGGCACATTCCTGCTGCTGCCCGTGTTGTTCCTGATGCTTATATTGTTTCAGTCATGCTATTCCTGTGTGGCTGATGCCGTATACGGTGCGGCAGGCTCCATGCACGCGCACGACAGTCTGCACTCAAGCCTGAGTAACGGAAGTGTCTTCATTACTGTCACAGTCGGGATTCTACTTTTCTACATTGTCGCTCCCGTCTACACGATAGTACTTATCGTAATGTTAAGTCAGGACAGCCAGCCGTTCTGCAACAGGTATGGTCCTTCTCCGAAATACATAGAACAGGAAGAGATGCGTCAGTGACAGCCGTCAGTATCGTCCCCTTCAGGCTTTCCGGTGACACAAGACAGCGGTGCCTCCGTTTCTTGTCCGACGAAAAAAACGGTTTTTCTTTGCCGTTAAGATTATTTACATTAACTTTGCGTCCGACTTACAGAGAGTAAGTTAAGGGGTGCCGGAGATTTCCGGCTGAGATTAAACCCTCTGACCAGATCCGGTTAGTACCGGCGTTGGAATAAGACAACACATGAAAAGCACCCCTTTTTGTGTATTTTTAAAATCATACTATTTAATGGAAAAAACAGTTTTACTGATTGCCGCACTCGCTTGTGCCGCAACAATAAACGCATCCTCGCCGACAGGCGAACGGCTCGACACACTGAGGACATACGAGCTTCAGAACGTGCAGGTGGTGTCTACACGTGCCGGGGAAAAGACTCCCGTGGCTCACTCTGACATGGGTAAAGAGCAGATAAGGATACTTAACAAGGGGAAGGACATGCCGTGGATACTCAATTTCACTCCCTCCGTCACCACATCGTCTGATGCGGGAACGGGCATCGGATACACCGCCATACATGTACGCGGCACCGACCCCACGCGCATAAACATAACCGCGAACGGCATACCTGTGAACGATGCGGAGAGCAGCCAGCTCTATTGGGTCAACATGGCTGACTTCGCCTCCAACCTCGAATCAATACAGATACAGCGCGGCGTGGGCACTTCCACCAACGGCGCGGGAGCGTTCGGGGCTACCGTCAACATGCAGACGGAGAACATCAGCGGCAAGGCGTACGGACGGCTCGACCTTTCCGGAGGCTCATACGGCACACACAAGGAGACGCTCAGTTTCTCCACCGGACTGCTCGGAGGGCACTGGGGCTTTCAGGGACGACTGTCACACATAGGCAGCGACGGCTTCATTGACAGGGCGTCGTCAAGACTCAACTCCTACTTCATGCAAGGCGGATACTTCGCCGACAACACTGTGGTGAAGCTCATCACATTCAACGGCACTGAAAAGACATACATGGCATGGGACTATGCGTCAAAAGCCGACATGGAGAAGTATGGCAGAAGCTACAACCCGAGCGGCATGTACACCGACAAGGACGGCAACATGGCTTTCTATAAAAACCAGATCGACAACTATCATCAGCAGAACTACCAGCTTCTGTGGAACCAGAGATGGTCGCCGGAATGGAACACCAACGTCGCACTGCACTACACACGGGGTGACGGATACTACGAGCAGATGAAGGAAGACCAGAAACTCTACAAGTATCTAATGACCGAAGCGTCAGACCTGAGGGCAAATATCGTGAGACAGAAAAAGATGCTCAACGACTTCTACGGATTCATTGCCTCAGCCAACTACAACAACCACAACGGTCTGTCTGCCGTCATCGGAGGCGGATGGAACAGGTATGACGGCGACCACTTCGGCAAAGTGCTGTGGGCAGGAAGTCCCTACATATGGACGGAGGACGACAGGAAGGACTATCATGACGGCGGAGTGATACTCAGTCCCGACCACGAATACTACCGCAACAATGCCGTAAAGACCGACGGAAACATATACGGAAAGGTAATCTACGAGTTCGTTCCGGGACTGAGCGCATACGCCGACATGCAGTACAGACATATAAGCTACACCATGGACGGCACATCGCAGGAGTTCGACGACAGCCATAAGCAGAGACCGCTCGTGCTCGACCGCGACTACAGTTTCTTCAATCCTAAGTTCGGACTTGTGTATGACATCACCCCCGGACACACCGTATACGCCTCTTACGCCATCGCCCACAAAGAGCCTACACGCAACGATTTTGAGGACATGATGGCTGAGACTGATGCCGTGGACCCTAAAGCCGAGCGGCTGAACGACCTTGAGGTGGGTTACAGATACACCTCCGCGATATTCAACGCAGGCGTCAACTTCTACTACATGGACTACGACAACCAGTTCGTTCTCACCGGAGCGCAGGACTCAAACGGCGAGATGGTGGCGCGCAACATAAAGGACAGCTACCGCATGGGCGTCGAGCTGACAGCCGGACTGCGTCCTTTCAAGGGCTTCGCATGGGACATCAACGCCACACTGAGCAGGAACCGGGCAAAGAACATGAGCGTAACGGTGATAAACGAAGACTGGAGCCAGTCATACGCTAACGTAGGAACGACAAAGCTCGCATACTCTCCCGATGTCATCATCAACAACATATTCGCCTACGAATACAAGGGACTGCGCGCGTCGCTCATGAGCAAATACGTAAGCGAACAGAACATGACTAACTCCGGTTTTAAGAAGTATCTGAACCGGGACGGCAAGACCTACACCTCCGCAGTAATCGACGCGATGTTCGTAAGCGACCTCGACCTGTCCTATACGTTCAATGTCAAAGGGCTGAAAAGCGCGACCGTGGGCGTGACAGTGTACAATCTGTTCAACGAGGAGTACGAGAGCAACGGAAGCTGTTCGATGAACTTCAGGAACGAAAAGGGAAAGATAGTGGCGTACGACGGTGGTTGGGCATGGTCGACATACTCCGCCCAAGCTCCCGTTCACTTCCTCGCGCATCTTTCAGTCACATTCTAAGCAACGCGAAAATGAACAGTATAATGGACTGCATAGCCGACAACCGGCTCATGATGCTTGACATCCTGAGCACGGTTGTAGGCATTGTGTACATCGTTCTGGAGTATAGGGCGAGCATATGGCTTTGGTTTGCGAGCATCATAATGCCTCTCATAGACATCGTGCTCTATCTTGAGGCGGGACTGTACGCCGACTTCGGCATGGCTATATACTACGCCGTGGCGGCTGTCTATGGCTTCATCGTGTGGAGATACGGCAGGAAACGCGGACAGGAAACGGCAGGAGAGATGCCCGTAACACACTATAGGCGGAAGCTGATAATACCCTCCGCCGCCGTTTTCGCGCTGGCATGGATTGGCATCTACGGCATTCTCGTAAGATTCACAGACAGTGACGTGCCGCTGACAGACAGCTTTGTGAACGCTCTGAGCATCATCGGGCTGTGGGCACTTGCGCGCAAATATGTGGAGCAATGGCTCATATGGATTGTCGTAGACGTGGTGTGCAGCGTGCTTTATGCGTACAAGGGCATCCCGTTCAAAGCCATGCTGTACGGAGCTTATGCCGTCATTGCGGTGTTCGGATACGTCAGATGGAAGAGGATGATGACCGCGCCAGAGGCTTGAAAAGGCTCTTCCGCCGCGCCATACTGACGGAGACGGCAAGCCATAGAGCCCTTACGGACATGAGGAATGATTGTAAAACCACAAAAGAACACAAGACATGAACTATCCGCTCATTGACGGACGGACGGCATTCGATGCCGTGATATTGTGCGACGGAGACTTTCCCGTCCACCGCATACCGCTTTCCGTGCTGCGCGCAAGCACTTTTCTGTGCTGCTGCGACAACGCCGGAATGACAGCGTTGAGCCACGGTCTGACACCCGACGCCATTGTCGGGGACGGCGACTCAATGCCCTCCGGTTTCATAGAAAGCCACCGCGACATCATACACATCATAGAAGAACAGGACGACAACGACCAGACAAAGGCGACCCGCTACTGCATCGGCAAGGGATTCCGGCACATTGCGTACCTCGGCTCTACCGGAAAGCGTGAGGACCACACGCTCGGCAACATATCGCTTTTGGCAAGATACATGCGTGACTTCGGCGTCATGCCTGTCATGATAACCGACAACGGATACTTCATACCGGCAAAAGGCGTGAACACCTTCGCCACATTCAGACGCCAGCAGGTGAGCATCTTCAACCTGTCATGCTCCCGTCTGACCGGTGAAGGACTGAAATGGCAGCCCTACGCATACACCGCCATGTGGCAGGGAACGCTCAACGAGGCTGTCGGAAGCAGCATAACGCTCGACGGAGACGGCGACTACATGGTGTATCTCACCCACGACGGCAAGAAGACAGAGCCTGCACACACAGCTGGAAGAAGCTTTACTACAGGTTGACGGAGACGGTGCTCCGTTGCCGTTTCAAGGATTTTTTATTACCTTTACACCGTTTTTTTAATATCAACATTTATGTACAGACCAATTTTCAACACGCGCACAGCTCTTATCTTCACGCATTTCACGCGCAAGAGCTACGCCTTGTTCAATTGTCTGGGTAAGGAAGTGCTCATCGGAACACTTAGCGTCGCAACGCTGACTCATGCCAAAGCGGACGGCATAGCCAAGCGCGGCGTTATCGAGAAAGACTCACTCAGACAAAAGGAGGTGAAGCTCGGCGAGGTTGTTGTGAACGGAGCGTGGGCTCCGCTGGCTGAACAGAAGCCGGCAATGATTGTCTCTGTCACGACAGCCGACGACATTCAACGGGCTGCGGCAGAAAGTATCAACGATGTATTAAAATCAGCCACGGGCGTGGATGTCCGTCAGCGCGGTGGCTTTGGAGTTCAGACGGACATCTCGATAAACGGTGGCACATTCGACCAGACGGTCATCCTGCTCAACGGCATCAACATCTCCAACCCGCAGACCGGGCACAACGCCGCCGACTTTCCCGTTTCTTTATCAGACATACAGCGCATTGAAGTGCTCGAGGGGGCATCGGCTCGCGTGTTCGGCAACCCTGCGTTCAGCGGTGCCATAAACATCGTGACCAAAAGCAAGGAGCGCAGCAACGCCTTCGCGACAGTAGAAGGAGGCTCGTTCGGCACTGTAAGCGGCGAGGCGGGGGTTACCCTCAACAGCCGCACCACGAACAACCGGCTGGGCGGAGGAATAAGCCGCAGCGACGGAGGGACGAAGAACAGCGGATTCATAAAGCGAAGACTGTTCTATCAGGGCAACCTCTCCACCCGCCATGCAGACATGATGTGGCAGACAGGAGTGACGTCGCAGGACTACGGGGCGTCGACGTTCTACAGCGCAAAGTTCGACAACCAGTATGAGGAGACGCGCCGATACATAGCCTCCGTAAACGCTGATATAAAGCCGTTAGGTGACAGGCGTTTTGTGTTAAGTCCTGCAATATACGGTCACAGAAGCTACGACCACTTCCAGCTGACACGTGGTAAGACCGGAGCAGACAACGGAGAGAACTATCACCGCATGGATGTCTACGGCGCGACCCTCAATGCAAGGCTGTCGTGGGCGGCTGGACAGACCACAGCCGGAGCCGGTATCAGAAGAGAACACATACTAAGCACCGCATACGGAGACCTGCTTGACGGAGAGCGTCAGCACGGCATCAGCGGCTCAACACGCTCATACGACCATGAAGGCAAGCGCACATGCACCGACTTATTCATAGAACACTACATCAGCTTAGGCAGTTTAAGACTGTCGGCAGGAGTGACGGCAGACAGAAACACCGGGCTTGACAACAGCTTCAGACTGTATCCCGGGGTGGACGCGAGCTACAGACCGGACAAGCACTGGACAATATTCGCATCGTGGAACAAGGCAATGCGCATACCCACATACACCGAGCTGTATGCCAACAGCGCGGCGCAAAAGGGCAGCACCGCACTGAAACCGGAGAGAAACACCACCATGAAAGCCGGTGTGAGATACATCAGACCGGAATGGGAAGCCACGGCTTACGTGACGCGCAACCACGGACGGGAACTCATTGACTGGGTATACGAAAGCAAGGAAAGCACAAAATATGAGGCGATGAACATAGGCAAGGTGGACAACAGCGGAGTGGCGTGCGACCTGACTGTGCGCCCCGACCTGCTGACAGGATGCCCGATATTCACCCGACTGAAAGTGAGCTACGGCTACATAAGCCAGAAACACACCTCCGAACGCGACATATACAGGTCGCTCTACGCCCTCGACTACCTGCGCCACAAGCTCAGCGTGCAGCTCGACCACCGCATATGGAGCAGGCTGACCGCACACTGGAGCATGAGATGGCAGCAGCGCATGAACGGCTATCATCCGTATGCCAAGCTCGACGCGAAGCTTTCGTGGACAGCAGAAAAGTATGACATATATCTGAAAGCAGACAACATCACGAACCACAGATACTACGACATAGGCAGCGTATTGCAACCCGGGATATGGGTTATGGCAGGAGCAAAGGTGAAGATGGCATTTTAGAGCATATTCGTCATAAACACAAAGACAAAGGACAAAGACGTCATGACAGACTGTCTTTGTCCTTTTTTATATTTGATTACGTCCCGTGCGTTTTTTCATCGGTCGCGTCATGCGGTGTCAGACATGCGGTGCCGCCATCTGCGACATGGATTCCCGCAAACATCAGGACACCTCATCCGGACATCATTCAGCCGGAGCCATGCCGCAAGAAGCACATTATAATAATGTAATGCAATGGAAAAGGAAAGACTCTTCATCGTTTGAGCTTGAACGAAGCTTCTATGCTGCCCACGTCGTCGGCGAATGTCGGGTCTACCTTCATGCGCTGCTCCACCTGCGAACAGCTGTAAATCACGGTTGAATGGTCGCGTCCTCCGATGAGACGTCCTATTCGGCTGGATGGCATCTTGGTGTATTTCTGCGCGAGATATACTGACACCTGCCTCGCCGTAACAATGTCGCGCTTGCGGCTGCGCCCCATTATCGCCGCCTGAGTCACGTCATAGTGCGAGCACACACTCTCGAGAATGTCGTCCACAGTAAGCGGTTCGTCGTCCACCTTTACCGCCCTTTTGATGACACGTTCAGCCAGACGCATGTTTATGTTGCAGTTGTACACCACGCTGTATGCCATGAGCGAGTTTATCACTCCGTGCAGGTCTCTCACGCTTCCGTTCGCAGTCTGCGCCACAAAGGCTATCACGTCGTCGGGAATGCTGAGCCCGTCGCGACGTATCTTGTTCTTGAGTATGTCCACGCAAAGCTGCGCGTTGGGCTTCTCCAACTCCGCTATGAGTCCGCACGAGAACCGTGTGAGCAGGCGGTCTGTCACCCCTTTGAGTTCCACAGGCGGTCTGTCGCTTGCCAGGATGATGCGTTTTCCGTTACGGAAAAGATGGTTGAAGATATGGAAAAACGTGTTCTGCGTGCCCTTCTTGTCCTCCCACTCCTGTATGTCGTCCACAATGAGGAGGTCGATGGTCTGATAGAAGTTTATGAAATCGTTTATCTTGTTCTGCAGAACAGCGTTGGTGTACTGCACCTCAAACAGTCTCGCGCTCACGCACAGCACCCTCTTCTGCGGATAGAGCTGAAGTGTGCGCACTCCGATGGCGTTGACGAGATGGGTCTTGCCGCATCCCGACGGTCCGTAAACGAAGAAAGGGTTGAACTGCATGTTGTGGGGATGCTCGGCGATGGACAGTCCCACCGAGCGCGGAAGCTTGTTGCTCTCACCCTCTATGTAGTTCTTGAAGGTGAGATGCATGTCGAGCTGGGGGTTGAGCTGCGGTGTCTTGGGCTGCCCCTGCCTGCCGGTCTCGCGCATCCTTGCGTCGGGCAGCGGTTTCTCAGGCATGTCGGAGGGTATCTCCGTGCCCTTTCTTCCGCTGTCGGTGACACGGTAGGTGAGCTTCACATCGTTGCAGAATACCTGTGTGAGCACACGGGTGAGCAGCTCTACATGGTTCTGCTCGAGCACTTCATATACAAACCGGTTCACCTGCACCAGAACAGTCTTGGTGCCGGAATCGAACGATTTGAACACGATAGGCTCAAACCAGGCTTTATATTGTTGCTCCGTAACGCTTCTTCTGATGAGCGCAAGGCACTCGTCCCAAAGAGCATCAGGACTTGAATTCGTCATAAATAAAATGTTTACAGGTATCTTGCGATGTCGTATCTTTTGCTTATGCCATGCAAAATTAAGAAATAATTTGTAATATACAAATCGTTTCTTTCAATTTATATAATAAATATTTCAACCGTCTTAAGGCTAAACTCGCACTCTGCAATATGCCCGCGAAAGTGCCGGAAACACGGTCAGACGACAGCGTGGAATGACGAACAAACACGCATATCAGTAGAACGTCAACCCGGAAATACCGGCGTTTTCACGCAAGGAAGAAAAGACGGGAGCAAATACGCGGATTTTGAGCGACACGCGGATGTGTCTGACATACAGCCACTTGCACGGATGCGGCAGACAGGACAGCCATTTCCACTGTCCCGAAGAGGCTCTTTCGCAGTGCCGAAGAGCCTTTTTCACCCTGCGGGAAAGCACGTTTCATGCCACAGAAAAGCCTTTGCGGCGATGCGGAAAAGCCTCTTCCGAACATCAAGAGGCGCACTCCGACGTTGCGGCATGCGCAAAACGGGCGTTTCACAGGGGCATGACGGCATCGGGAGAAGCTATTTCACGATTTTTGATTGTCAAAATTTTTTACTGCCGGAAAGCCACAAATATACATCCTTACATACATGGCTGATATAGCGGACAGGCGGTGCGCTACGCAACCGGGGCTTTTCCTGACAGGGGGCGGACTTTGCCCCATCCTCTCCGCTGCGCAGGCTCACGGCAGTACAGACGCAGGGGAGCGCTGCGGGGAGCATGAATCAGAGCGACGCAAGAATGAGAGCGACAAAACAGATACAGCCCTGTGCCATATCCGCACATACAATAAAAAACATGCCGCAGAGTGCTCCGGCATTCTGCGGCATGCGATACATCCGGCGGACTGACCGTCCGTCAGACTGTAAAATGTCATTTGCCTGTTATTTGTCCTTTCTTCCGAATATGGAGAAATGCACATAACGCTTCGGGTGCTCGCGCAGATTCACCACAAGCGAGTCGGCATGCATCATAGTAGAGTTGAGATTGTTGTAGAGCGACGGGTCGTTCATGAGCAGTCCGAGCGTGCCCTCGTTGCTGTTAAGCTTGTCGGTGAGAGAGCGCACATTGGCAAGCGTGGCGTTCACTTCGGTCATGGTCCGGTCGATGTCTATTGCCGCGAGCTTTGCCGTGAGAGTGTCGGTGTTGTTCAGAATGCCGTCAGCCTTCGCCATCATTCCCGGCATGTTGCGGTTCAGAGTGCGCATGAGCGTGTTGAGCTCGCGTGTCGATGTGTTGAGATTAGAGGTTATGTCTTGCACGTTGTGAAGCGATGCGGCTATCGCCGGATCGGCAAGCAGCGTGTTCAGACTGCCCATGATGCTGTCGAGCTTGGGCAGCATCTTCTCTATGGCGGGAATCATTGCGGACAGCTGTCCCATGGCTCCGTTGTCTATTCCTCCCTTTATGACACCTCCCGGCGGCACCATCTGCGATGACTTGCCGTTGATGTCGAGGTTTATCTTTACGTTTCCGAGCATGTCGCTCACAATCTTCGCCTGGCTGCCCTGCGGGATACGCATTTCCTTGTCCACGCAAATCACCACCTTGGTAGGCGTTCTGTTGGTGTAGTCATATATGATGCTTTTGACCGTTCCTACCTGATATCCGCCCACATATACGGGGCTTGACGAAGACAGACCGCTTATGTCCTCGAACTCGACATAATAATCTGTCGACGAAGAAAACAGGTTCAGCCCTTTCAGAAAGTTCATTCCGAAAAAGAGCAATACCACTCCGGTTATCGCAACAAGCGCGATCTTGACCTCTTTAGTAAAAAATTTCATATTGCACTTTATTTATTTTCTGTTTCTCTTGAATTCCTTTATCGCCTGATTGACATCCGTCTTGCGTCCGTCCTTGAACGCGATGATGAACGCTTCGGGGAACTTGTCGAGTATCTGCTTGCGCAGACGGTATATCTCGTTGTAGTTTTCGGACGCCCCGTATGTGTATTTCTGCATTCCGTTCTCCTCATATCGCTCACAGCCGGTGAGCCCTTTCAGGTGCGCGTCACCGTCCTTCAGATTGAGACTTGAGACAAGAATCTGTATCTTGAACACCGGACGTCCGTCGGCTGATGCGGCAGGCTGAGGCTCGGGCTGCGGCGCGACGGTCTGCTGTTCATGCTGCTGCGGTGTGGTTTCAGCCACTGTCTGCGGCTCAGGCTGTTGCCGCGCGGAGACATCGTCCTGCGTTTCCGAGGTGTTGGCAGGCTCCTGTGCGGGTGTCTCGGGCAGCATGGGGCTGTCTGTCCTGTAAGGAACCGATATGCCATTATAGTTCTTGTTCTTGTATTCCACAAACGCGTTGTATATGCCGACAGCCATCTGGTCGAGCCTGTTTCTGTCGTTGAGAAGAGCCTCCTCGTCGGCAGTTGTGATGAAACCCAGCTCCACCAGACACGCAGGCATGGACGTGAGCCTCAGCACGGCAAGGTTGCTTTGGTGCACACCCTTGTCGGGCCGGCTTGCGGCACGGCACACGTTCTTCTGCAACATCTTGGCGAACTCGATGCTCTTCGTAAGATTCCGGTCCTGCACAAACTCGAACATGATGTTGCTTTCGGGCGAATTGGGGTCGTAGCCCACATAGTGCTGCTCGTAGTTTTCCTCAAGCAGAATGACGGAGTTCTCACGTTTGGCAACCTCGAGGTTTGTCTTTGTGGCGTTGGAGCGTCCGTCTCCGAGCGTGTAAGTCTCAAAACCGCGCGCTATCCTTCCGCGTTCCAGGGCGTTGGTGTGTATTGATATGAAAAGATCGGCCTTGTTCCGGTTGGCTATCTCGGCACGTTCGTACAGCGGCACAAATACGTCTGTCTTGCGTGTATACACCACCTTGACGTCAGGATTGTTCCTTTCCACATATTTTCCGAATGCAAGCGCCACATTAAGATTGATGTTCTTTTCCTTTGAATATTTGCCCAATGCGCCCGCGTCACGACCGCCATGACCGGCATCTATGACAAGAACGAACTTGCGGTCAGCTCCTCTGACCGATATGAAACACGCGGCAAACAATGCCAATATTACAAATAATCTGTTAATCATCAGTCTTGTATGGTGTGGCAAAGGTAAGCAATAATAAGAAAAACTCCAAAGAATCATTTAGTTTTATTATTTGTTAAATGAATTTCAACGCCCGCTCCCGTGCAGTCGGAACCCATAGGCGGGTTGTGTTTCATTATTCTTATGTCGAGCGACAATATGAGCGGGAAACGTTTGAAGAGGCTTTCCGCCATCCTGCCTGCCACATGCTCGATGAGCCGGGACGGGACAGCCATCTCACGGCTCACCACCTCGTACACATCAGCATAGTTGAGCGTATGGCTCACGTCGTCGGTGCTCATCGCCCGGGTGACGTCGTATCCGGCACGCACCGACACCGTATAGTCGTTGCCGGTGAGCCTCTCCTGCTCTATCACTCCGTGGTAGGAATGAAACCTCATGCCGTCGATGAAGACATATCCACACTTGTATCCGTACATAAAAAAGTGAAAATCAAGGTTTGAATAAAACGAAAGGGTGCACCGGACTCATTCTCCACCCCACAGTGGACAGACTCCGGAACACCCCGTATATAAAGATTATATTTTCTGAAGAATACTATCCGCAACGCGATGCACCGCAGTTCTTGCATATGAGGCAGCCTTCCTGATAGACAAGTATTCCGCCGCATACGGGACAGGTCTGTCCTTTCGCCTCAGTGCCGTCCACAATATACTTCTTCAAAGCACGCTCAACACCATTCTTCCAGGTGTTTATGCTCTCGCTCTTCAACTGCAGGGAGCCGACGAGTTTGATTACGTTGCCGATGGGCATACGGTAGCGCAGCACTCCGGAAATGAGCTTAGCGTAGTTCCAGTATTCAGGATTGAACTTCTCGCTCAGACCCTCCACCGTTGTCTTATATCCGCGCTTGTTCTCAAACTGGAAGTCGTAACGGCTGTGCCCGTCATCGTTCTTCTGCTTGATAATCTTTCCCTTGGTGACTGTCTTGGGCAGAACGATGCCTTCCTCGTCGTCCTGCAGACCGGTGAATATCTCGTAAGGATAGCCGTTGAGAAGCCCGACGAAAGCCACCCACTTCTCCTTGTTGTTCTGGAAACGCACCACATCGCACTCCAGCTCCTTGGGTCTCACCTCCGTAACCTCGGGATGTGCGCACGGACAATCGTCCTTGGCGTCGTCCTTCTTGTCTTTCTTCGAGACGGAAATCATGACTCCCGAGCGGCTTCCGTCGCGATAGATGGTGCATCCCTTGCACCCCGAGCGCCATGCCTCTACATAAAGCCGGTTGACAAGAGCCTCGTCCACATCGTTCGGAAGGTTAACCGTGACACTGATGCTGTGGTCAACCCATTTCTGGATCTCGCCCTGCATCTTCACCTTCATCAGCCAGTCCACGTCGTTGGCGGTAGCTTTATAATAAGGTGATCTGACCACAAGGTCGTCTATCTCTTCCTGTGTGTACCTCTTCTCCGTATCATATCCGTTCACCTTCATCCACTCGAGGAACTTCTTGTGATACACTATGTATTCCTCGAACGAGTCGCCCACCTCGTCGACAAAGTCCACATGCACCTCCGTGTCGTTGGGATTCACCTTGCGGCGACGCTTGTATACAGGCATGAACACAGGCTCTATGCCGCTTGTGGTCTGCGTCATCAGACTTGTCGTACCGGTCGGGGCGATTGTCAGGCAGGCGATGTTGCGGCGTCCGTACTTCATTATGTCCTCATACAACTGTGGGTCGGCGTCCTTTATGCGCAGCAGGAACGGGTTGTCAGACTCACGTGACGCGTCGAACACTTCGAACGCCCCACGCTCGCGTGCCATCTCCATTGAACTGCGGTATGCGCTCAGCGCGAGTGTCTTATGCACCCTCACGCTGAAGTCGGTGGCTTCCTGAGTGCCGTAGCGCAACCCCATCGCGGCAAGCATGTCGCCTTCCGCCGTGATGCCAACGCCCGTACGGCGTCCTTTCCCGCTCTTGTCCTTTATCTTTTCCCATAAATGATACTCCGCACCTTTCACCTCCATGCTCTGCGGGTCGATGCTTATCTTCTCCATGATCTTGTCGATTTTCTCAAGCTCAAGGTCAACTATGTCGTCCATCATGCGCTGAGCCAGCCGCACATGAGCCTTGAACTTGTCGAAGTCGAAGTACGCCTCAGGGGTGAACGGATTCACTACGTATGAATAAAGATTGATGGACAGCAGACGGCAGGAGTCGTATGGACACAACGGTATCTCACCGCACGGATTGGTGGAAACCGTGCGGAAGCCAAGGTCGGCGTAACAGTCGGGTATGCTCTCACGCAATATGGTGTCCCAGAAAAGCACTCCCGGCTCGGCACTCTTCCATGCATTGTGCACTATCTTGTCCCAAAGCCGCTTTGCGGAAATCTCCTTTTTCACCATAGGGTTGTCCGAATCAATCGGGAACTGCTGCGTGTAAGGTCTGTCGTTTATCGCTGCTTCCATGAAGTCGTCGTCTATCTTGACAGACACATTGGCTCCGGTCACCTTGCCTTCTGTCATCTTCGCGTCTATGAAAGCCTCGCTGTCGGGATGCTTGATGCTTACAGACAGCATGAGCGCACCGCGCCGTCCGTCCTGCGCCACCTCACGTGTTGAGTTGCTGTACCGCTCCATAAACGGCACAAGTCCGGTGGAAGTAAGGGCTGAGTTGTTCACCGGAGAGCCCTTTGGACGTATGTGCGACATGTCATGCCCCACTCCTCCGCGCCGCTTCATCAGCTGAACCTGCTCCTCGTCTATGCGCATTATGGCTCCGTAAGAGTCGGCGTCGCCGTCAAGACCTATAACGAAACAGTTGCTAAGAGAAGCCACCTGATGGTCGTTTCCTATTCCTGTCATAGGACTTCCGGCAGGAACTATATATCTGAAATGGTCGAGAAGGTCGAACACTTCCTGCGCCGTCATAGGGTTCTTATACTTGTTCTCAATTCTTGCAATCTCGTTTGCAATACGCCAGTGCATGTCTTCGGGCGACTTTTCATATATGTGTCCGAAGCTGTCCTTCATCGCATACTTGTTTACCCACACTCTTGCCGCAAGCTCATCTCCGTCGAAATACTTAAGGGACTCGCCGAAAGCCTCATCGTATGAGTACGTATTTAAATCTTCCATAAGTAAAATATATCGATTATTCAATAAAAATCAAGAACTCAATGTCAATCAGCCTGTTTCTTATCAAAGCGAAAACGGCAACACCTGCCGTGGATATTTGCACTTGCAAAACTACAATATTATTTTCATATTAAGAAATCATTAGAGGAATATTTAGTCAATTATGCCAACTAAAATTTTACGAAAAAGAAAATTTCAGTACCTTTGTAATGGAACAAAATTTACAAAAAAAATGAATTCATTAGATACAAGACGAAGCATCAGAAAGTACTCCAAGCGCGACGTGTCCGACGACATGCTGCAAAGAATGCTTGCCAGCGCGGAGCACACACAGACTATGGGAAACCTTCAACTCTACAGTGTCGTGGTGACAAGAAGCGAGGAATTGAAACGGAGGATGGCTCCGGCTCACTTCAACCAGCCCATGGTGACAGAGGCACCTGTGGTGCTCACCTTCTGCGCAGACTTCAGACGGACCACCGTATGGGCAGAGAACCGCAAGGCAACACCGGGATACGACAATTTCCTTTCGTTCATAAACGCCGCCACGGATGCGCTTCTCTTCTGTCAGACATTCTGCAACATTGCCGACGAACAGGGTCTCGGCTACTGCTTTCTGGGCACGACGATATACGACCCGCAGGCAATCATAGACATTCTAAAGCTGCCGCAGCTCGTCATGCCGGTGGCAACGATAACCCTCGGATGGCCCGACGAGAATCCGCCCGTATCCGACAGGCTGCCCCTAAAAGCCATTCTTCACAAGGAGACATTCCATGACTATACTCCGGAAGACATCGATGAATATTATAAGGAAAAGGAGTCACTGCCGGAGAACCGGCATTTTGTCGAGATAAACAACAAGGAGACACTCGCCCAAGTGTTCACTGACTGCCGCTACACCAAACACGACAACGAGGTGATGTCGGCAGGAATGATGGAGGCTTTAAGGCGGCAGGGATTCCTGAAATGACACTGTCATGAATCCGTACATAATCATGCGGAGGACGGAAAAGGCTTTATCGCTTCACGACATGCCCCATCCGGTCCGCCGGAAATGAAAGAGAAAGAGAGGCATGTCACGCATCCCGCCGGACATGCCTCTCTTTCTCATATCATAGTCACAGTATTCCAAACTCCTGACGGAGCACAAAATATGCCGCCATCACACGCATACCGCTCCATTGCCACCGGTGTATCGGTGTGCGCGGTAAAACGTGTCAGTCCTGAAAATACACTTTCTTGACGCGGTTGCTTATCCCGGTCAGCACCTCATAAGGTATTGTGTCGAGCGCGTCAGACAACACCGTGACAGGCAGACCGTCACCGAATATCTCCACCCTGTCGCCCTCCTTGCAGTCGATACCGGTGACATCGATCATCGCCACATCCATGCAGATGTTGCCGACATAATCTGCTTTCTTACCGTTAACGAGGCAATAGCAATGCCGGTTGCCCAGATGACGGTTGAGACCGTCGGCATATCCTATAGGAATCGCGGCTATGACACTGTCGCGCTCAATCTTTCCCTTGCGGCTGTATCCCACAGTCTCGCCCGCACTTACATGTCTCATCTGCAATATAGTGGTGCGAAGCGTGCTCACATTGTTTATCACCGAATTGTCGATAGGATTGATTCCGTAGAGTCCCAATCCCAGACGGCACATGTCGAGCTGACGCTCCGGGAAATGCTCAATGCCCGCAGAGTTGTCAATATGTCGCAGTATCTTATGCTGAAAAGCTGCCTGCAACCTGCGGCTTCCCTTGTCGAAGAGCTCGAACTGACGCTTGGAGAACTCGTCGAAGGCATCGGAGTCGCTGCCGACAAAGTGCGAGAACACCGACCGCGGTATTATGGCGTTCTGTCTGTGAAGCATGTCTATCAGCTCGTCCATATCCTTCTCCGGATCGAATCCGAGCCGGTGCATGCCCGTGTCGAGCTTTATGTGTACAGGAAAGTTGGTTATACCTTCCTTCCGCGCCGCCGTGACGAGAGCGTCGAGAAGCCTGAAACTGTATACCTCAGGTTCAAGATCGTAGTCGAACATGGTCTTGAACGCCGTCATCTCCGGATTCATTATCATTATGTTCTGCGTGATTCCGTTCTTGCGCAGCGTCACTCCCTCGTCCGCCACAGCCACCGCGAGATAGTCCACACGATGCTCCTGCAGTGTCTTGGCTATCTCCACGGAACCCGCTCCGTAAGCGTCAGCCTTTATCATACATACCATCTTTGTGTCAGGATGGAGGAAAGAACGGTAGTAGTTCAGGTTTTTCACCACAGCGTTCAGATTGACCTCAAGTATCGTTTCGTGCACTTTCTCCACCAGCAGTTCGGTAAGATTGTCGAAACCGAAGCGTCGCGCGCCCTTGATAAGTATCACCTCATCGTGCAGATTGTCGAAAGCCGCGCTGCGGATGAACGACGCACAGTCAGGGAAAAAGTGTTTCTCGGGCACCTCTATCACGTCAGCCTGCGACGCGATCTGCGGACCTATGCCTATAATCTTCTCCACCCCACGCTTGCACGCCATAGCCGACACGTCGGCATAGAGTTCGTCCAGCGGTCTGCCGCTCTGATAGATGTCGCTCAGAATGAGTGTCCGCCTGCGTCCCTTATGGTCGGGCCGTCTGTTCATAAAGTCAAGAGCGATGTCAAGAGAGTTGACATCAGAGTTGTAAGAGTCGTTTATCAGTGTGCATCCCCGCTGTCCTTTCTTTACCTCCAGACGCATCGCCACAGGCTCGAGTCGCCTCATGCGCCCGTCAAGAACCTCAGGCGAAAGTCCCAGATGCAATGCCACGACCGCACACGATACGGAGTTTCTCACCGAAGCCTCGTCTATGAAAGGCAGCGTGTAGACACCTTCCTTACCTTTATATATATAATGTACTGTCGTGGAGGTATCCTTCTTTTCCACCGATTTTATGAAGAACGGCGCGTCAGGGTTCTTTTCCGACCATGCCAGACGCTCACCATTGTAGTCCGAAGCATTCATAGTGTCGTTCACAACTGCCTCGTCCGAGCAGTAGACCGCTGTGCCGGCGTCGTGAAAAAGCGTCATCTTCTCACGGCATTTTGCCTCCTGCGACTCGAAGTTTTCCTGATGGGCGGCACCCAGATTGGTAATGACGCTTATGGTGGGCTGTATTATGTTGCGCAGCGCGAGCATCTCTCCCGGCTTGCTTATACCTGCCTCAAACAGTCCCACCTGCGTCTTCTCGGTCATCAGCCAGACCGACAGAGGCACGCCTATCTGTGAGTTATAGCTGCGCGGCGAACGCACAACCATCATGTCGGGAGACAGTATCTGGTACAGCCACTCCTTCACCATTGTCTTACCGTTGCTGCCCGTTATGCCAACAACAGGTATGTCAAACTCCTCACGGTGGCGTTCGGCAAGACGCTGCAACGCTATGAGCGGACTCTCCACCTTCAGGAAGTTGGCGTCAGGATATGCCGTCGCGTAATCGTCAGGAACAGCCGACACCACGAAGTTGCGCACTCCGCGGCGGTAAAGCTCGGGTATGTAGCGAAAGCCGTCATTGCGCTCCGATTTCAGTGCAAAGAACAAAGTTTCTTCCGGGAAACACAGCGACCGGCTGTCTGTGAGCAGGAACGCTATGTCTGAATCGGTGTTGCCATAACGGTGGGCACCGATAAGTGTGGTAACTCTTACGATACTATAAGTCATTTTTATTGTACTTTTGACGGTGCAAACTTAATATTTTTTTTTCACATACAATACAAGCACACACAAAAATAAAAGGCTCTTTTCCGCATTATATCCGACAGAAAAGGGCCTTCCATTCCCATCCCGGCACCGCGCACAGGAGTGTCAGCCTACGGTGCTCTTCCCGTCCCACTCCATGTCAGGATATTTTCGGGCGAGCAACTCAGCCTTACGCATGGTTGCGGCAAGGAATTCCTTGTACTCGTCAGAGTCCGGACGGAACGGGCGGTGAGCCAAAGCCTCCTTTATCGGACGCCATTCCTCCAGAAACCTCCGCGTGTCCTCACTGAAAAAAGCCTCTGCGAAGCGTTCCCATATATATGCCACCGCCTGCTGCGAGGGATGCAGCATGTCCTCGGCATAGAAACGGTAGTCGCGCAGCTCGTCGTTCACTATCTCGTAAGCAGGAAAATATTCCACCACATCAGGATAGTCGGCGACAAGCCTGTCGGCGGCAAGCAGGAGCACGGCTTTAGACAGCGCGCTGCCGTGAAAGCCATATTTGGCATAGCGTATGGGACTCACCGTCACCACGACACGCACATCCGGATTGCGTGAGAGCAGCGTCTCCACCGCGCGCGACAGATAATCGAGACACACGTCCACCGTAAGCAGCTCCTCGCGGAACAGCCTCTGCGGACGCTTGCGGCAGTTGTCCACAATCTCGCCCGTCTCCTTCAGTATGTAGACATGGTTTGTCCCGAGTGTGAGCACAGCCACCTCCGGCGGCTCTCCCTCATAGCGCTCCACGGTGTGGAGCACGCTTGCCGGATTGTACATCACTCCGAACGGATTGACCACCGCACGGAATCTGTCGTCCGCAAAACGGCGTCCCATGCTGTCGGCGAAGCACGATCCCACGAAAAGCATCCTGCAACACGGGCGTATGCTGAACGGAGCGCGCCCCACACTCACCTTTGTCCTGAACTCCATACCGTGCCGGAATTATGCGTCGGACCTTCTTTTGCGCCACTCGAAGAACACTCCCAACGCCACAGCAATGAACAGAAGGGCATAAGCCACGTATGCCACCGTCTCGGTGTTGTCCACCGATTTAGGCTTGAATGTAAGCACCACAGTGTGGCGTCCGGGCTTAACGTTGAGCGCGCGCAGTATGTAGTCGGCGCGTCCAAGCTCGGTCTCGACACCGTCAACGGTAGCCGTCCAGCCCGGATAGTAAATCTCAGAGAACACTATCACGCCGCCCTTGTCAGACTGCACCTCGTATGTCAGTTCGTTGGGCTCATATTTCTTCAGTGTGACAAGCGAGTTGCCCGTCTGCGCGACAGACTGTCCTACCTGTGTGCGGAAGCGTTCGTCCACTACCGCAGTGTGCCGGAGATTCACCTTCCCAACGGCATCTATCTCCTCGTTCGCATTCTTCACATACCTCACATTGTCCACAAACCATGCGTTGCCGCAGGCATACGGATTCATCACAGGCACCGTCTGCCCGTCCTGAAGCGGCAGGATGAAGTATTTGGCATTGAGCATGTTGAGCACGGGCCATATGGAGTCGCCCGGCACTTTGGTCATGTCTCCGCCTGCCTCCACCACCGCTTTCTGCAGTCTTACCATCTCCGGCGATATGTAATGTTCTATCATATCGTTGTAGCGACCGAGCTTTGCGGCATGGTATCCGCCTATGCTCTTGTGGTAGTATGATGTCTCGTTCTCGTTGAAAGTGTTGGTGGCGAGATTCAGCACACGGTAGTCGAGCGATTTGTCCTGAAGTATCAGCTTGTCGGTCTGGGTCATCTGCTGGGGTGTCTCCCTCACGCTCCGCTCCACGAACATGCCGTCGTTGAGATAGCGTTTGTTCACCTGCCACATGTCGATGAGACACAGCACGGTTATGGCGGCTACCATATAGCCGGCGCGAAGCTTCTTCGCCTTGAACAGCAGGAGAATGAGAGTGCCGAAGAGGATAATCCAGAACGAACGCCAGCAGTCTGTCGTGAACACCGCCTCACGCATCGACCTGAGGTTTGTGAGCAGCGGGTTGAGATATTCGGCGGGTATTCCCTTCATCGCAGCCATCTCTGAGGAGGAGATGAAGTCGGTGAAGAACGTTCCCGGCATGAGCGCGAAGAGCAGGCACACACCTGCGGTAAGGACAAAGCTTATGAGCACGAACCTGATCTTGCGGGTGAGGATGTCAGGCTCGTCCACAATCTTCTTGAGTGCCAGCATGGCAAGCAGCGGGATGGTGAACTCGGCTATGACGAGTATGGAAGCCACCGTCCTGAACTTGGAGTACATCGGCACATAGTCGAGGAACAGGTCGGTGAACCACATGAAATTGTGTCCCCACGACAGCAATATTGACAGAACCGTCGCCGCAAGCAACGCCCACTTGATGCCTCCCTTCACTATGAAGAGTCCCAGAATGAAGAGCATCAGCACGAAAGCACCCACATACACCGGTCCGCTCGTGCCCGGCTGCTCGCCCCAATACTGCCCGAGCTGCTGGTATATCGGCATGAACTGCGGGTCTGCCTTCTCCATAGCCGTCTCATTCATGGACAGCGGAACGGACGCGCCTCCCTTGGTGTTGGGCACGAGCAGGGTCCATGTCTCGCCTATGCCGTAGCTCCACTGCGTGATGTAGTCGCGGTCGAGCCCGCTCCCTGTCTGGTTGGCGGAGTCCTCCTTCACAAGCTCGCTCTTGCCGCGCATCGACTCCTGGGTGTACTCCCAAGTGTGATACAGGTTGGAAAGATTGACGCACAGACCTATCGCCGCGCCTGCCAGACACACTCCCGTAGCCTTGAGGAAAGGCACGTAGCTCTTCTTGCGTATGGCGTCGGCAAGCCACGCGACGAACATGAAGAGGATGATGAACATGTAGTAGTATGTCATCTGTATGTGGTTCGCCTGAATCTCAAGAGCCGAGAACAGTGCCGTCAGGATGAAGCCCCACAGATATTTCCCCCTGTAGGCAAGCACCACGCCCGCTATCATGGGCGGCAGATAGGCAAGGGCTACGACTTTCCATATGTGGCCCGCGGCTATGATGATGAAGAAGTAGCTGCTGAACGCCCATATGATGGAGCCGAGAGCCGCAAGCGACTGGCGGAAATCGAAAGCCCGGAGAAGGATGTAGAAGCCGAGAAGATAGGCAAACACATACCAGACATTCTCAGGCAGCCACAGGTGGTAGAACTTTCCGACGCCGTTGAGCACGTCGGCACTCTTGTACGACGGTGCCATCTGATAGGTGGGCATGCCGCTGAAGAGCGAGTTGGTCCAGCGCGTAGGCTCGCCCGTACGCTGGTAGTATTCGGTCAGCTCCACTCCCGAGCCGCGCCCGGCAGACGAGTCATGACGGTAAAGAATGCGCCCTTCGATGTCTGCCGGAAAGAAATAGGCAAACGAGATAAGCGCGAACATCAGCACTGCCAGCAAGTCGGGCAGGCACATTTTCAATGTCTTCATTGATTTATTATGTTTTTGTTCATATATACAAAAGCACGGCTGAGACCCGTCCGGAACACATGCACAGACTACGGCGCGGCATTGCGCCGACACAGGCTTCAGGTAAAGCCGACGCAGGACGTTGAGACGGACCTCGCTAATCAGATGCAAACTTACTGAAAAAATCCGAAATATCGTGTACGACAGCGACATAAATGCAGGCGCGGAAACATTTTTACACAAAGCCGCAAGTGTGTTGCGGATTCTCCGTACGCATCTTCCTCCCCGTCCGTCAGGCGCGCCGTGCAGGGGAAGAGCATGGTCGGAGGACGGAGACGCGGCTCTCTCGGATTAACACTTTTAAGTTAACAATTTGGCAACCCGGAACATAAAGCCATGCGGCATTACAGACAACGGCAAGCCGGAAACACCGCACGAAACGGCGGTTCGGACTCATCCGGAACGGAAAACTGACGCCATTATACTGCCGGAAAGTGCTTTTCGCGACACGGAAAAGCCCGTTCCGCCCCCTCAAGCAGCACCTTCCACAATGCGGAAAAGGCTTTCCTGTAATGCAAGAAAGGCTCTTCCGCACTGCCGGAAGGATGGCTCAGACATCCACGGCGCGCGTAACAGTCTGTCATGCAAGACATTACAGAAACACGTGATTTTTCCGTTTTTCAGACACAAGAATCTCTTCTTCCATGGGAAACGCACTCCTGCGCGACTTGATTTTAACATTCTCCCGTTTCTGTGTAAAATAAGTCATGCATGGGACATACGCATATGGCGTAAGGAAGAGCCACACCGGACATGACGGATAAGGCGCATGGCGACGACTGTATATACCCGCGTAAATGCTTCTTACGCGTGCAGACCGACACGACTCCGGCAAAACCGGAGACCGATCTGTCTGTCAGCAGAACACAATAAAGACTGAGTCGGAAGAGCGGTTCGGGTTAAAAAAAGCGCGGCAGGCTTCGCCGGACAAAAAGATTGTGGTAAATTTGCAGCCGGAAACAGATTCTGTCATCAACAATGAAAATAGGAATAGTAATAGCGATGGACAAGGAGTTCATCCGCATAAAGTCGCTCCTGCACGACGTGAGAGAGACGTCGGAGCACGGTTTCACCTTTGTCACGGGCACGAGCGGCGCAAACACGGTGGTGATGATGCAGTGCGGCATAGGCAAGGTGAACGCCGCCATGGGCGCGGCAGAGCTGATAAGCCTGTTCGGACCGGACGCGGTGATATCCACAGGCGTTGCCGGAGGAGCGTCAGTACAGCTCGAGCGCATGGAGGTGGTGGTGTCGTCGCAGACGTGCTATCACGATGTATACTGCGGCAGCGAGCAAGCCTACGGTCAGATACCGGGCTTGCCGGCACGCTTCGACGCCGACAGCGTACTGCTGCGAAAGGCGTGCGACATTGACTGCGGCACGAAGATAACGCCCGGACTCATCGTCACGGGTGACTGGTTTGTGGACTCCCGCGAGAAGATGTCAGCCATTCTGGAGCGTTTTCCGGAAGCTATGGCGGTAGACATGGAGTCGGCTGCGATAGCGCAAGTGTGTCACCGGCGCGGCGTGAGGTTCATCAGCTTCCGCATAATAAGCGACATCCCGCTCAAGGATGACAAGGGACAGCAGTATTACGACTTCTGGGAGAGGATGGCGGAAGACTCGTTCGGCGTGACAAAGGCATTCATGGAATCAATCTGAAAACAAAATATGAGGAATATGGAAAAGATACCGAGTTTCACAATAGACCACAACCGGCTGCTGCGCGGCATTTATGTGTCGAGAAAAGACAAGGTGGGCGGCGACACGGTCACCACTTTCGACATAAGGATGAAAGAGCCTAACCGCGAACCGGCATTACATCCCGGCGCGCTGCACACTATAGAACATCTGGCTGCCACCTACCTGCGCAACGACCGCGAGTGGAAAGACAGCATAGTGTACTGGGGTCCGATGGGATGTCTCACGGGCAACTACCTGCTGATGAAGGGCGACCTGCAGCCTGCCGACATCGTGGAGCTGATGAAGCGCACGTTCGCTTTCGTGGCTGCGTTTGAGGGCGACGTGCCAGGAGCCGCGCCTCAGGACTGCGGCAACTGGCTGCTCCACGACCTGCCGATGGCACGATGGGAGGCACGCAAATATCTGGAGGAAGTGCTTGAGAACATCAGTGAGGAGAACATGAGCTATCCTGAACGCGGATGAAAGAAGGGGGAACACGGTCATGACACACAGGCGTCAATGACACGTCAAGAAAAAAAACGATATGCTGATAAATGAAAAAGGAGATGCCGGGCATCTCCTTTTTTGTAATGATATCAAAGGTTGAAACGGTAGCCTATGGTTACTGTTATCACCTGGTTCTTTGATTTTATCACTCCGGGCTTGTAAACGTTGGTCAGTCCAAGGTTGTAACGCGCGTCGAGAATGACGTTCATATACTCGTAGGACGCTCCCACCGGTATCGAGAAATCGAACGTGTTTCCATGGTAATCGAACTTCATCTTATCGACATCGCCATACTCTTTGGAGCCGTCTTCATTGACAACAAACGATGTCTCCTCATATTTGGTCTTGCCGCTGAGGAAGAAGCCGGGCTGCAGTCCTGCCTTCAATGCAAAGCCGCGGGCTACATATACGTTGACCATTATGGGCACGTTGAGATAATGAAGGTCGGTGGACCAGTCGCGATATCCAAAATACGTTCCATCCTCCGAACCGGCATCCTGATAGTCGGGATAGCAGTTTCCCTGAATGGAATACATCAGACCGAGCGACACAGAAACCTGTGGTGTAGCCTGATAGTCGACATCAAATCCTGCGAGCAGTCCTGCCTTGCTGCGCGATTTCAGCTCTTCGTCCTCATAGGCGCCTCCTCCCGTAACGTAAACACTGTTGTTGGTAAGATTGGCAATGCTCACTCCGAGTCGCGGAATGAGGGAGAACCGACCCACCTCGTTCTGCGCGTAAGCGACGGACACCGCTGCGACAAATGCCACAAATAGAATAATCCTCTTTTTCATATCTAAAGTTTTGTTTTGGTTTCTTACCGTCAGCCGTCTTTCACAGACGCCTGCCATGCCTCCCGCCTTGCGCCTGCGCGCGGACAGCAGCGCATATAAAAGAAAAGCGGGGAGTGCCAATGAGCTTGTCACTACCCCACTCTTTTTACATAAACGCAAGTCTCGCGTTTTTATTGTATGCCTCCGGCAGGTTCTATACGGAACGTGTAAGAATAGTCGGTGCCGCTCTTTATCTCATACTCGGGCAACGGCTGGGGACCGCAGCTCGCGTTTCCGATGCCCCGCTGTATGCAGTCGAGGTTGAGCACTACCTCAGCACGGCGAACCAAATCGATGTCGTGGCCGTACTTGATGCGCCACAGGTCGGGGTCGGTATAGTGGAGGGCGGAGAAGTCGAACGTGCCGTCGGCAGTGATTCTGACACCCTTTCCGCTGTCGTCGGTGAGCGAGAGCCAGCGCGTGTCGGTGCGTCCGCCCATCGACTGGGCACGTACGTAGTATTCGCGCATGTCGCTTACGGTAGACTTATACAGTCCTACGAAAGAGGCGGCGTTGCGGTCGCGGTAGTTCTCTATCGGTCCTCTGCCATACCACTCCACGTTCTCGAGCGACGGACTGAACATTGTCTGCAATGCAAGACGCGGCAGACGGAAGTCCTCCGAGGCATGGAAGTCGGCATTGACATCGACGGCTCCGCCTGCATGGACGGTATATATCACGGTGTGGGGAACGACAGTATTGCCCACGTGCGCCTCAAGAACGGTGGTCACCTCTACCGAACGCTTGTCGGCGGACAGTGCATACTGGAAGCTCTTCAGGTTGATGACAGTGTTCTGCCAGTCGCGCGGGTCGTTGTTGATGGAGCGATACCAGTTGAAACGGGGACCTTGCATCATGTGCAGCATCTCGCGTCCGCCGTAGCGCAACGATGTCATCTGACCGTTGTTCTGGTCGAACGACACTGCCACACGGTCGTTCACGATGCGTATAAACCCGTTCTGCTCCACGTTAACCTTCAGGTTGTGCGCGTCCTTATTGTCGTTGACGGCTTTCAGGCTGTTGTCCTTAGTGTTGAGGGCGAACTGGTCTGAAGCTATCACATAGCCTGCGTCTGCCCACAGCTCCGGCTTTCTCAGCCTTATCTCCACATTGAGGAAATATTCTGAAGAGGCGTCTGCGGTGTATTCGGAAACAGGTATGCTTATCTCGGCTTTCTGCCACGGAGCAGCCGAAGGCAGCGGCTGGTTTCCTGTCTTCACGCTTACACCGTCCTTATATATGGTATAGAAGAGGTCGAACTCGTCGAGATTGTATGATGTGTAGCGGTTCTCGAGGCTCAGTTTGCCTGTCTCCGGACTGAAGAACATCTTGATATACTGATATACTTTCTTCACTTCAAGCAGTTTGGGAGTTATTCGTCTGTCGCCAGTGGTGAGTCCGTTGCAGCAGAAGTCGTTGTCGTTCGGAACGTCACCGAAGCTTCCTCCGAAGTAGAGATGGTCTTCAGGCTCGCCCGGTTTGTTTATAGACTGGTCTACAAAGTCCCATATACAACCGCCTATCATGCGTTCGGAATGGTTCTCTATGTAGTCCCAGTACTCGCGAAGGTTGCCCACGGCGTTGCCCATGGCGTGCGCATACTCGCAGAGGAAGAACGGTTTCTGCGCCCCGTTGCGGTCGGTCTGCTTCATGCTTTCCACCGACGGATACATGCGCGAGTCCATATCGGCAATCTCGTTCTGTCCTTCGTAGTGTATCAGACGGCTGTCGCGGGCTCTCACGGCATCATATTCTGCCTTGATGTTGATGCCTCCGCCAGACTCGTTACCGAGCGACCAGAATATCACGGAAGGATGGTTCTTGTCGCGCTCGACCATCCGCACGGCTCTGTCGACATAAGCGCCGGTCCATTCGGGATTGTCTGTTATGGAGTGGTTGCCATGGCATTCCTGGTCAGCCTCGTCCATAACGTAGAGTCCGTAGTAGTCATACAGGGCGTACATCTTGGGATCGTTGGGGTAATGGCTGGTACGGATGATGTTCATGTTGTGGCGTTTGAAGAGCAGAATGTCGCCTATCATCGTCTCGACAGGAATTGCTTTGCCGTACTTGGGATGTATGTCATGACGGTTGGCTCCCTTAAAATATGTGAGCACTCCGTTGATGTAAATCTTGTTGTTGCGCAGTTCTATCTTGCGGAAACCGTACTGCTGTGCGGTGGCTTCGGTGACATTGCCGGCAGCGTCGAGCACTTCCACGTTGAGAGTATAAAGATACGGTTTCTCGGCACTCCACAGGTTGGGAGACGAAAGGTTTATCTTAGCGTTCTTTACTATTTCCTTTCCGGATGCCACTGCTGCGGCGTCAACCGTTGCGGAACCTACCTTGCGTCCGTCGGTATCGAGAAGAGTGAAACGCAAAGCGGCATTTGAGGATGACTTTCCGTCGTTCTCTATGTTGGCACGGATGTTGAGCGTGGCTGCGGAGAAGTCGGAGTTGAGGTCTGAAGTGAGGTAAAGATCACGCAGATGCACTTTCGGCATGGCTACGAGATAGACGTCACGGTGTATTCCGCTGAGGCGGAACATGTCCTGATCTTCAATATAGCTGCCGTCAGACCAGCGGTATACTTCCACCGAGACGTTGTTCTTGCCCTTGCGGACATATTTTGTTATGTCGAACTGAGCGTCGTTGTTGGCTCCCTGACTGTAGCCCACCTTCTTGCCGTTCACCCACAGATACATGGCACTGTACACACCGTCGAAATGAATGTATACCTGTTTGTCGCTCCAGTCGGCTGGCAACGTGAACTCACGACGGTATGACCCGACAGCGTTGGGTTCGTTGTTGATGGTGTAGCCGGGCTGAGGCTGGATGAACGGAGGGTTGTTGAGGAACGGATAGGTTATGTTGGTGTAGATGGGAGTGCCGTATCCTTTCATCTCCCATGAGGACGGAACGTCTATGTTGTCCCACCCTGACACGTCGTAATTGTTCTTGAAGAAAGACACGGGACGGTCTTCCGGCTGTTTTGACCAACGGAACTTCCACTGTCCGTTGAGAAGCATATAGCGGCTTGAACGGGTGCGCAGCCATGGCTTGCGGTAAGCCGGGTCGTTCTGCATCTCGCTTACATTGGCGAAAGGAATGTATGTGGCGTGTCCCGGTTCCTTGTTTATGCCGAACACACGCGGATTCTCCCAGTCGTTCTTGCTCGATGTCTTGGGCGTTATCATTGTAACCTTGACATTCGACTTGACAAGAGTCCACTGCTGGGTGGCTTTTGTATCGTCGGCTGCAACCTGCCATACAGGCTCACCGAACTGGGCTGCGTCGCGCATGCCGAGGTTCATTCCGCTCGCCTTGCATGTGAAAGTGAACTTGCCGTTGGCAAGACGTTTGGCAACCCACTGCTGGTTTGCGTTGCCGTAATCGGTCGTCCACTGCAGCGCGGGCTGCATCTTGTTGCCATTGCCATTGTCGAGAGAGCGCAACGAACTGGCGTTTACGATGTTGTAGACATTATCCGACACCTTGACAAGTTTCCACGCCTGGCTCTCCTTGCCTTCCACTCGTCTGGCGATAAAGACGCGGGCTCCGTTGCCGAAACTGCCCTGGTTGTCGAGCACAAGACCGTCGGCTATGTGGAGCTCATACACGGCATCCGTGTCTATGTTCTGCGAATGCCCCGTCAAAGACAGCATGAACATAAACAAAAAGGTTAAAAAACTTCTGATTTTCATGTTTGTTTGTTGTGATTGTTTATTTAATATGACAAAGATAACTGAATTTTCCGACAATACAAACATGTATTGGACAAATTATGGTAAACTGTTGTCACATTTGCATATAAAAGCAGTTTACAGCACACATATATCAAAAATCTTATACAATATGAATACAATTACCACTTCCAAGGCAGTTTCAATGACAATCATATTCATTAAACGGCATGACAAAAACATTCTCCGGATTTGAATGAAAGTGATTTACGGATACAAGGCAAAGGCATCGTATCTGAAAGGAAAGTACGCATTCAAGAGACTATATGAAACAGACGGACCGGGAAAAAAGAAGGCGGCGGACATCATAAAGACATCCGCCGCCTGCATGTTATCGCATTAATCCTTGTTGGCACGCTTGCGTTCGTTGTGGTCGAGAATAGTCTTGCGGATACGGATGCTCTTGGGTGTCACCTCGACAAGTTCGTCACTCTTGATGTATTCGAGACATTCCTCAAGACTCATAAGCACCTTCGGTATGACGCGCGCCTTTTCATCAGAACCGCTCGCACGCACATTCGTGAGCTGCTTTGCCTTCGTCACGTTGATGACAAGGTCGTTGTCATGCACGTGCTCGCCCACCACCTGACCGGCATAGACCTCTTCTCCCGGGTCAATGAAGAACTTTCCGCGGTCCTGCAGTTTGTCTATACTGTATGCATATGCCGTTCCTGTCTCCATAGCTATCATCGAACCGTTGACCCGGCGCACGATATCTCCCTTGTAAGGCTGGTATTCCTTGAAGCGGTGAGACATGATCGCCTCGCCCTGACTTGCCGTAAGCACGTTCGTACGGAGACCGATGATACCACGCGAAGGAATGTCGAACTCAATGTTGACACGGTCGCCCTGACTTTCCATTGCGACGACCTCACCCTTCCGACGGCTCACCATGTCGATCATCTTACTTGAGAATTCGTCCGGAACATTTATCGTAAGCTCTTCTATAGGCTCACATTTCACACCGTCGATTTCCTTATATATTACCTGCGGCTGTCCAACCTGAAGCTCGTAACCCTCACGTCGCATGGTCTCGATGAGCACAGAAAGATGTAGCACTCCGCGTCCGCTGACAATCCACTTGTCCGTTGTGTCCTCAAAAGGCTTCACTCTCAGGGCGAGGTTTTTCTCAAGTTCCTTCTGCAATCGGTCGTTCACGTGGCGGCTTGTTACAAATTTGCCCTCACGACCGAAGAAAGGTGAGTCGTTGATGGTGAACAGCATGCTCATCGTGGGCTCGTCTATTGCAATGGGAGGAAGCGGTTCCGGATTCTCCAGATCGCAAATCGTGTCTCCTATTTCGAAGTTTTCGAGACCGATGACAGCACAGATGTCGCCGCTCTCAACATGGTCGGTCTTCTTGTGTCCCATACCTTCGAAAGTATGAAGTTCCTTTATCTTCGTACGCTCCTGCGTCCCGTCACGATGGCATATCGTAACGTTCATGCCGTCAAAGAGTGTTCCCCGATGCACACGACCCACAGCGATGCGTCCTGTGTAGTTGCTGTAGTCAAGCGAGGTTATGAGCATCTGTGGCGTACCCTCGATTTGTTTGGGAGCCGGAATAACCTCAACTATCTTGTCAAGCAGATAATCTATATTGTCAGTAGGATGTTTGTAATCCGCCGACATCCATCCGTTTTTGGCTGAGCCGTAAACAATCGGGAAGTCGAGTTGGTACTCGCTGGCATTCAAAGCGAACATAAGATCGAACACCATCTCATATACCGCCTCCGGACGACAGTTCTGTTTGTCTACCTTATTCACCACAACTATAGGCTTCAAACCTATCTGCAACGCCTTTTGAAGAACGAAACGAGTCTGTGGCATCGGACCTTCGAACGCATCGACAAGCAGGATGCATCCGTCAGCCATATTGAGGACACGCTCCACCTCGCCTCCGAAGTCGGAGTGTCCCGGAGTGTCTATAATGTTTATTTTAACTCCTTTCCAGTTTATGGAAACGTTTTTGGAAAGGATAGTTATACCGCGTTCGCGTTCCAAATCATTCGAGTCGAGTATCTGTCCGCTGTTATCCTGACCCTCACGGAATAGTTTTCCCGCCAGCATCATCTTATCTACAAGCGTTGTCTTGCCGTGATCCACATGGGCAATAATTGCTATGTTCCTGATATCTTGCATAATTTACCTTAAAAAATCGGGTGCAAAGGTAATGATTTTAATCCATACTTCGCATACCATACATATATAAATTTAAGGCGGAAAACGTTTTATCGGACAACAGGAACAGGATTGCGGCGGTGCGGTGGAACGTCAGCCGCCACACGAAAAAGCCCATCCGGACATGGCGAAAGCATGTGGTTGCGTGCAAAAAAAAGTTAAACAACGGATTAATATGCACCATATGTACACGTTACCGGACAAAAAGCAGTAACTTTGCACCCGCATTTAGCAAAATCATTAATTAACATTAACAAAAAGTTCTATGTACTTAGACAAAGCAAAAAAAGAAGAGATCTTTGGACAGTACGGAAAGTCTAACACTGATACTGGTTCAGCTGAGAGCCAGATAGCATTGTTCTCATACCGTATTTCCCATTTGACGGAGCATCTTAAGATGAACCGTAAAGATTATACTACAGCACGTTCGCTGACAAAACTTGTCGGCAAGCGTCGTGCGCTTCTGAACTATCTGTACGACCGCGATGTGAACCGCTACCGTGCGATAGTAAAGGCTCTCGGTTTGCGTAAGTAATAAGAGAGCGACAAAAATTTTCTTTTCCAAAAACAGTAACGCCCGGAAGAAGCATCAGGTTTCTTCCGGGCGTTCTCTTTTAATGCGTTACATGAAAGGCACCAAACGCAAATCGGGAAGCGGCAAAAAAACATCATAGGGCATGACACGGCACATATCATTTGACGACAGACACACCGTCGGCGTTCACGCAAGAAACATCCGGTGACAGTGCACACACATACGCTCATGCCGAAAACCGGATGAGAGTCATTCAGTCCTGTCCATTATCTCCATCAGAGGGCGCATCACGAAATCACGCTCACGCATATGCGGATGGGGAACGGTGAGCTCAGGCGTACTGACGCTTATGTCATCGTAAAGCAGGATGTCTATATCGATGAGCCTGTCGGCGTATACTCCTCCTGCCGATTTGGCTTTTCTGCCCAGCCTGCGCTCAATGTCCTGTGTGGCGACAAGCAGCTGATGCGGCGAAAGATTCGTCTCCAAAGCCACACACATATTCAAGAACTTGTTTTCAGACTCAAAGCCCCATGGCTCGGTCTCAATTATTGAAGAGCGTCTCACCACCCTGCCCACAGTCTCGCCAAGCAGTTCCAGAGCCGCGGCAATGCCCGCATGCCTGTCTCCGATGTTTGCTCCGAGAGAAAGATAAACCTTATGCGTCATAATAAAACAATCCGTTCTGAAACATAAACGGGAGCGGGACTTGACGCCCGTTCCCGTTTTTATCCATATGAATGCCTGTCGGAAGGCGGTTCAGTCATTTACAATGAGAAGCGCGTCACCGTAGCATCCGAACATGTATCCGTGCTTCACGGCGAGGCGGTATGCCTCCATCACGATGTCGTATCCGCCGAAAGCAGCTGTCTGCATCAGCAGTGTGGAATACGGATGATAGAAGTTGGCTATCATAGAATCGGCAAGTCCGAAGTCGTAAGGAGGGAAAATGAACTTGTTTGTCCACCCGTCGTACTCCTTGAGGAGTCCGTCCGTGCCGACGGCAGTCTCCGTAGCCTTGACCACGCTCGTGCCAACGGCGCACACATGCCGTCCCTCCGTCTTGGTCTTATTCACAATCCTGCACGCCTCGGCACCTACGAACATCTGCTCAGAATCCATCTTATGTTTTGTGAGATCCTCAACCTCAATGTCGTGGAAGTTGCCGAGTCCGCAGTGCAATGTTATGTATGCGAAGTTGATGCCCTTAATCTCCATGCGCTTCATCAGCTCGCGCGTGAAGTGAAGTCCTGTCGCCGGAACCGTGACAGCACCCTCGTTCTTGGCGAATACGCACTGGAAGTCGCGGAAGTCATCCTCCGTTCCGTGGTGATTCTCGCGACGGTCGATGATGTATCTGGGCAGCGGAGCCTCGCCGAGAGCATAAAGCTCGCGCTTGAACTCGTCGTGAGGACAGTCGTAGAGGAACCGCAGCGTACGTCCGCGGCTCGTTGTATTGTCGATAACCTCAGCCACCATAGTACCGCTGTCGTCGAAGAACAGCTTGTTGCCTATGCGTATCTTGCGCGCCGGCTCCACCAGAACGTCCCACAGCCTCATCTCCTCGTTGAGCTCGCGCAGCAGGAACACCTCTATCTTGGCGTCTGTCTTCTCCTTCGTACCGTACAGGCGCGCAGGGAAAACCTTTGTATCATTGAAGATGAAAGTGTCGTGCTCGTCGAAATAGTCGAGCACGTTGCGGAAGTCGAGATACTCCCCTTCTATCGGCTTTCCGTCCGCATCCTTCCTGAACATGTCGATGGTCTGCGACTTGCGATGGATAACCATCAGCCTGCATTCGTCACTTCGTGTCACACGGAACGTCTCTGTCTTTCCTTCAGAGTTTGTAAACTCGCGCACGGCACTGTGAGGATAAAGTGCGATTTGTTCTTCCGGTAATTTGAATTTAAACTGTGATAACTTCATTATTGTTATTATTCGATATTTTCTATTTCCTGATTTTCGAGCCACTTCTCCACCTCGTCGAGGTCCAGACAACGGTCTATTGTAAACTCACCCACACGTGTACGGCACAGCGTGGTGAGATAGGCGCCGCTGCCGAGAGCGCGTCCTATGTCGCGTGCGAGCGCACGTATGTACGTGCCTTTCCCGCAATTGACACGTATGCCCATCCTCATGGTCTCCTCATCAAAGTCAGTCAGCTCAATGGAATCAATATGTATGTTTTTCGGAGTAAGCTCCACGTCCTTGCCCTTCCGCTTCAGCTCGTATGCCCTGTTGCCGTTTATCTTGCACGCGCTGTACGACGGAGGCACCTGCTCTATGTCACCGACAAACCGCGCAAGCACGTTCTCTATGCTCTCGCGCGTGATGTGCGATGTCGGGAACGTGGCGTCGACGGGATGCTCCATGTCGTAGCTCGGCGTCGTGGCACCCAGCTGCAGCGTGGCAGTGTATTCCTTTGAATGAGCCTGAAGCTCCTCTATGCGTTTTGTCGCCCTGCCGGTGCACAGTATCAGTACGCCTGTGGCGAGCGGATCGAGAGTCCCCGCATGTCCGGTCTTTACCCTTTTCACTCCCATACGGCGTGAAATAAGATAGCGCACCCTTGCCAGTGCGCCGAAGCTCGACATGCCGTAAGGCTTGTTCACAGCTATGATTTCTCCTTTCTGAAAATTCATGCAGGCAGACTAATCAACCATTTTCAACTCTATGCCGCACAAGGCGCAGGCTATGATTACGATGCCCACAATGATGCGATACCATCCGAATGCGGCAAAGCCGTACTTGGTGACATAATTTATGAAAAACTTTATGGCGAGTATAGCAACCACAAACGCCACCGCCGAACCGAGCAGGAGCATCTCCAGATTGTTGCCCTGGGTGAGGAGCGAACCGCCTCCGTGGCTTATCAGCTTGTAGGTCTCCAGACATGTGGCGCCGAACATTGTGGGCACCGCAAGGAAGAACGAGAACTCGGCGGCAGCCTTACGTGTGAGCCGCTGCGACATGCCGCCCACGATGGTAGCCATTGAACGCGACACACCGGGTATCATGGAGATGCACTGTATGAGTCCTACGGTGAAGGCACGCCTGTATGTCAGCCGTGTGTCCTCGCTGCCTTTGTTGAATATACGGTCGCAGAACAGCATGAACACTCCGCCGATGATGAGCATCACGGCGACGAGTGTGACGTTCCCGAGGTTTGACTCTATGAAATCGTTGAACGCCAGTCCGAGCACTACGGCAGGCAGGACGCCCACCACCAGACGCGCATAGAAGTCGTACATCGCCCTCCAGTAGGAGACGCCCGAGCGTTCGGCGGTAGGATAAAAGAACTTTTTCCAATAGAGGCATATCACAGACAGGATGGCGCCAAACTGTATTATGACCGTGAAAGCCTTGACAAACGGAGTGCTCTCCACCCCGAGCAGGCTCTGCGCTATTATCATGTGACCTGTGGACGACACGGGCAGAAACTCCGTCAGTCCCTCTACTATGGCTATGATGATTGTCTCTAACGTATTCATTCGGGCAGGTTTGCGTTATCGTCCTTGGGTTTGCGTATGATGCCGTAGATTATAGAGACAAATCCGATGAAGCATACAGCGGGAGCCACCTTTATGCGGCGCGCGTTGAAGAGGTCGTAGGAAAAGACGCTTTCGTCCGATCCGGCACCGCTCATCAGGATGAATCCGATGATGACTATCACCATCCCGACAGCCAGAATAATGAAATTGGTCTTGCCGAGTGCAAAATTTCTTCTGTCCATATAATATAATGTATGTGTTATGAATTGTTCAAATCTTGTAAAGGTCGCCTGCCTTCATCTTCAGGAACTTGTTTACCGACAGTATGGCACAGAACGCCGTGATGACTATACCCGATAAAAACACCGCCCCGGCGGTTATGGCGAGCACGTCCAATGTGAGCACACTGACAATCTCCGGCTCGTAATAATAAAGGGCATAGAAGCATCCTCCGAGCGCAGCGCATGCCAGAATGGACGCCAGAAGTCCGATAAGCACAGCCTGACGCAGGAACGGCCGGCGTATGAATCCCCACGACGCGCCCACAAGCTTCATGGTGTGTATGGAGAAGCGGCGCGCGTATATGCCGAGCTTCACGGTGTTGTTGATGAGCGAGAACGACACCACAGTGAGCAGGACGGCAAGCGCGAGCAGCACAATGCTTATCTTGGCGATGTTGGCATTGACCTTATCCACAAGGTCGCGCTGGTATTTCACCTCTCCCACATTGGGATAGCTCTTCAGCTCGCGCGTAATGTGCATGAGCGAATCGTTGTTCGCATAATCAGCCTTTAGCGTTATCTCGACGGACGAAAGAAACGGATTGATGTCGGTGAACTCGCGCGGATCGGTGCCGAGAGCCTTGATGCCGTCCTTCAGAGCCTGCTCCTTGCTGATGTACTCAAGATGGTTTATGTAGGGCTGTTTCCTCAGACGCGAGCAGAACATCTGCGCCTCGCTCGACGACATGTCGTCCTGAAGCACCATCGTAACGACGATGTTCTGCTTCACGTATGCCGAAAGATTACGGGCTGTAAGAACTGAAAACACCACCAGACCCAACAAAATAAGCACCAGTGCAGTGCTTATGCAAAGAGTGACAGCCTGCAACCCGTGACGGTCGCCAGACCTTTTCTGTTTCTTTCTCATTTCAGGATAGCGTATAATACTCCAAAAATCGCTGCAAAGTAACAAAAAAAAAAGCGCGCACGCAACAGTTTAACTACTATTAACAAAGGCGGTGCCAATATTTTATATACCTTTGTCCGACCAATAAAAATAAATGTTTATGGCAACAATAATCTATCCATCACCCATATTCGGACCTGTGCACAGCCGCAGGCTCGGCACATCGCTGGGCATAAACCTGCAACCGGCAGACGGAAAGGTGTGCACTTTCGACTGCATATACTGTGAATGCGGATTCAACGCCGACCGTATTCCCGCTCTCCGCAGACCCTCACGCGAACAGGTGGCGGAGGCTCTCGAGAACAGGCTGAGGCGGATGAAAGAAGACGGGGAACGTCCCGACGTGCTCACATTCGCGGGAAACGGCGAGCCGACAGGGCATCCGCAGTTCGAGGAAATAATAGACGACACAGTGAGACTGAGAGGCCGCTATTTCCCCGACGCAAGAATATCAGTGCTCAGCAACTCCACGTTCATACACCGTGAAGGCGTGAGACGCGCGCTGATGAAGGTGGACAACAACATCCTGAAGCTCGACACCGTTGACCCGGAATACATCGCCATGACCGACAGACCGGCAAGCAGAAGCTACGACGTAAGGAAGATAATAGAGCTGATGAAACTCTTCCACGGACACGTGATAATACAGACGATGTTCATGAAAGGCACTGATGACAACGGAAACGATGTGGACAACACCGGCGACAGGTATGTCGCGCCATGGCTGGATGCCTTGAAGGAAATCGGTCCGGAAGAGGTCATGATATACACGATAGACCGCGAGACGCCCGAACGAGGACTGCTGAAGGCAGGAAAGGAAGAGCTGGACGCCATACGCATGCGGGTGGAGAGGCTCGGAATTGAATGTACGGCGTCGTACTGATGCCTGCCGACACCACATTTCAAAATGAATAATTATGCGGAAACAGCGTATAAATAATGCAAGGACATTCCCGTCAACCCGCAGGGAATGTCCTTTTTTTGAACGGAAAAGAATCCGGAGCGGAATAAGCCGGTATTCCGGACATAAGCCATAAGAGTCTGACAGTCAGCGTAAAACACCATTCCGACATACAGAATGTCCTGCCCTGTCTTACAGGAAAGGCTCTTCGGCATGCCCGAAAAGGCTCTTCCACCAGACGAAAGAGCCCGTTCCGCACAGTCAAACACACTGTTCCGCGCATCAGGAAAGGCAATATGGTAGAACGGAAAAGCGCGGACGGCGTGCGAACACGTATTATATACGTATAAAAACAGACATTTCGCAGGAAACGGATGGTAAAACGACGGCATCAGGAAACTTATCCGTGCTCATCCGGCACTGCCCGGACCGGCTCGCGATTCTGTTTCACTTATTTTATCTGTAAAAATATTTTACCGTCTTGAACGCATAAATATACACTTTCATATGCATATACCGCCATGCGGATACACACAAGACCATCTTTATGAAGTGCGGCGGATGCGTGGCATGACATCAGTCCCACGAAGTATGTTCTTCATGTCCGGGCTGTCAAACAAAACGGTGCGGCGGCTTGTTGCCGTCGCACCGTAGGAGTTATACGTATGACAATACGATGTCAGATCTTGCTGATGATGCCGAGCTTTGTTCCGTTCATGAACTCAATGATATGACGTACCTCGGGACCGTCGGGCACCTGCTGCTTCACCTGAATCACCGCATCGAACACCGATGTCTGTCCGTGGAATATCAGACGGTAGGCATTTGCTATGTGCGCCTGCACCTTCTGGGTCACATTGTGATTGGTAAGTATGGTGGCGTTGATGCCTCCGTACTTCACAGGATTGTTGCCTGCGATTATGTATGGCGGCACATCACGGCTCAGGCGGCTTCCGCCCTGTATCATCGAACCGCGTCCCACGCGCACTCCCGCATTGGCGATGACGTTGGACGAGAATATCACGTCGTTCTCTATCTCGCAGTCTCCGGCAATCTTCGTGCCGTATCCGAACACGCAATTGTCAGATATCTTGGTGTCGTGCGACACGTGCACGCCCTCCATAAGGAAGTTATGATTGCCTATGACGGTCTTTCCGTCACTGAAGGTGGCACGGTTTATCACCACGTTCTCGCGTATGCAGTTATAGTCTCCGATAACCAGCACCGAGTCGTCTCCGCGGAAGTTGAAGTCCTGAGGCTCCGCTCCGAGCACCGTGTTCTGGAATATCTTGTTGCCACGTCCTATGCGTGTGCCCTTCATCACACTGACGTACGGATAGATAACGCAGTCGTCTCCAATCTCGACGTCGTCCTCTATGTAGGCGAAAGGATAAATGGTGACGTTCTTGCCTATTCTCGCCTTGGGGTTTATTTCTGCTTTTGGACTGATCATATTCTGTTTGTTTTTGTTTTCATATAAAACTTATGAACATTCTGACAGACCCGTGAGGCTCTCTGATACAGCCTGTATGGATTGATTGTACGGAAAACCTCCGGTCTGTCTTATGCATGTTTAGTCACGTCCTCCGCCCAAAGCATAGTAGAGGTTGACCACAGCCTGCATCTTGTAGAAATCGTCCTGAACCTTCGCAAGCTCCGCATTGAGGAGCGACTGCTGTGCGGTTATCACCTCGAGATAGGTGCTTCCGGCACTCTGGAACAATTCCTTAGTGTATTCAACGTTTTTCCTCAGGCTCTCCACCTGTTTCGCCTCGAGCTTGCTCTTCTCGTCCGACGAGTTGTAGAGCACAAGCGCGTTGCTCACCTCAGAGCCAGCCGAGAGCACTGCGTTCTGCCATGTGTTGTAAGCCTGTTCCTGTTCTGCCTTCGCCACTTTGAGTCCTGCGATGAGCTGTCCGTTCTGGAATATTGGCTGCACGAGGCTTCCCACCGCGCTGAGGAGCCATTTGCCGGGATTCACGATGCCCGCTCCGGCACTGTTGGTGAACGCTCCCGAGCCGCTGATGGTTATGTTGGGATAGAACTTGGAGCGTGCCGCCTGCGTGTTGTAGAAGCACTGTGCGAGGGTCATCTCGGCATAGTGCACGTCAGGACGGTTGTTGAGCATCTGCAGACTTACTCCCGTGCTGAACTCCACAGGCAGGTTCTGGTCGTCTATCTTGCCGCGCTCTATGTACTGGGCGCGCTGTCCGAGCAGCAGCGACAGCGAGTTTTCGGTCTCACGTATCTGGCGTTTCAGGTCGGCAGCCTGTGCGAGCACCGAGTAGTAGTTTGCCTCCGCGCTCTGCACGCTTGTCTCCTTGCCGCCCTTGAAGTCCTTCTGCAGCTTCATCATGTCCCATGTCTCCTTTGTCAGCCCCACCATGTTGTTGACTATCTCAAGCTGCTTGTCGAGCATGAGCAGTGTGTAGTAGGCGTTAGCCACGTTGGCTATAAGGTTGGTCTTCACCACGAGCTGGTAGTCCTTAGTGGCGAGAAGAGCCATCTGCGCGCTGCGTTTCTGGTTCAGCAGATTGCCGAAGAGGTCTATGCTCCAGCTGGCGTTGACGGGCAGCGAATAGGTTTTCGTCGCCTTGTTGCCGTCCCATGAGGATATGGTTCCCTGCGGTGAGAACGTGAACGAAGGCACGAACGCCAGTTTGGCAGCCATGAGCTGTGCCTCCACCATCTTGACGTTGAGTGCGGCGTTGAGCAGGTCGGTGTTGTTCTCCAGTCCCTTCTCTATGAGCGACTGCAACGCCGGGTCTGTGAACACGCTCTTCCACGGCAGGTTGCCGAAGCTTGTCGTGTCTGTCACGGCAAGTGTGTCGGTGTTGGATGTGACGTCGCGTACGATGCCGGCAGCGTCCACCTCCGGTCTCTCATACTTGCCGTAGATTCCGCAGCCGCTCAATAATGCGGCTGCAGAAACCATTATTATGATATTGAAACTTTTCATCTCTATATTCATTTTTCTTGTTTTTCTATCGGACGAGTGTACTGCAGCAGCTCCGTATCGACCGCAACGTTGTCGTCATCGAACTCAAGCGGCTTGATCTTCTCCTGCAAGTACTGGAACACATAGAACAGTGCCGGTACGGCAAGAAGCTGGCATATCATACCTATAAGCATACCGCCGATAGCCGCGGCGCCAAGAGTCATGTTACCGTTATAGCCCACTCCCATAGGTCTGAGCAACGGCATAAGACCGATAATCATAGCCAACGATGTCATGAGGATAGGACGCAGACGTGCCTGCGCGCCCAATACCGACGACCAGGACAGTACCATACCCGTCCTGCGGCGTTCGAGAGCGAACTGCACGATAAGGATGGCGTTCTTGGCAAGAAGTCCGATAAGCATGATGAGGGCAATCTGCATGTAGATGTCGTTCTGCTTTCCGAACATGTTAGTGAAGAGGAACGCTCCGGCGACACCGAACGGAATTGACAATATTACAGACAGAGGCACAAGATAGCTTTCGTACTGCGCGCTCAGAATAAGATAGACGAACGTCAGACAGAGTGCGAAGATAATCATTGTGGAACTGCTCGACTCCTGCTCCGAACGAGTAAGACCGGAGAACTCGTAGCCGAAACCTGTCGGCAGGGTGTTGCTTGCAACCTCCTCAACGGCGCGTATGGCGTCACCCGACGAATAGCCTTCGGCAGCGGTGGCGTTCACGTCAATAGAGGTGAAAAGGTTGAAACGGGCTATCTCCTGCGGACCGTAGACTCTCTTCATCGATACGAACTCATTGATGGGAGCCATTCCGCTGGCTGTGCGCACATAGATATTGTTCATGCTCTTCAGGTCCTCACGCATCTTCGGGTCTGCCTGTATCATTACACGGTAGAGCTTACCGAAAGAGTTGAAGTTCGACGCATACAGACCGCCATAGTATCCCTGCATGGCTGTGAGAACCGTTCCCGGGTCGATGCCGCTCTGCTTGCACTTCGCCACATTGACGTCTATCATGTACTGCGGATACTCCGAGTTGTAGGAAGTCATGGCTGTCGCTATCTCCGGACGTTTGTTAAGCTCGGCAAGGAAGTTCTGTGTTATCTTGAAGAAGTTGTTCACATCGCCTCCCGTACGGTCGAGCATGGAGAACGTCAGACCGTTGGTGGCTGAGAATCCCTGCACCATAGGCGGCTGGAAAGCAAGTATCTGCGCGCCCTTTATGGCTGCCGTCTGCTTGTATATCATGCCCAGCACCATCTTCGAACCCATCGTGTGAATGTCCATGAACTTAGCCAGTCCTTCTTCCTTATCGCGCTCTTCGAACGATTTGAGCTTTATGACGAACGTTCCCTGGTTGGTTCCCTGACCTGAGATGAAGTTGTAACCGGTGATGCGCAGACGCTTGTCTATCGCGGGATTGGTGGCAAGCATGGAGTCAACCTGGTCCATCACGAGGTTTGTCTTAGTAAGAGACGTGCCCGGAGGAGTTGATACCGTACAGAACACAGTACCCGTATCCTCGTCAGGAACAAGTCCGGTCTTGGTGGTCATTGCCGTGAACGCCATTGCGGCTACACCGACAATGACAGCCACGATGGCTATGACAGGCTTCTCGACAATCTTGCGCACACACTTGGTGTACTTGTCCTGAACCTTTCCGTAAGCCCCGTTGAACGCGGCGTTGAAGCGGTCGAGCCATGACATCTTGCGCACCGTGCCGTCCTCATTCTTCGGTTTCAGAAGCACCGCACAAAGTGCCGGTGAGAGCGTAAGGGCGTTGACGGCGGATATGATGATTGAGATTGCCATGGTGATACCGAACTCCTTATAGAACGTACCTGACGTTCCGCCTATGAACGACACCGGAATGAACACGGCTGACATCACAAGCGTGATGGAGATAATGGCTCCGGAGATTTCGCTCATGGCGTCTATCGACGCGAGACGGGCGGACTTGTAGCCGAGGTCAAGCTTGGCATGGACCGCCTCCACCACCACTATCGCGTCGTCGACGACTATCGCAATGGCAAGCACAAGAGCGGAAAGCGTAAGCAGGTTGAGCGAGAAGCCGAACACATAGAGGAAGAAGAACGTACCAACCAACGACACCGGAACCGCTATAAGCGGGATGAGCGTCGAGCGGAAGTCCTGCAAGAAGAAGTAAACAACGACGAAAACGAGTACGAAAGCCTCGAAAAGCGTATGGATAAGGTTATCCATTGAGGCATAGAGGAACTCCGTAACGTCCTGCATGTATTCTATCTCCACACCTGGAGGAAGCATCGTTCTCTGGTCTGCGATGACATCCTTGATGTCGCTCACAATCTGTGTGGCGTTGGAGCCTGCGGTCTGTGTGACCATCATCATCACAGCCGGACGACCGTTCACCTTGGAAGTCACACTGTAAAAGAGACCCCCCAACTCTACGCGGGCGACGTCCTTCACACGCACTGTGTTTCCGTTCGCGTCGCTTGAGATAATCATGTTCTCAAACTCGGTAGGTGTCTGAAGACGTCCCTTGTAACGTATGGTGTATTCATACTGGTTGTCGCTCTGTTCTCCGAACTTACCCGGAGCAGCCTCGATGTTCTGTTCAGCAAGCACTGCGGATATGTCTGACGGCATAAGACCGTAGTTTTTCATCTTCGCCGGGTCAAGCCATATACGCATTGAATAGGTCTTGGCACCCATCACCTCACAGTCTCCCACACCGCTCACACGCTTTACAGCCGGAATGATGTTGATGTCGGCATAGTTCTGCAGGAACTTCTCGTCATATCGCTCCGGGTCTCCCATGATAGCCATAAGGAGCACTGTGGATGTCTGACGTTTCTGCACTGTCACACCGGCACGTGTCACTTCCGCCGGAAGGAGGGCTGAAGCCTGCGACACACGGTTCTGTACGTTCACCTGACACATGTCGGCATTCATTCCCTGATTGAAGAAAACGGTGATTCGCGCAGAACCTTCGTTTGTGGCGGTAGAGGTCATATAGGTCATGCCCTCCACACCGTTGATCTGCTCCTCAAGCGGCACGATGACCGAGTTGAGCACAGTCTGGGCGTTTGCTCCCTGATAGTTGGCGCTCACGCTTACCGTAGGCGGCGCAACGTCAGGGTATTGTTCCATAGGCAACGACACCAGACCTATAAGTCCCAGTATGACGGTCAGGATGGAGATGACCGTCGAGAGCACCGGGCGTTTTATAAAGTTGTCTAATCTCATATTCTCTTTTGTTTATACTTTTCAGAAGTCCGGAATGCGCAGCCGCACATCGGAGTACAGGCGCATGACCTTCGCACATCCGCAGTCCGCGCATTCCGCGCGGTCACAGGCATGCGTGTGACGCTCCCTCTCCGACGGGACGGCACTGCCGTTCCCGACTTGTTATTTCGACATATCCTCCTTAAACTTCTTCAAGTCATTCTGGTGAGAGCCCATCTCACTGGTCTTCTTCAGCTTCTCCTTATACTGGTCCTCGGTTATCGGAGTGATCTGCATACCGTCCTTCAGTGTCGTTATGCCACTGATAACGACGCGGTCGCCAGCCTTGAGTCCCGACTCTATGATATAGGTCTTGCCGTCGTTGTCCGGATTAATGGTTACGGGGCTGTATGAAACCTTGTTGTCCTTGCCCACGATATATACGAAATATCTGTCCTGCACCTGTGCCACAGCATCCTGCGGGAGCACTATCACAGACTGGCTCACATGAGGCACGATGATGTTTCCAGACCCGCCGCTCTTGAGAATGTTCTCAGGGTTGGGGAAATCGGCGCGCATCGACACCGAGCCGGTAGCCTGATCGATCACTCCGCTCACCGCAGCCACCTTGCCGTCGTGCTCATATATGGTGCCGTCGGCAAGCTTCAGCTTCACTGCCGGATACTCGCTTATGGCGGCATGCATGCCTCCCTTGGTCTTCGACATGTCGAGCATGTCCTTCTCTGTCATTGAGAAATACACCTGCATTGTGCTTATGTTCGACACCGTTGTAAGCGGTTCGACGCTCGAAGAGCTTACAAGTGCGCCCACACGATAGGGCAGTTCGCCCACCACTCCGTTGGAAGGGCTCGTCACATAGCAGAAGTCCAGGTTCTGCTTAGCGGACACATAGTTGGCTTTTGCCTGCGCGAGTGCAGCCTCGGCATTCTCGTATGCGTTCTTCGAAGACTGCAACTCATATGTTCCTATTACATGGTTGTCGAACAGTTTCTGATTGTTCTCGTAAGTGAGTTTGGCTGTATTGAGCTGTGACTGTGCAGAGTTCACAGCCGCCTTTGTCTGTCTCACCGCCGCCTGATAGGTCACGTTGTCAATCTCGAAGAGCAATTGTCCCTTCTTGACGCTCTGACCTTCCTTGACACAAAGTTTCGTTATGAAGCCTGATATCTTCGGACGTATCTCCACATCCTGCACGCCACGTATGGTGGCAGGGTAAGAAGTCTCAAGCTCAGCGCTCTGGGTCTCGATGGTTCTAACGGCAAACTCGTTGTCGCCCATTTTCCCCTGCTGACCTCCGCAAGACGCTAACATTGCGGTGGCAGCTGCAAACAATAAAATCTTACTTTTTCTCATACCTTATATAAAAAACATTGTTTCACTATTGTAGTTATAAGACCGTATGACGGAAACATATGGACATGACATTGCGTTATCCTATACATCACGTTAACACGGGTCACAAAACTTTAGCACCCTATGCGAGTTTTGCGTCCGCAAAGTTAATCACAA
>ULQS01025922.1_pt1 | contig 49759 bp, 38 predicted proteins | sample 1954751 | NCBI WGS metagenome assembly ULQS01 (sample SAMEA4835662, study PRJEB28245) | human gut metagenome | biome: gut microbiome; material: fecal sample | place: Denmark | collected 2008 | reverse complement strand
AAGAAAAAGGGAACACATTATATATTCACATGTGCGCGCGAGAGAAAAAAAAAGAAGCAAAAAGGGGGAAAGATAGGGACTAAATGGGCAAAAGGGAAGGACAAGGAAGGGAAAAGAAAACCTCAAAGCGGAAGAAAGGAGAGCTATCCATCGAAAGAAATAAAGACTTTACTCAAAAAGCATCAGTTAAAAACCGGAAACTCATTGTGACAAAACGAAAAAAGCGGCGACAGATATAGCAAATATCAATCCTATTATTTATCTTTGTTAGCTTAAAAAAGTTAGCAGTTTAAACGACTCAAAACAATGAAAGATTTTCTGAAATTTACATTAGCAACCATTACTGGTATTATTGTTTCAAGCGTGATACTGTTTTTTCTCAGTATTCTCGTGCTGTTCAGCATGGCTTCTACCACCGAATCGGAAACCATCGTAAAGAAGAACTCCATCATGATGCTCGATCTACAAGGGACACTATATGAGCGAAACCCGGAAGACCCTCTCAGTCTTCTGTTCAGTGATGACTATATCGTATATGGCCTGGACGACATTCTTTCGTCCATCAAGAAAGCCAAGGAAAACGAAAATATTAAAGGTATCTATATACAAGCCAACTACCTGACCTGCGGCTATTCTTCGCTGGAAGAAATAAGAGATGCCTTGCAAGACTTCAAAGAATCGGGCAAATTCATCGTTGCCTACGCCGATACCTATACACAAGGACTTTATTATCTGTCGAGCGTAGCAGACAAAGTACTGCTCAATCCTAAAGGTATGATTGAGTGGAAAGGCCTTGCCGCCTCCCCCATCTTCTATAAAGATCTGCTGGACAAAATCGGTGTCGAGATGCAGATATTTAAGGTAGGTACCTACAAATCGGCTGTCGAACCATTCATCGCTACTGAAATGAGTCCGGCCAACCGCGAGCAAATCACCGTCTACCTGAACTCTATCTGGGAACAGATAACCAAAGATGTAGCAGCTTCGCGCAACATCAGCGTTGACGAACTCAATACCGCCGCCGACCGCATGATGCTCTTCCAACCAGCCGAAGAATCTGTCAAATGCGGACTGGCCGACACCCTGATATACAAGAACGACGTACGCAACTACCTGAAACGCATGGCTGGTATTGACGAAGACGATGATCTGCCCGTTCTGGGACTCGAAGCCATGACCAACGTCAAGAAAAATGTGCCGAAAGACAAAAGCGGTAACATTGTTGCCGTTTACTATGCAAGTGGTGAAATTATAGATTACGAAACCACTTCACCTCTGGCATCGGGAACCGAACCGATGATCGTAGCAAGCGAGGTTATCAAAGACCTTCGGAAACTGAAAGACGACAAGAACGTAAAGGCCGTCGTATTACGCGTCAACTCGCCCGGAGGAAGTGCCTACGGTTCTGAACAAATCTGGTATGCCGTAAGCGAACTGAAAAAAGAGAAACCCGTCATCGTATCGATGGGCGACTATGCCGCATCCGGCGGTTACTACATCTCGTGCAATGCCGACACCATCGTAGCCGAGCCTACTACACTGACCGGTTCGATAGGCATCTTCGGCATGTTCCCTAATGTAAAAGGACTAACCGACAAAATCGGACTGAAATTTGATGTCGTAAAAACAAATCAGTATGCCGACTTCGGAGCATTGGGCCGCCCCATGAACGACGGAGAGAAAAGTCTGATGCAAATGTATGTGAATCAAGGATATGATCTCTTCCTGACACGTTGCTCCGACGGACGCGACATTAACAAAGAGGACTTGGACAAAATAGCCCAAGGCCGTGTTTGGACTGGTAGTACAGCCAAAGAACTGGGACTGGTTGACGAACTGGGCGGACTGGACAAAGCCCTCGAAATAGCCATCAATAAAGCCGGCATCGAAAGCGGCTACACCGTCATGTCTTATCCCGCCCCAAAAGGATTTTTCGAAAGCCTGATGGAAACCCGTCCGGACAATTACGTCAAAGCCCGTATGCTGAGCGGGAAAATTGGTGAATACTATAAGCCTTTCAGCGTATTGGAAAACTTCGACAAGTGCGAACGTATCCAGGCACGTATTCCATTCGAGCTGAACATTCAATAATTCAACAGAGGCAACAAGAAAGCATGGAAGAAAGAACTACCCAAATAGATTACAAACTGCTTCCCCTATCATGGTTGTACAGAATGGGGACAGACATACGCAACAAACTCTTTGACTGGGGATGGCTCCAGTCAAAGAGTTTCGACTTGCCTGTAATCTGTATTGGGAATCTTTCGGTAGGAGGAACCGGAAAAACGCCGCATACCGAATATCTTATCAAGCTGTTGCAAAACGAAGGCTTTCACCCCGCTACGCTGAGCCGCGGCTACAAACGGCACACAAAAGGCTATCTGCTTGCCTCGCCGAAAAGTACTGCCCAGCAGATAGGTGATGAGCCGTGTCAGATGAAACAAAAGTTTCCCAACATACAGGTAGCAGTAGACGAAAACCGTTGCCACGGCATCGAACAGTTACTCAAACTGCAGTCACCGTCTGTCGATGTAATCCTTCTGGATGATGCTTTCCAACACCGCCATGTCAAAGCCGGACTTAACATTCTGTTGACAGACTATCACCGTCTGTTCTGCGATGACACGCTGTTACCCGCAGGACGTCTTCGCGAATCAGCCGACGGGAAAAGCCGGGCACAAATCGTTATCGTAACCAAATGTCCGGAAGACATCAAACCGATCGATTTCAATCTAATAGCCAAACGGTTGCATCTGTACCCTTACCAGCAGTTATATTTCTCTACTTTCCGCTACGGCATGCCTATGCCTCTTTTTCCGGAAGTAGCCAGAAGCCGCCAAACCCTTTCATCACTGACGGGAGCCGAACAAGTACTATTGGTAACAGGTATAGCCTCGCCTACCCCATTGCTGAACGAAGTGAAATCGTACACACAGCATGTGCATCTGATGGCCTTTTCCGACCATCACGACTTCCGCTCGAAAGATTTGCAGGAAATCGTGGAAAAGTTCTATCAGTTAAAAGAATGGGAAAGGCTGATCATTACAACCGAGAAAGATGCCGTCCGACTGAAACATCATCCCGACTTGCCGGAAGAAATCAAACCCTACATTTATGTAGTACCGATAGAAATAGAGATTTTACAAAATCAACAACATAATTTTAATCAAAACATAATAGACTATGTTAGAGCGCATTCAAGAAACAGCAGCCTACCTGAAAGGTAAAATGCACACCCATCCGGAGACAGCAATCATCCTTGGCACAGGCCTTGGCAGTCTTGCAGAAGAAATCACCGAAAAATACGAAATAAAGTATGAGGAGATCCCCAATTTCCCCGTATCGACCGTAGAAGGCCATAGCGGCAAACTGATTTTCGGTAAACTGGGCAATAAAGACATTATGGCCATGCAAGGACGCTTCCACTACTACGAAGGATACTCTATGAAAGAAGTCACCTTCCCCGTACGGGTCATGCGCGAACTGGGCATCAAGACACTGTTTGTCTCCAATGCCAGCGGAGGAACCAATCCGGCATTCGAAATCGGCGACCTGATGATTATCACCGATCATATCAACTACTTCCCCGAACATCCGCTGCGTGGCAAAAACATTCCCTACGGCCCGCGTTTCCCGGACATGAGCGAAGCTTACGACAAAGAGTTGATTCGTAAGGCCGATGCCATCGCTGCCGAAAAAGGCATCAAGGTGCAGCACGGTGTCTATCTGGGAACTCAAGGTCCCACTTTCGAGACTCCGTCAGAATATAAATTGTTCCATATTCTGGGAGCCGATGCTGTCGGCATGTCTACCGTACCCGAAGTCATCGTTGCCAATCATTGCGGCATCAAAGTATTCGGCGTATCCGTCATCACCGACCTGGGCGTAGAAGGCAAAATCGTAGAAGTTTCGCACGAAGAGGTGCAGAAAGCAGCCGATGCCGCACAACCTCTTATGACTGAAATCATGCGCGAGCTTATCAACCGTGCCTGATGACATAAAAACAACCATTACATTGTATTAATAATGAGAACAGAAATAGCTACCCTCGGCGAGTTCGGACTGATAGACCACCTCACCGAAGGAATCGAACCTCAAAATGAATCTACACGGTACGGCATCGGCGACGATGCCGCCGTGCTGTCTTACCCGGCCGAGAAAGAAGTATTGGTCACTACCGACTTGCTGCTCGAAGGCGTTCACTTCGACCTGACCTATGTTCCGCTGAAGCACTTAGGCTACAAAGCTGCCGTAGTCAACTTCTCCGATATCTACGCCATGAATGGTACGCCCAAGCAAATCACCGTATCACTGGGTCTGTCCAAACGCTTCAGTGTAGAAGACATAGAAGCACTCTATGCCGGCATCCGTCTGGCCTGCGAAGCCTACCATGTTGATATTGTTGGCGGCGATACCTGCTCTTCCTATACAGGACTCACCATCAGTATCACATGTATCGGCGAAGGGGAAAAAGGCAAGACCGTTTATCGGAACGGAGCCAAGGAAACCGACCTGATATGCGTCAGCGGTGACTTAGGTGCTGCCTACATGGGCCTCCAGCTGCTGGAACGTGAAAAGATTGCCCTCAAAGGTACCGACAAAGATGTGCAACCCGACTTTGCCGGCAAGGAATATCTGCTGGAACGCCAGCTCAAGCCCGAAGCACGCCGGGACATCATCGAACGTCTGGCCGCTGCCGGCGTACAGCCCACAGCCATGATGGACATCTCCGACGGACTTTCGTCCGAACTGATGCACATCTGTAGCCAAAGCAAAGTCGGCTGCCGGGTCTACGAGGAACACATCCCCATCGACTATCAGACAGCTGTCATGGCCGAAGAGTTCAACATGAACCTGACCACCTGCGCACTGAACGGCGGAGAGGACTACGAACTGCTGTTTACCGTCCCCATAGCCGACCACGAAAAGGTGTCCGAAATGGAAGGTGTCAAACTGATAGGCCACATCACCAAACCCGAATTGGGTTGTGCCCTCATCACCCGCGACGGGCAGGAATTTGAGTTGAAAGCCCAAGGTTGGAATCCGTTAAAAGACGGGGGCAACACTACGCCTTCGTCCGAAACCGACGTCTAAACAAAAGGTTTTCCTCCGAAAGTAACATTTATTTGACGTATAATAGACACTGATAATAAGGCACATACCTTTTTATCAGTGTTTTTTCTTTATTTTTCTCTTGCATAGTCCAAAACTTTCACTACCTTTGCAACCGCAAACCTCAAGAGAGATGGTGTCATAGCTCAGTTGGTAGAGCAAAGGACTGAAAATCCTTGTGTCCCCGGTTCGATTCCTGGTGACACCACCAAAGCAAATCGCTGACAGATACAAACAATCTGTTAGCGATTTTTCTTTTATCTAAATTCTACCTTCACCCTGAATATTTTTCCAACCTTACTCTGCACATCCTCAACATGACGTTTCACCTCAACCTACTCAAAATAAACCAGTTACAGTGCAAGAAGACGATAAAACCGTCAGAAAAACAATATTATTGTCAGGGATTTGCCGGATGAAGTTTCACCATAAACTACTGAAGGTGAACAGATTGTGGTGAAAGATGAATACGCGGACTAAGCCGACAGGACGGATGAACGCGGATTTTTAAAGATTCTCTAAAATAAAGTGAAACTTTATCTTTCACCATATTCTACTGATTTTCAGTATAGGAAATTCCCAGTGAAAGCGTGAAGGCAATTTTCCCTTTTCTTCTTTTTATCCGTGTAAGTCCGTCTCTTCCGCTTAGTCCGCGTATCCATCTTTCACCCACTAAAGTCCCACATGGCGCCCATAATAACCTACTTTAGCAGCGTAACATTGATGGTTAGTCGGCGTAACAAGCAATGCTGCCGGGTATAACAAACAATATCGGCGAGATTTGAAAGCAATGCCGGCGGGTTTTGCCTGCAAAGTCCACGAGTTTTGCAAACAATTGCCTCGGGTTTCACAAGTAATTGCCCCGAGTTTTGCTTGCAACTCCCACGAGTATTGCTTGCATGGCTCGCGAGCCGTGCAAGTGTCGCTCACGAGCCACACAAGTGTTTCTCACGAGCCGCACAAGCATCGCTCGCGAGTATTCCACACAACTACTGCCGCCGGATTTTTTCCCAGTTAGGAAAAAAATATTGCCCAGTTAGGAAAAAATTATTGCCTAACTGGGAAAAAAATGGAAAAGAATTACCCGATGAGCCGGTTGCGATTCCAGAAGCAGGAAGTGATGTCTATCAATTCGTCGGCCGTACCTATCCTGTACAGGCGCTGATTGGTGGTAGGTTGGCGCAACCCTCCCAGATGCCGGATGTAGGGACCTATCTTGATATAGTCGAAACGGCTTCTGCAAATAGCTGGTGAAAGGATGGTGCGTCCGCTGTACCAGGCCACCTTCAGCTGCGGATAGTGTTGGCGCAGATAGCCCGCCAATCCGTTGACAGCAGCCGGATCGGAATCGCCTCCCATGAAACAGACACAGGTAATGTCCGAAGCATATTTCGCAAGAAACTCATCTAATGCCACAGGAGTCAGAGGTTTGCCGACATCGCCCCACAAGTACGAACTGTGACAACCCGGACAACGGCAAGGACAGTTGGACAGATTGATGGACAGCGTCACTTCATCGGGAATTTCCTGAAACACGATGCCGGCATTGACATACTTAAGCATAACTTATTTATTAACAACAAACTAAAAACTTTCAATCTAACTCGTTGCCGGCCACCGCATAGTAGCGCTGGGCGGCTTCGTGCTGACGGGCCTCGGAGAAATTGCTGACACGCTTCAGATAGCCGATGATGCGCGTCATGTAGTCTACGTTTCTGGAGTGGCAATGGGGACACTCGCGCAGGTAGCGCTTGTCGATGTAGCCACACTCGTTGCAGATTGTATTGGGGATGTTGAAGGTAAAGTAGTTGCATCCTTCTTCCGCCGCCACTTTCAGCAACTTCCGGTATTGTGCCTGCGAAAGGTGTTCTTCGAGGTTCATGTGCAGAGCCGAACCGCCCGTCAGGTGTTCGATGTAGGGAGCGCCGTGCAACCTGAACTTGTCGATGATGTTCAGCGAGTCGTCCTCGACCACGTAGAAATAGCTGTTATAGCAGCTGCGGGGTACGAAATAGCCGTCTTCCAAGTCCCACTTGGCGTGCTTCACACCCACATTTTCGGCCGGAATCATCTCGCAGTTGAACAGGACATTCTTCGTCTGATACTCCTTGTTCTTCTTTTCGACCAGTCCGAGAATGGTCTGCACAAAACGCAGGTAATCGGGATTGTCGCTGATTTTGATTCCCATAAACTCGGCAGCCTCAACCAGACCGTTGACGCCAATCGTCAGGTATTGCCGTCCCATATTGATGTAGCCGGCATCGAACAGGGGCAACATGCCATGTTCGTGCAACGCTTTCAGATTCTCGTTATAAGCCAGCTGCGCCCGGTGGCACAGGTCGATGACATCGGTCAGAAACGTTTTGTAATCGAGCTGATGATTGACGGCATACTGCACACAGCGGTTGATGTTCACCGTCAGCACGCTCTTCGAACCGGTCGAAACGCCACCCGCTCCCAAGGTGTAGCTGAAACCGTTGTCCTGTATCTCGTTGCGCAAGCGGCAGCAACTGGACAGCGAGTCGGCGCTGCTGCTCATATAGGTAAAGAAGGAATGCCCTTCGGCATACATTTCGGCCGTAAAATCGCCCCACTCCTGGTCCAGCACATCGCCGTCCTTGCTCAGCAGAGCCACCGTCTCGACCGGAAAAGTCAGCACCGTCTTGGTGCGTTCCCGGTTGAACCACTTCATAAACCGCTTTTGCAGCCAGTTCAGTCCCTCCCAGTCGGGCTTGCTGCCGTCGGGGAAAAAGAAGTCGCCGAACAGGCTTTCGAAATAGTAATGGTCGTAATACGAGATGTTCCAGAAGACAGCCTGATAGTTGCGTGCTCCGGTAGGCTGATTGATGGAATAGACAATCTGTTCGAAGCAATCGGTAATGATTTTATCGACCGTACGCTGCTTCAGCGAAAGGTCCACTACCTTTTCCGGCTCCTTGTAATACTCACGGCCGTACTCCAGCCCGATGAAATAGTTGAGATACATCAGAAACTCGGGCGTGGCACAGGCTCCGCTCAACATGCTCGAAACCATGAACACCATGTTGACAAAGCCTCCACAGAACGACTTCAGGTTGGTGGGTGCCGTCGAATTGCCGCCTATCGACTTCGTACCGCCCGTCAGCCAGGGGTACATCGTGATGGAAGCACAATAATTGGCCAGACTCGTCTCGTCATTCTTATATATAAAGTGGTGAGTCAGCAGGTCAAGATACTGGTCCGCCAGTTCCTTGCCATACATTTTCTTCATCCGGTCGGTCAGCAACCGGCGGTTCAGGCGGATGAAGTTCGACTTGGGCAGTTCGCCAATCAGCGTGGCGATGTTTTTGTGCTCTACATTGGCGTTGGCATCGTACTTCGAACCGGTGGCGGCATTGGTTGCCTCGCAATAGTCGGACAAAAACTTCAGTTCGTCCATCACTTCGCGGTCCTCCGCATGACGCTGCCGGTAGAGCATGAACGACTTTGCCACCCGATAATGTCCCTCGCGCATCAGGGCTTCCTCCACTAAGTTCTGGATTTCTTCCACCTTGATGCCGTCGTACAGGTCGAGCCGGCTGATGATTTTCGAAACATTACTCAGGCTGACAGGCTCGTTCACCGAACGGAATGCCTTGATAATGGCATTCATTATCTTGTCGAGCGAGAAGCGGTCGGCCGATCCGTCCCGCTTCACAATTGTAAAGTCACTGGTTTCCATCACTGTTTTCATTGTTTTTCCTGTTTTGTCCGGCCAATAAACCACTGTTCGCACACAATATGGCTTCCCGAAGGCTACAGCCGGCATTTTGCGGACACACCTCTTCCTCAGGTATGCCTTTCCCACAAAAAGTTTAATTACTGAATATTTTCGCACCGCTTTTCTATCCCACGAGTAAAAACGGCCTTTGATGAAAATGGCAGGTCTTCTGACTGACTCCCGCTCCGACACCTTCCCAGTTCAGTTGACCAGTGGCAAGAGTAATTGTCGGAACGTTGAATGGAGCTTCACAGCAGCGGGACTGTTCGGGACTTTCACCCGATTCCCTTTTAATTCACGAAGATGAATATCCGCATGAAACCAATTCGCGGCAAATATAGCAGAAAAAACAAAAAGGCAGAGAAAGAAACCGGAAGTTTTTTCAGCCGAAAGATGGGAAACAAGGCGAAAGATACCGCCAAATGGGTAATTATTCCCCAACATTGTAGCACAGATTCTACAATATCCCCACTTCCAGTCAGCCAACCGTCTGCCCGATTTTTGCAGCAATATTGCTAACAAACGTAAGTACAGGCTAACATTTCTGAAAGCGATGCCCGAACTGCATATCCGGCACTGGAACACGCGGTATGGAAATAAAAAGAAAACATTTCTGCCCAGATAAGAGCCTAAAATGCCTGTTTTCAAACAATTCCCCTATCTTGTAAGAAACAACCCAAAAGGATTTTTATCATACAAACATACAACCGCATCGTCCAACAGAGCATAAACAGACATTAACAGACAAAATACAGTATGCCACAAATCGCTGTTTCTGTTGGCACTCCCTTTGCACTACAGTTTATGAGTGAGAAAATAAAACCTGAATATTCACCTAAACTTAAACGATTATGAAAAAGGTATTAGTAACAGTAGCGATGATTCTCGGAGTAAGCACTTTTGCAACGTTTGCACAAGAAGTAACCCCACCTGTAACAGAAAACGCAACGGAAGCTACCGCTCCGCAAGATGAGTTTGTAAAAATGGATCCTTCAGCACTGCCGCAATCCCTTGTCGAGAAACTGGCAGCAACAAACGAAGGCGCAAGTGTGAAAGAAGCCTATGTGAAAGAAACAGAAGGCAAGAAAATCTACAAGTTAGTTCTCGTCACGACAGACGAACAAGAGTTGACAGTCATTTTGGACGAAAATGGTGAGCCTGTCAAAGAATAAACTCTTCAGAATGTAAATACCCCTATTGGCAGTCCCGGTTCGCGATGAATCGGGATTGCTATTTCGAACGTTTGTAATCTGCGATAAAGCCTTCCATCATCCACTTGGCCAAAGCCTGACGGTTGGAACTAAGAACAAAACGACGCTGGTCGAAAGCATTCTGAATATTGCCCAGTTCGACAAACACGGCTGTCGGCGAAGCATTGAGCAGCACATACAGACGACGCGAGCTGACAGTACCTTCGAAACCACGGTTAGGCTGATGCCGGTCGTATTTCGATTCGAAAGTATTCTTCATCCCCGTAGCCAGCCGCTTACCCAGCGTGCTCTGCGGAGCATAATAAAAGAACACATCAGTCTGTGCACTCTTGCTACGGCTGTCTACATGCAGAAAAATTGCCCGGCAATATTTATACTTTTTACGATCCTTGCGATAGTATTCGTTGATTTTCGCACAACGTTGTTGCAGCCTTGCTACCTGGTTCAAAGGAATCGGATCGCCCATACAGGTCTCACGTTTGCTGTTCGACAGATAACGGTCGTTGCGGATACCGTCCTTGGCGTCTTGTATGATGATACGCACCTCGGCTCCTTCCTGCATCAGGTTGCGTGCCAGTCGCAGCGCTACATCGTATGCATACTCGTCCTCGTGCAGCTCGGTTTTCCCAATCCGACCTATCGCACCCGGATCAGGACCTCCGTGTCCACTCACTACATAGAAGCAGGCTCCTTGCAGACGGTTGCCTGTCACCTTTACATCCGCCAGTCTCTTCCCGAAAAGCGGCTCGTGAATCACACTTTTCCTGTTACCCGATTTCCGGTGCCTGCTATCTTCTCCTCCTCTGCTACCTTTTGCATGCAAAGGCGGCAACTGATATTTCACGCCCAGACGCAGCTCTTCCTTACCACGCAAGGCCTTTTTATTAAGTTCAAGAAATTCTTTATAATAACTTCTTCCCGGTCGGCCGTTGCGCTCAAGAAATGTCGAAATACCTTCACCAGCTTTCGGAGTGTCGCACTGCTCCTGCGCCGAAACCGCAAAAGAAAATACAACCAAAAGAAAGGATACGAACAGAATACGAATCATAAATCTACAATCAATATTTTGGAACGGTTGTGCACCAATAAATTATCATTTAACCTTCATTGCGGACAAAATTACATTATTTTCCTTACTTTTGCGAGCAGTTACATGTTAATTGATAAGAAACTAAAAAAAATAGATAGCATTATGGCAAAACAATTCAAGCCCGAGACCCTCTGCGTACAAGCCGGATGGTCTCCCAAAAAAGGAGAGCCACGCGTGCTCCCCATCTATCAAAGTACTACGTTCAAATACGAAACCAGCGAGCAGATGGCGCGTTTGTTCGACCTCGAAGAAAGCGGATATTTCTATACCCGTCTGCAAAACCCTACCAACGATGCCGTTGCCGCCAAGATTGCTGCCCTTGAAGGAGGTGTAGCCGCCATGCTGACGTCCAGCGGACAGGCTGCCAACTATTATGCCATCTTCAACATCTGCGAAGCGGGCGATCACTTTGTCTGCTCGTCGGCCATCTATGGCGGTACATTCAACCTGTTTGGTGTCACCATGAAGAAGCAGGGTATTGACGTTACTTTTGTCAATCCTGACGCCAGCGAAGAAGAAATCTCCGCCGCTTTCCGTCCCAATACGAAAGCCCTGTTTGGCGAAACCATCTCGAACCCAGCTCTTGAGGTGCTCGACATAGAAAAGTTTGCCCGTATTGCACACGAACATGGTGTGCCCCTGATAGTGGACAACACCTTCCCTACTCCCATCAACTGCCGTCCGTTCGAATGGGGAGCCGACATCGTGGTTCACTCTACCACCAAGTACATGGACGGACATGCCACCAGCGTAGGCGGCTGTATCGTAGACAGTGGAAACTTTGACTGGGATGCCCATGCCGACAAGTTCCCCGGACTGTGTACACCCGATGAATCGTATCACGGACTGACGTATACAAAAGCCTTCGGCAAGATGGCCTACATCACCAAGGCTACCGCACAGCTGATGCGCGACCTGGGTAGCATCCAGTCGCCCGAAAATGCGTTCCTGCTGAACCTCGGCCTCGAAACCCTGCACCTGCGTATGCCCCAACACTGCAAAAACGCACAGGCCGTTGCCGAATACCTGCAAAAGAATGAAAAAGTGGCATGGGTGAACTATTGCGGCCTGCCCGACAACAAATACTACGAACTGGCACAGAAATACATGCCCAACGGTTCGTGCGGTGTTATCTCCTTCGGTCTGAAGGGTGGACGCGATGTAGCCATCCGGTTCATGGACAACCTGAAGTTGGCTGCTATCGTTACTCACGTAGCCGATGCACGTACCTGCGTGCTGCATCCTGCCAGCCATACACACCGCCAACTCACTGATGAGCAACTGATCGAAGCTGGCGTACGTCCTGACCTGATCCGTTTCTCGGTCGGAATAGAAAATGTGGACGATATTATCGCCGATATCGAACAGGCACTGAATGCCTGACATAACCCTCTTCCATCGGCATCGCATTTCAAAGCCATGCTGATGGAATAAATACAAATACAATTATACAATATTCATTATTCATCAACATCAATCAGACTATGGTAAAGATTACAAAAGAAGCTGCTTTGCTCTATCACTCGCAAGGCAAACCTGGAAAAATAGAAGTAGTCCCCACAAAGCCCTACAGTACACAGACCGACCTTTCGCTGGCCTATTCGCCCGGCGTAGCCGAACCCTGTCTGGAAATAGAGAAAAACCCGGAAGATGCTTATAAATATACAGCTAAAGGCAATCTGGTAGCTGTTATATCCAACGGTACAGCTGTGCTGGGACTGGGCGACATAGGCGCCTTGAGCGGTAAACCCGTTATGGAAGGAAAAGGACTACTCTTCAAGATATATGCCGGTATCGATGTGTTCGATATCGAGGTAAACGAAAAAGACCCCGACAAGTTTGTAGAAGCTGTAAAAGCCATCGCACCGACTTTCGGCGGTATCAACCTGGAGGATATCAAAGCTCCCGAATGCTTCGAAATAGAACGCCGACTGAAAGAAGAGCTGGACATCCCCGTCATGCACGACGACCAGCACGGTACAGCCATTATCTCCAGTGCCGGACTGCTGAACGCTCTGGAAGTGGCCGGGAAGAAGATTGAAGACGTGAAAATAGTAGTAAACGGTGCAGGTGCTTCGGCAACTTCGTGTACAAAACTGTACGAAGCACTCGGCGCACGTCGCGAAAACATCCTGATGCTGGACAGCAAAGGTGTCATCACCAGCGACCGCGAGAATCTGACCGAACAAAAACGTTACTTTGCCACCGACCGCCGCGACGTACACACCCTGGCCGAAGCCATCAAGGGAGCGGATGTATTCCTCGGACTTTCCAAAGGCAATGTGCTGACACAGGACATGGTACGCAGCATGGCCGACCACCCCATTGTGTTCGCTTTGGCCAATCCCACTCCGGAAATATCTTACGAGGATGCCATGGCTGCACGTCCCGACGTACTGATGTCAACCGGACGCAGTGACTATCCTAATCAGATAAATAACGTTATCGGTTTCCCTTACATCTTCCGCGGTGCACTCGATACACACGCCCGTGCCATCAACGAAGAAATGAAACTGGCTGCCGTACACGCCATAGCCGACCTGGCCAAACAGCCAGTACCCGACGTCGTAAACGAGGCTTACCATGTGAACAACTTTACTTTCGGTCCCGACTACTTCATCCCGAAACCGGTAGACCCGCGCCTCATCACCGAAGTATCGTGTGCCGTAGCACGCGCTGCCATGGAAAGCGGAGTAGCCCGCAAAAACATCGAAGACTGGGATGCCTACAAACTGCAACTGCGCGAACTGATGGGACAGGAAAGCAAACTGACCCGCCAGCTCTACGATACAGCCCGACGCAACCCGCAACGCGTAGTGTTTGCCGAAGGCATTCACCCCAACATGCTGAAGGCTGCCGTCGAAGCCAAGGCCGAAGGCATCTGCCATCCTATTATATTAGGTAACGACGAGGCTATCAAAAAACTCGCCAAGCAACTCGACCTCAGTCTGGAAGGTATCGAGATTGTCAACCTGCGCCATCCCGACGAAGCACCGCGCCGTGAACGTTATGCACGCATCCTGGCCGAAAAACGCGCACGCGAAGGTGTCACCTACGAGGAAGCCAACGACAAGATGTTCGAACGCAACTACTTCGGTATGATGATGGTAGAGACAGGCGAAGCCGACGCTTTCATCACCGGACTGTACACCAAATACAGCAATACCATCAAGGTGGCTAAAGAAGTCATCGGCATACAGCCCTGTTACTCCCACTTCGGCACCATGCACATACTGAACTCCAAGAAAGGTACTTACTTCCTGGCCGACACACTGATCAACCGCCATCCGGATGCCGAAACCCTGATAGACATCGCTCGTCTGGCCGACCAGACCGTACGTTTCTTCAACCACACTCCGGTGATGGCCATGTTGAGTTACTCGAACTTCGGTGCCGATCAGGAAGGAAGTCCGGTAAGCGTGCACCAGGCCGTAGACTACATGCAACAGCATTATCCCGACCTGGCTATCGACGGTGAAATGCAAGTTAATTTTGCCATGAACCGTACGCTGCGCGATGCCAAGTACCCGTTCACCCGACTGAAAGGCAAGGATGTCAACACACTTATCTTCCCCAACCTGAGCTCGGCCAATGCAGGCTATAAACTGCTGCAGGCCATGAATACGGAAATGGAACTGATAGGCCCGATACAAATGGGACTGAACAAGCCGATTCACTTCACCGACTTCGAAAGTTCCGTCCGCGACATCGTCAACATCACGGCAGTAGCCGTTATCGACGCCATCGTGGATAAAAAGAAAGCCTGCCAATGAGACGTCCGTTATCAAAAACACAAATAGTATGCATTGTGCTGCTTTGGGCAGCACTTTGCTACCTTGTTCTGGTATATGCCGAACGAATTGACGGTCCTGTAATCGTAACGCTTGCACTTTCGGCAGCGTTCGTATTCCTGCCTGTCTTTCAGTCTATCAAAAAGAATAAATAATATCTTTTTATTCCATTATGCGGGATAAAACAACAAAAATGTTGGTTTATCCCGCATTTTCTTTATAAAATGTTTGCAGGTTCCAATTTTATGTTTACTTTTGCAACCGCAATCAGCAATAAAGAAGAAGTTAGTAAGCAATATATTGTTTTAGGTAACATATAGTAAAAACCAATAAAAGAAAAATAGATTATGAATGCAGCTAAGGTATTAGAAGATCTGAAAAGACGTTTTCCCAACGAACCGGAGTATCATCAGGCAGTAGAAGAGGTACTGTCGACCATCGAAGAAGAATACAACAAACATCCCGAGTTCGACAAAGCTAATCTGATCGAACGTCTTTGTATCCCCGACCGCGTATATCAGTTCCGCGTAACGTGGGTTGACGACAAAGGCAACGTACAGACAAACATGGGTTATCGCGTACAGCACAACAACGCCATTGGCCCGTACAAAGGTGGTATCCGTTTCCATGCATCAGTCAATTTGGGTATTCTGAAATTCCTTGCTTTCGAACAGACATTCAAAAACTCACTGACTACACTGCCGATGGGTGGCGGTAAAGGTGGTTCCGACTTCTCACCGCGTGGCAAGTCAAATGCTGAGGTAATGCGTTTCTGCCAGGCATTCATGTTGGAACTGTGGCGCCACATTGGTCCCGATGTAGACGTACCGGCTGGTGATATCGGTGTAGGCGGCCGCGAAGTAGGCTTCATGTTCGGCATGTACAAGAAGCTGACACGTGAATTCAGCGGCGTGCTGACAGGTAAAGGCCGCGAATTCGGTGGCTCACTGATCCGTCCCGAAGCTACCGGTTACGGTAACGTATACTTCCTGATGGAAATGCTGAAGACCAAAGGCTGGGATCTGAAAGGCAAGTCTGTCCTCATCTCAGGTTCTGGAAACGTTGCCCAATATACAGCCGAAAAAGTACTGCAACTGGGCGGTAAAGTATTGACCATGTCCGATTCTGACGGTTACGTTTACGACCCCGAAGGTATCGACCGCGAGAAACTGGACTACATCATGGAACTGAAGAACCTCTACCGTGGACGTATCCGCGAGTATGCCGAACAATATCCGGGTGTGAAGTATGTAGAAGGCGCACGTCCTTGGGGCGAAAAAGCCGACATCGCACTTCCTTCGGCCACTCAGAACGAAATTGACGGCGACGATGCACGCAAGCTGATTGCCAACGGTGTGATTGCCGTATCCGAAGGTGCCAACATGCCTTCTACTCCGGAAGCTATCCGCGTATTCCAGGAAGCCAAGATTCTGTACGCTCCGGGTAAGGCTGCCAATGCAGGTGGTGTATCGGTATCGGGTCTGGAAATGACACAGAACTCCGAACGTCTGTCATGGAGCGCCGAAGAGGTAGACGCCAAACTGCACTACATCATGGAGAACATCCACGAGAACTGCGTGAAGTATGGTACCGAACCCGACGGCTACGTGAACTACGTGAAGGGTGCCAACGTGGCAGGCTTCATGAAGGTGGCTAATGCCATGATGGCTCAAGGCATTGTATAAGAAACAAACGCAGCCATAGATACTCAATACAACTAAAGAATCTCTTCTGTCGTGCATGCACGGCAGGAGAGATTTTCTTTTATACACCTTTCATCTACTTTACATCTTATTATCAGAGAAATCGGCTAATTTTGCGCCGCATTATTCAAACAATGGACAAAAGAAACTAAAAATAACAATCCTCATGAATACAAAAGAAGTTCCGGTACTGCTGCTCACCGGTTATCTGGGCAGTGGAAAGACCACACTGGTCAACCAGATTCTGGCCAACAAACGCGGCATCAAGTTTGCCGTCATCGTCAACGACATCGGCGAAGTAAATATCGACGCCGACCTCATCCAGAAAGGCGGCGTTGTAGGCAAGAAGGACGACAGCCTGGTAGCCCTGCAAAACGGCTGCATCTGCTGTACGCTGAAGATGGACCTGGTAGAACAGATAGGCGACATACTGAAGATGCAGCGCTTCGACTACATCGTCATCGAAGCAAGCGGCATCTGCGAGCCCGAGCCTATTGCCCAGACCATCTGCTCCATACCGACGATGGGCGGCATGTATACCCGATACGGCATCTGCCGGCTGGACAGCATCGTTACCGTAGTCGACGCCCTGCGCATGCAGAGCGAGTTTGCCTGCGGCGACAACCTGACGCGCAAGCACATCGACGAGGAGGATATCGAAAACCTTATCATCCAGCAAATCGAATTCTGCAACATCATCCTGCTGAACAAGGCTTCGGAAGTGAAACCCGAAGAACTGGGACGCATCAAGCAAATCATCAAGACCCTGCAGCCGGCTGCCGAAATCATCGAATGCGACTACGGACGCATCGACCTTGACCGCATCCTCAACACCCGTATGTTCAACTTCGAACGCGTGGCTACTTCTGCCGGATGGATACGAGAGATAGAACGTCAGGCCACTCCCGAAGAAGAACGGGAAGCCCACAGCTACGGCCACCACGACCACGAGGAGCACGAGCACCATCATGATGAAGAACATGAACATCACCACGACGAGCATGAACATCACCATGACGAGGCCGACGAGCACGGACACCATCACCACCATCATCACGACCACGAAGGCGGTGAGGTGGAAGAATATGGCATCCAGACGTTTGTCTACTACCGCCGACCGGCATTCAACATCCACAAGCTCGACCAGTTCATCGCTACCCGCTGGCCCCGCAACGTCATCCGTACCAAGGGCGTGTGCTACTTCAGCCACAACCGCGACATGTCGTACCTCTTCGAACAGGCCGGCGTGCAGAAGAAGCTGACCGAAGCCGGACTGTGGTATGCCACTGCTCCCGAAGAAGACCTCATCGAATTGATGAAACAGGAACCGGGACTGATGCGCGACTGGGACGAGAAGTATGGCGACCGGATGCAGAAGCTGGTCTTCATCGGTCAGCATCTGGACAAAGAACAGCTGACGCGCGACCTGGATGCCTGTCTGGAGTAACTAACATTTTGACACTTTGTATTTCACCTGCGGCGAGAATGCGATATTTCCGGCCGCAGGTGTTTTTGTTTCCATTTTGCGAAGCGTTTTTCCGCATCCGTCTCTTCTACAATACGATAGCGAAATATTGACATTCAGAATAGAAGAAAAACACTCCGCCCGACGGAGAAAAACCATGATTTCGGCTCCGAAATACCATGTTGACGAACGCAACAAGCAATGTTGGCGAGCCAAACAAGCATTCCACAGGAGCGGAACAAGTAATCTGCGAGAGCCAAACAAGCATTCCGGAAGCAGCAGACATGCATTTTTCACCTCCGAAAGACACTGTTTTCGACTATCATCTGCATATATATGCAATTCAAAGACAGTTTTCTTCCGATTCAACTTCTATTTCCGAAATTTCAGAAAAAGGCCGTGTCAGCCAATATGGCTTAATTCTATCATTTTGAAAGGAGAATAAGTGAAGAAGACGTTCTTCTATCACCCCAGCTACTCAGCTTGAGAAACCGTACAATTATCCTCTTTGCACAACGCCTCGTACACCCGCGGATGGAGGAAATAACGGATGTCGCGTCCCTCGGCAATAGCCTGCCGGATAAAAGTGGAGCTGATTTCGAAGACGGGAGCCGATGTCATCCTCACCGTCGGAGGAAGTATCTGTGGGTCGACCGGATAGCCCGGACGCGGATATACGATGAGCGGAGTAGTGGCCAGAATACGTTCCGACTCGCGCCAGCGCGGGAACAGCAGCCAGTTGTCCGACCCGATAATCAGATGAAAGACGTGCTGAGGATACGCACGCCGAAGCTCGTCGAGCGTATGCACTGTGTACGAAGGCCGCGGCAAACGAAACTCGAAGTCGGACGCCCAAAACTTAGGATAACCCTCGACGGCAAGCTGAACCAGCTTCAAACGCAACGAGTCGTCCATCAGTTCGTCGGCCTCTTTCAGCGGATTGCGGGGGCTGACCATAAACCATACCTGGTCCAGTCCCTCATACTCGCAAAGGTAGTTGGCCAAAGCCAGATGTCCGATATGAACGGGATTGAAGGAGCCGCTGAAAATGCCGATGTTCATCTGTTTCACTGAGATTGAAGATTTAAACAAGGATGTCCGTCACGATGCCCTATTTCTTCCTGCCGCCACGCAAAGTGCGCCACGCCATAAAGACATTGTAGCCTGTGACAAGCGCCACGAGCAACATGCATACCGTCAGTTCGTAATCCGAATAACAGTAGTAGCCCACCGCCAGACCAATCGATGCAAGGCAGAGCACAATGTTGATAACCAATAACACCTTGTTCTGTTTCGGATGCTCCGATAAGGGCGCCGGCCGGTTGCCTGAACCTCCGATATACGGCTTCATGACTGCAGGAATTGAGTGATTACTTCCAAGGCTTCGGCTTTAGCCTTCTCCAAGTCGTCGTTCACAATCACCTTGTCGAACTTCGGAGCAAACGAAAGCTCGTACTGGGCCTTTGCCACGCGGTCTTCGATTACTTCGGGCGTATCGGTGCCCCGTCCTACAAGGCGGCGACGAAGTTCTTCCACCGAAGGCGGCTGGATGAATACCGACAAAGCACGGTCGCCATAGAACTTCTTGATGTTGCATCCGCCCACAACGTCGACGTCGAACACCACGTTCTGTCCGTCGGCCAGTTGCTTTTCGACCTGTGCTTTCAGCGTGCCGTAGAAGCGGTCGTGATAAACCTCCTCGTACTCCAGAAACTCATCGTCTGCAATACGACGGCGAAACTCTTCCGGCGTCAGGAAAAAGTATTCTACACCGTCGCGTTCGGTTCCGCGCGGCGGACGGCTGGTAGCCGATATGGAAAAAGCCAGATTCAGGTTCTGTGTCAGCAGATAATTGATGATGGTTGACTTGCCCGAGCCCGAGGGGGCTGAAAAGATAATCAGTTTAGCCACAACGATTCTATTAAGAATTAAAATATTTAAGTAGTTAAATTAAGAGAGGAAGAATTCTTCCTTTCCATCACATCACGTTCAGGACCTGTTCCTTGATCTGCTCCAGTTCGTCCTTCATCTGAACGACAATCTTCTGCATCTCGGCATGGTTGGACTTGCTGCCCAGCGTATTGATTTCGCGTCCCATTTCCTGCGCGATGAATCCCAGCTTCTTGCCTTGTCCGCTGCCACTTTCCAGTGTGCTGATGAAGTATTTCAGGTGATTAGCCAGACGTTGTTTCTCTTCGTTGATGTCGAGCTTTTCGATGTAGTAGATAAGTTCCTGCTCCAGACGGTTCTTGTCGTAATCCACGCTTAACGTCTTTTCCAGCGCCTCCGTAATGCGGTCCTTTATTTTAGCCACCCGCTCCTTCTCGTAAGGCTCTACAGTTTCGAGCAGATGAGTAATGTTAGCTATTTTCTCACGGAATTTCTTTTCGAGGGCGGCGCCTTCCTGCTTGCGGAAGTCCACCAGATGCCCGATAGCATCGCGTACGGCGGCAGCTACCACGCTCCACTCCTCGTCGGTCACCTCGACCGTCTCGTTCTTGGTCATCACGTCCGGCATGCGAAGCAAAGCTGCAAACCAGTCTTCGGGTTCGGGAATACCCGTCGCAGCCGATATTTCCTTTATCCGATTGTAGTAAGCCGTCACCAGTTCCTGATTGATGGGAGTAGCCAGTTGTTCGGCGTCTTTCTTCTCAATCCATAAGCTGAAATCCACCTTTCCGCGCTCCAGCGTCTTGGCTATTTCATTACGGATTTCCATCTCTTTCTCTCGGTAAAGCGGGGCAATGCGTGTAGACAAATCCATTGCCTTGCTGTTAAGCGATTTTATCTCAACGTTCACTTTTTTATCGGGCAGTTCGACTGTTGCCTTGCCATAACCCGTCATTGACTGTATCATAATGCTTCTTAAGTTTTGCGCAAAATTACACGATTATTTTAAATACTGAAAATAATCATGTATTTTTGTCTGCTGATTAAAAGATTAGAAACTATGTCATGTATCTTACATATTGAGACGTCTACTTCCGCCTGCTCGGTGGCAGTCAGCGAAGACGGACAAAACGTATTTACAAAAGAAGACCTGAACGGCCCATCCCACGCCGTTTCATTGGGAGTATTTGTCGAAGAAGCCCTGTCGTTTGCCGACAGTCATGCCATGCCGCTCGATGCGGTAGCCGTCAGCTGTGGCCCGGGCTCGTACACCGGCCTGCGTATCGGTGTGTCCATGGCCAAAGGCGTGTGCTACGGACGCGACCTGAAACTCATCGGCCTGCCTACGCTGAAGGTACTTAGTGTCCCCGTGCTGCTCTATCACGACGAGCTGCCCGACGATGCCCTGCTGTGCCCCATGATCGACGCCCGCCGCATGGAAGTTTATGCCGCCATCTACGACCGCGCCCTCAGACCCGTGCGCGACATTGCCGCCGACATTGTGGACGAAAACTCGTACACGGAATTTCTGAACGAACATCCCGTATACTTCTTCGGCGACGGAGCCGCCAAGTGCAAGGAGAAGATAACTCATCCCAACGCGCACTTCCTTGACGACATCCGTCCGCTGGCCAGCATGATGTTTCCGCTAGCCGAAAAAGCTATAGCCGAACAGGACTTCAAAGACGTAGCCTACTTCGAACCCTTCTACCTGAAAGAGTTCGTGGCCAGCATGCCCAAAAAGTTGTTGTAAGCCAACGCCGTGAAAGAAAAAGACATTACCCAACGTCAATTATCCATTAACAAAATGCAATATAACACTCAACAGAAACGGATGCCTCTTCCCGAATACGGACGCAGCATCCAAAACATGGTAGACCACGCTCTGACCATCGAGAACCGTGCCGAGCGCCAACGCTGTGCCAACACCATCATCAACATTATGGGAGGTATGTTCCCGCACTTGCGCGACGTGCCCGACTTCAAGCACAAGCTTTGGGATCACCTGGCCATCATGTCCGACTTCAAGCTCGACATCGACTATCCTTTCGAAGTCATCCGCAAGGACAAGCTGGACAACAAACCCGAGCCCGTTCCCTACCCCAACACCAAGATACGCTACCGCCACTACGGACGCACGCTGGAAATACTGATCCAGAAAGCTTGCGAATTTCCCGAAGGCGACGAGAAGCGCAATCTGGTAGCCCTGATCTGCAACCACATGAAGAAGGACTACATGACGTGGAACAAGGACACGGTAGACGACCGCAAGATAGCCGAAGATCTTTTAGAACTGTCGAACGGAAAACTGCAAATGACCGACGACATCGTACGCCTGATGGCCGAACGCATCGAGCAGAACTACCGTCCCAACAAGGCTAATAATAACAACAACCGGAACAACAATAACAACCGGAACAATAATAAACGGAAATACTAAAATACCCTGCAACACCATGGCATCATTTGTAATAGAAGGAGGTCACAGACTTTCGGGCGACATCTATCCCCAGGGAGCCAAAAACGAGGTACTGGAGATTATCTGCGCCACTCTGCTCACACCCGAGGAAATCATCGTGCACAACGTCCCCGATATTCTGGACGTCAACAATCTGATTCAACTGATGCGCGACATGGGCGTCACCGTGTCCAAGCAAGGGATAGATACTTACAGCTTCAAAGCCAAGAACGTCGACTTAGACTATCTGGAAAGCGACGCCTTTCTGAAGAAATGCTCCAGTCTGCGTGGCTCTGTCATGCTGGTAGGTCCCATGGTGGCACGATTCGGCAGAGCGTTGATTTCCAAACCCGGAGGCGACAAGATAGGACGCCGCCGACTGGACACACACTTCATCGGCATACAGAACCTGGGCGCCGACTTCACCTATAACGACAAGCGCGAAATCTTCGAGATTACCGCCCGCGAGCTGAAAGGCACCTACATGCTGCTCGACGAAGCGTCCGTCACCGGTACCGCCAACATCGTCATGGCTGCCGTGCTGGCCAAAGGCAAAACAACCATTTACAACGCAGCATGCGAGCCTTACGTACAACAGCTGTGCCGCATGCTGAACCGTATGGGGGCCAGGATAGAAGGCATTGCCTCGAACCTGCTCACCATCGAAGGCGTAGAAGAGCTGCACGGAACGGAACATACCGTACTGCCCGACATGATCGAAGTGGGCAGCTTCATCGGAATGGCTGCCATGACAGGAAGCGAACTGACCATCAAAAACGTGTCGCACCAGAATCTGGGCATTATTCCCTACAGCTTCCGCCGACTGGGCATCCAGATGGAGCAACGGGGCGACGACATCTACATTCCTGCTCAGGACAGTTACGAAATAGAATCATTCATCGACGGCTCCATCATGACCATTGCCGATGCCACGTGGCCGGGACTTACTCCTGACCTTCTCAGTGTGATGCTTGTAGTAGCCACACAGGCCAAAGGCAGTGTACTCATCCACCAGAAGATGTTCGAAAGCCGTTTGTTCTTTGTGGACAAACTGATAGACATGGGAGCGCAAATCATCCTTTGCGACCCGCATCGCGCCGTTGTCATCGGTCACAACCACAACTTTAAGCTGCGCGGAGGCAATCTGACTTCACCCGACATCCGGGCAGGTATCGCCCTGCTGATAGCAGCCATGAGTGCCGATGGCATCAGCCGCATCCACAACATCGAACAGATAGACCGCGGCTACCAGAACATCGAAGGACGACTCAATGCACTGGGAGCACGGATAACGAGAATATAAACAATATGATCAAACGAGAAGAAGTATATAAAATAGGTATATTCAACAAGCCCCACGGCATCCACGGCGAATTGCAGTTCACCTTCAGTGACGACATCTTCGACCGTGTGGAAGCAGAATACATCATCTGCCTGTTGGACGGCATCCTCGTACCCTTCTTCATCGAAGAGTACCGCTTCCGTTCGGACACCACAGCCCTGATGAAACTCGAAGGAATCGATACCGCCGAACGGGCACGCATGTTCACCAACGTAGAGGTCTACTTCCCCATAAAACATGCTGAGCAGGTTGCGCCGGACGAACTGACGTGGAACTACTTCGTAGGCTTCCGCATGGAAGAAATACACCACGGACATTTGGGTGAAGTAACCGATGTGGACGACTCTACCCTCAACACCCTCTTCATCGTAGACCGCCAGGGTGAGGAACTGCTCATTCCTGCACAGGAAGACTTTATCGTCGACATCGACCAGCAGCATAAAGTCATTACGGTAGACTTGCCGCAAGGCCTGCTGAACCTTGACGAAGCAGAAGAGAAATAAAACGAGAAAAGCCTGGTTTACAAAAAAACAATACTGAATAAACAGGATCGAATCATGATAAAGAAAAACAGGAAACGAAGAAAAGCCTTTTGGAAAGACATCAAATTCAAGTACAAACTGACCGTCATCAACGAGAATACGCTGGAAGAGGTCTTCGGTTTGCACGTGTCCAAACTGAACGGCATCTCCGTACTGCTTTCCGTACTTACCGTCCTGTTTCTGATTGCGGCCCTCATCATAGCTGCCACACCTCTACGCAACTATTTGCCTGGTTATATGAACAGTGAGGTCCGTGCACAGGTCGTAGAAAACGCCTTGCGGGTAGACTCCCTACAGTTATTGGTCAACCAGCAGAACCTCTACATCATGAACATCCAGGACATCTTTCTGGGGAAAATCAAAGCCGACACCGTACGTTCCATGGACTCACTGGCCATTCTCCGCGAGGACTCGCTGATGGAACGCACCCAACGCGAAACCGATTTCCGCAAACAGTATGAAGAGGCCGAAAAGTACAACCTGACCAACATCACCGCTCACACCGAAGCCGATGGACTGATCTTCTACCGCCCCACCCGTGGTATGATTTCGGCCAAGTTCGATGCCGAACAACAACACTTCGGCACCGACATTGCCGCCAATCCCGGTGAAAGCGTTTTGGCTACCCTCGACGGCACGGTCATACTGAGCACTTATACCACCGAAACAGGGTACATGATAGCCATACAACACAGCCAGGAGTTCGTTTCAATATATAAGCATTGTGGTTCGCTGCTCAAGAAAAGCGGCGATAAGGTGAAAGGCGGCGAAGCCATTGCACTGGTAGGAAATACCGGGCAATTGACTACTGGCCCACATCTGCACTTCGAGCTGTGGCACAGAGGCAGGGCCGCCGACCCGGAATTATTCATTGTATTCTAAACCGAACAACTGAAATATACATTATATATAAGTATAGAGAAATACTCAAAAAACGAATCTGAAAATGATAAAGAAACAGATTGCCATATTAGGTTCTACCGGCTCCATCGGGACGCAAGCCCTGCAAGTCATCGAAGAGCACCCCGACAAATACGAGGCCTACATACTGACGGCCAACAACCGTGTCGAGGAACTCATCGCACAGGCGCGCAAGTTTATGCCCGAAGCCGTAGTCATAGCCAACGAGTCGAAATATCCGCGACTGAAAGAAGCACTGGCCGACCTGCCTATCAAGGTATATGCCGGCGAAGAGGCTCTTTGCCAGATTGTTGCCGAGAAACCCGTTGACATGGTACTGACTGCGATGGTGGGCTATGCCGGACTGAAACCTACCATCAACGCCATCCGTGCCCGTAAAACCATCGCTTTGGCCAACAAGGAGACACTCGTCGTAGCAGGTGAACTGATCAACGACCTGGCACGCATGAACCGCACATCCATTCTTCCTGTCGACTCGGAACACTCTGCCGTGTTCCAGTGTCTGGCTGGTGAAAACGGAAACGCTATCGAGAAAGTCATTCTTACCGCGTCGGGAGGTCCCTTCCGCACGTTTACTCACGAGCAACTGAAAACAGTGACTAAAGAACAGGCTCTGCATCATCCCAATTGGGAGATGGGTGCCAAGATTACCATTGATTCCGCTTCGATGATGAACAAAGGATTTGAAGTGATAGAAGCCAAATGGTTGTTCGGCGTACGCCCGGATCAGATAGAAGTAGTTGTACATCCGCAATCGGTCATTCACAGCATGGTACAGTTTGAAGACGGTGCCGTAAAAGCACAGCTCGGTATGCCCGACATGCGCCTGCCTATTCAGTACGCATTCTCCTATCCCGACCGTCTGCACGCCTCGTTCCCACGTCTGGACTTCACCAAATGTACGGAACTGACTTTCGAGCAACCCGATACCACCCGTTTCCGTAACTTGGCTTTGGCTTACGAAGCCCTGCACCGGGGTGGAAACATGCCCTGCATTGTCAATGCAGCTAACGAAGTGTGCGTAGCCGCTTTCCTACACGACCGCATCTCCTTCCTCGGCATGAGCGATGTGATTGAAAAGACCATGGAACGTGTATCTTTCATCAGCAAACCTACCTACGAAGACTATGTAGCCACCGATGCCGAAGCGCGCCGTGTAGCCGAAAGCTTCATCAATGGATAATTGAAAATTAATAATTAATAGTTGAATTTTAATAGTTGGATAAATAATGGAAACATTCTTGATTCGTGCCCTGCAACTGATTATGAGCCTTTCATTGCTCGTCGTCATACACGAAATGGGGCACTTCCTCTTTGCCCGCCTCTTCAAGACGCGAGTGGAAAAGTTCTGCCTCTTCTTCGACCCCTGGTTCACGCTGTTTAAGTTCAAACCTAAGAACAGCGAAACAGAATACGGTATCGGCTGGCTGCCTTTGGGTGGTTATGTCAAGATAGCCGGTATGATAGACGAGTCAATGGATACCGAACAGATGAAGCAACCCATTCAGCCATGGGAGTTTCGCGCCAAACCGGCATGGCAACGACTGCTCATCATGGTGGGAGGTGTGTTGTTCAACTTCCTGCTGGCCCTGTTCATCTACTCCATGATACTCTTTGCCTGGGGTGACTCCTACATTCCCGTACAGAAAGCCCCGCTCGGTATGGACTTCAACGAAACGATGCATCAGGCAGGCTTCCGCGACGGTGACGTATTAATCTCAGCCGACGGCGTACCCTTCGAGCGTATGGGTAGCGATCTGCTGACCGCTATTGTTGATGCTCGCCAGGTGACTGTATTGCGCGACGGTAAAGAAGCATCCGTCTACATCCCCGAAAACCTGATGGACCGACTGCTGGCCGACAGTACACGCTTTGCCGACTTCCGCTATCCGTTTGTTATCGACAGTGTCGTAGCCGGGCGTCCTGCCGCACTGGCCGGACTTCAACCGGGCGACAGCATCACCCAACTGGACGGACGAAACATTGCCTATTTCGACTTTAAGGAAGAAATGATGAATCGCCAAAAGGACGGACAAGCCTCACACGATATCCGTCTGACCTATGTACGTAACGGCGTTACTGATACCCTCAGCCTGACAACCGATTCACTTTACGAAATCGGAATTACGGCTGAAATGCGTACCGCACGCCTGTTGCCAGTGGTACAGAAAGAATACTCGTTCTTCTCTTCATTCCCCGCCGGAGTAGCTTTAGGTATCAACACACTGAAAGGCTACGTAGGCCAAATGAAGTATCTCTTCTCTAAGGAAGGAGCCAAACAACTGGGTGGCTTTGGAACCATCGGCAGTATCTTCCCCGCTACATGGGATTGGCATCAGTTCTGGTACATGACAGCCTTCCTCAGTATCATTCTGGCCTTTATGAACATTCTGCCTATCCCAGCCTTAGATGGTGGACACGTTCTGTTCCTGCTCTATGAGATTATTGCACGCCGTAAACCGAGCGACAAGTTCATGGAACACGCACAGATGGTGGGTATGTTCTTGCTCTTTGCCCTGCTTCTTTGGGCTAACTTCAACGACGTACTGAGATTCTTATTCTAAAAGAATCTCGTATAAAATTAAAAGGATTACACGTATGCATGACTGAGTCATGTATACGCGCAATCCTCCCTCTTAGGTTCACCATACTTTGAAAATACATCTATTCAAACGTGGCCTTATATCTGAACAAAAAAAGTCAATAGCTATGATACACACCATTTCCTTACCTAAACAACTCTTTCTTTTTCTACTATTGATTCTTTTGGCAAACATCCGTTACAACCTGTATGCCAACGATCTACAATTCATTCCGTTGAATTCCTCATCTTTACCAACCAACGAAGTGCGGAATTTATATCAGGACAATGATGGTTACATCTGGATTTCAACCTATAACGGCTTACTGCGCTTTGATGGCTACTCTAATATAGTCTATCGCCCTAATGGTATCGACCCCACACACAATATAAAACGGCTTTGTAAACATTGTATCCGAAGACAACAACCACAAGCTATGGATAGGTACAAACAACGGCTTGTACGTACTTGACAAACAAAAGGGGAGTATTAAAAAGATCATCTCTCCCCTCCTCCAAGTAAGCCATATTGAGGCCTTGGAATGTACAAGCAAAGGAGAGATATGGGTAGGAGCCAATAAGGGTATTTTCAGGAAAAGGGCAGGAAGTAATACTTTTGAATTATGTGACTCACAGATTCAAGAAACAAATAGTCCGTATTTTGATGTCAAATCCATCATTGAGGACTCCAACGGAAACATATGGATAGGAACGTGGGCTCAAGGGTTACTTCGTTACGATCCGAAAAGCGACCGATTCTATACCTACAGAAACATCAACCTATCACAATCGGCACACACCTTATTCGAAGACAACAAAGGTAATATATGGATAGGGACATGGCGACATGGCCTGATCAAAATGGAAAATCCATACGACATGGATAACTATAGTCTTAAACACTTCAAACATGAAGAAAACCGGGAAGAAAGTCTGTGCGATAATATCATATATACAATCACACAAGACCGTAATACCGGAAAATTATGGATTGGCGCACGTAGCGGACTCAGTATTCTTGAATCGGAAAACGGAAACGGTACATTCAGCAATTATCTGCCCAACAAAGGAAAAAATCCATTACCTTTCAATGAAGTCAATGCCTTACTGTACAGCCGGGACGGACTCATGTGGATTGGTATGCTTGGAGGAGGTGTCTATACTGTAAACACCAGAAAAAAACTGTTCAACTATGACCCGATAGCTCCATTATTGCAACGTTTCCCCACCAGTTCGGTACGCAGTGCTTTTCCTGCAAGCGAACAATCCATTTATATGGGAATTATGGGATATGGACTCATTGAATACAACGTTGCCGAACAGAAAGTAGTACATTACAAGCAACATCCAGCATTCAGTCATCTTCCGTTCATATCGACTGTCAACGATATAATCCGTCTGTCCGACGGCACCTTCTGCTTTGTAACGTGGGATGACGGAATATGGTTATACAACGGTAAAGATACAAAAGTAGTCAATACACAAACACATCCTGCTCTAACCGATGTATGCATCTATTCGTTATTGGAAGACAAACGAGGCAACCTCTGGATTGGAACACGAACCGGACTGTGTATGCTCGACCCTAAAGGAAAAATGTGGACCATAGACATGCTAATCCCCAACGAAAAACAGGCGTGGGCACAAGTTCCCGTTTTCAAAATAGTAGAAGACAAAAACAGTAATATATGGATAGCAACTCCCAACAATGGTATTTGGCGTCTGACATACGATGGAAACAAATACAGTGGGAAAATTTACGCCGCCTCGCATAACAACTCTCAATCAGTAGGTGCCATGACTATGTGTGTCGACAGCCATAACCAAATATGGGCAGGCACTAATGGAAACGGGCTTGATCTGTATAACGAGAAAACTGACCGTTTCCTGTCCGTGTTCAATGAACAATTCGAACCGGGCGATGTCGTATTTTCAATGATTGAAGACAATTCAGAAGGACTGTGGCTGACCACCAATACCAAAATGTATCACATTGATATTAACCATATTGATGCTGCACATATTCATACCCATACCATGGAGGAAGGATTACAAGACCATATATTCAACCGTAATGCCTGTTTCAAGAAAGAAGACGGCACTTTATACTTCGGAGGTGCACGAGGACTGAACAGTTTCCGTCCGGATCAGATCAGCTACGACAACACTTCCTATCCAGTTGTTATTACCGACCTGCAAATACACAATACCTCCATCCGGCATTTACCTCAGGCAGAAGTAGAAAAAATACTCAACGCTCCATTGGATTATGCCACGCACATCGTACTACCTTACGATAAAAACAATTTCAGCCTTGACTTTTCAATACTGAGTTATATCAATCCACAACTAAACAAATACAAATATCAACTGGAAGGATACGACCCTAAATGGATTTCGACCAATGCCCGCCGCCATTTTGCCTACTACAACAATTTACCGGCCGGCGACTATATATTCAAAGTAAAAGGAGCTAATCCCAATGGGAACTGGTCGAATCAGGAACGCAGTATCCATATCACTATTCTGCCTCCACCCTGGTTGTCCTGGTGGGCTTATTGTCTGTACATTCTGCTGGCCATAGGCATATTTGTATACCTTTATATTACAATACGGAAACGTATGCTGATGAGACGTGCCATCGAAATGGGAAAACTACAACGACAAAAACTCGAAGAAGTGAACCATGCCAAACTGCAATTCTTTACCAATATTACCCACGAACTGCTTACTCCTCTTTCGGTCATACAGGCTTCGGTAGAAGAACTGAATTTGCAATATCCACGTATGAAAAGCCAGCTAAGAGGTATATCTGACAATTCCATGCGCCTCATCAGGCTTATACAACAAATTCTGGAGTTCCGGAAAGTAGAAAATGCCAAGCAACAACTGCGTGTATCCGAAGGCAACATCACCCTGTTCATCAAACGTTCAGTCATAGCTTTCACTCCGCTCGTCCGAAAAAAGAAGCTATACATCGCATTAGAAAACTTCGACACTCCCTGTACGGGTTATTTCGATTCGGACAAGCTTGACAAAATTCTCTATAACCTGTTGTCAAATGCGGCTAAATACACTCTCGAAGGAGGGACAATCGCTCTAAGACAAAGTATTGATCCTAACAACCAGCGTTATACATTCAGTATAAACAACCCGGGAACACCTATTCCCGCAGAGAAAATAAATCACCTTTTCGAACGTTTTTACGAAGGAGAGTACCGTAAATTCCATACTATAGGTACCGGAATTGGATTATCGCTTACCAAAGACTTGGTCAAACTGCATCACGGTGATATCCGCGTAACCAGTACCTTGGAAGAAGGTACCACATTCACCGTAGAAATTCCTTTCGGCCGTAATGTCTTCAGCAATGAAGAAGTAGACGATTCACCAAACAACTATCTGGATGCCGAAACCGAAAATCTTGATCACGAAGAAGCAGACACTCTGGCTGATAGAGAGGATAACATTCCCTCATCGCCCAACCATAATATACATGTACTATTGGCCGAAGACAATGAAGAACTGCGGAAAAGTATGGCAAGGATATTGTCGGCACATTTCCTTATATCAGAAGCAAAAGATGGCCGGGAAGCATGGCAAATGATCGGACAAGAAAAAATAGACTTAGTAGTAACCGACATCATGATGCCCGAAATCAACGGTATAGAGCTGTGCAAACAAATAAAATCGACATTCGAGACAGCCCATATTCCCGTCATCCTGATTACTGCACGCATCAGCGATGCCGACCGTGTAGAAGGATATGAAGCCGGCGCCGACGGTTATATCTGCAAACCATTAAAGATATCAGTACTTACTGCCAAAATAAACAACTTACTTAAAAAACAAGAATTAGGTAAGAACAACGATGCACGCAAGAAACTGGTATTCGAAGCTAAAGAAGTCGATTATACACCACAAGATGAAGAATTCCTGAAAAAAGCACTGGATATTGTAAACAGTCATCTGGACGACCAGCAGTTCGATACCACAGCTTTCACCAACGAGATGGGTATGGCACGTACCACCTTCAACGAAAAAATGAAGCAACTGGCCGGAGTCACTCCTGCCGTATTCATATCGAACGTACGTTTACAAGCTGCTTTCCGACTTATACAGGAAAACAAGAAAATAAGAATATCGGAACTAGCTTATAGTGTAGGATTCAACGATCCAAAATACTTCAGTCTTTGCTTCCGCAAAAAATTCGGCATATCACCCAAAGACATGAAAAGCGAAGGAGAAAAAACGAACGAAGAATAATCATTGCTACATTTTAATACAATAACCACTTTGTACTGATTCATCCTAAGGGTGATACAAGACTGCAAAGTGGCACCAAAAAGGTCGAAAAACAGCCAGAAAAGGTCGAAAAACGTCATTCATCCTTTTCTGGCAGTTATTCGACCTTTCATTTTGCTCATTAATATACTTTTGCAACGAACAATTCATTTTAATCTTAAAAACAATATTATGAACAGTAAAATTCTAACCAAAAGCAAAGCCTTAGGATTATTACTATTAGCGCTTTGCTTCTTCATCTCCCCGATGAATCTGTTTGCAAGTACCCAACAATCCGGAAACTATCGCGTAACCGGTATCGTAAAAGACGCCACTGGTGAAAGTATCATAGGTGCCAGCGTTTTGGAAAAAGGTACTAACAATGGTATCATTACCGACATCGACGGTAACTTCTCACTTTCAGTTACTCCCAATTCTACAGTGGTTATTTCCTTTATAGGATATGCAACCCAGGAATTCGTCATCAACCAAGACAACATGCAATTAAATGTTACTCTGAAAGAAGATAGCAAAATGATCGACGAAGTAGTAGTAGTAGGTTACGGCACACAAAAAAAAGTAAACTTGACTGGTTCTGTTTCAGCCATTTCGGCCAAAGACATTCAAGACATTCCAACATCCAACACAGCCTCCCTATTGCAAGGACGTATGCCAGGTCTTATGATCAGTCAGAATGGTGGACAGGCAGGTAAGGAAGATATGGAAATCAGAGTCCGCGGTGTCGGCACGTTTGGTAACAACAATCCGATGGTACTGATTGACGGCGTGGAAGGAACACTCTCGCAAATGAGTGACATCCCTGCTGCCGATATCGAAAACATCTCCGTACTGAAAGATGCCGCCTCGGCTGCCATTTACGGTGTGCGTGCCGCCAACGGTGTCATCCTCATCACTACCAAGAGCGGTAAGGCTGGAAAAGTGACCGTTAACTATTCGGGCAACTACACTATCCAGAAAGCCATATTACCTACATATGTGGACGCTTACAACTGGGCGTTGATGAAAAACGAAACCAAACCCGGTACTTATGACGCTACTGCTTTGCAGAAACTACAAGACGGCTCCGACCCCGACCATTACGCTAACACCAACTGGTTGGACGAAGTATTCAGAGTAGCCGGTATGCACCAACACCACCTTTCTGTATCGGGCGGAAACGAGAACACGCACTACATGACTTCGATTTCTTACTCCAACCAAGAAGGTATCATGAAAAAGACCAGTGCGGAGAAATTTGCTTTCCGGTCGAACGTAGACAGTAAACTGAACCGCTTCAACTTCGGTCTGAACATATCTGGAAACAAAAACAATATCGACCAGCCCGCTTATATTTCGCCGAGCGGCGAAAGCAGTGTGATGCGTTACTTGTCGTGGTTCTCAAGGCCGACTGTGCCAGTACAATACTCCAACGGGCACTATGGCTTTGTCGATGGTTCACTGAAAGACAATGAAATGATGAAGAACCCTGTACAATATATGAACCTAGGTTACCGCAAGGACGAATCTTGGCGTTTCAACGGCAAAGCATACGCAGGTATCGATATCATTGACGGATTGAGCTTTAAAAGCAGTTTCGCATATGCATTCTACTTGAATGCTATCAAGACTTACAAGCCCAAAGATCTAGGCCGTTATGATGCGGAAGGCAACGAACTGAAGATCCCCGGACAAAACAATAACTTACAGGATTATTACTGGAGAGAATCCACTTGGACGAACGAGAATATCCTTACTTATTCCAAAAAATTCGGTCTACATAGCATTAACGCCTTGCTGGGACACTCGCTCATCAGCTTTACACGTTCCACGACCACCGCAGGCAAAGACGGTTTCCCCACTGAAAACATTTTTGAGTTGGATGGCGGTTCCAAGAACCCGTCCGCTTCAGGGAACAGCAACGAATACCGATTGCAATCATTCTTCGGCCGCATCAACTACAGCTATGCCGACAAGTATCTGTTGGAATTGAATGTGCGTCACGATGGTTCTTCACGTATGCCCAAAAGTAACAGATACGCTACATTCCCATCGGTGTCTGCTGGATGGGTATTCACCAATGAAGAATTCATGAGCGACTACCAATGGTTATTTGGTAAGTTACGCTTCTCTTGGGGTAAGTTGGGTAATCAGGAAATCGGTAGCTACGCTTATTTGGCCAGCTTGGGGGCATCTGGTAACTACTACTTCAACCAAGGTGGCGACCCAACCACTGGTATGGTACAGACCTCCATCCCTAATGAGAACATCAAATGGGAAACAACCCGCACTATCAACGCTGCAATCGATTTAGGTTTCTTCAATAACAAGATTCAAACTACTTTCGAGTGGTTCGACAAGAAGACCTCGGATATCCTGATGCAATTGGCCATGCCTAACATCTTCTTAGGTTCGTTGGGCGCTCCCTACCAAAACGTAGGTACAGTACGCAACAGAGGTTGGGAATGGAACGTGAACTACAACGACAGCCACGGGAACTGGACTTGGTATGCAGGCTTCAACATCTCGCACGTGAAAAACAAGATTCTTTACATGGGTGGTTTGGACGAACGTATCAGCGGAAGAACCATCAACCGTGTGGGCGAGCCCATCGGCGCGTTCTATGCCTACAAAGCAATCGGTATCTACCGTACCGAAGCTGACCTGAACCGCACTAACTCCAAAGGCGAGGTCATCAAACAGCACGGCGTGATGCCCAAACTGGGCGACATCATGTATGCCAACCTGAACGACGATGACAATATCACTCCCGAAGACCGAACCATCATCGGTAACCCGTTCCCCAAATACACCTACGGTTTCACGTTGGGCGCAGGCTGGAAAGGTTTCGACATATCTACATTCTGGCAAGGTGTAGCAGGTATCTACCGCTACAACTGGGAAACGACAACAGATATCCGCGGTAACTTTACAGACAGATGGTTGGATCGCTGGTCTGAGAACAACCCCAACGGCTCCATGCCAGCACTGGGCAACACCATCAATGACCAAGACTCTTCCTTCTGGCTGGAAAACGCAAGTTACCTGCGTCTAAAGAATCTGGAATTCGGCTACACATTCGGAGAACTGCCCCGCATTGGCGTTTCCAAACTCCGTCTCTACTTCACCGGCACCAACCTGCTGACCTTTACCAAACTCAACAACTGGGATCCGGAAAAAGGCGCTGGAGATAACAGAAACGACAACTATCCCAACTCGAAAACATTCTCATTTGGTGTAAATGTAACTTTCTAACCTAAAAATAACGGACATTATGAAACTTAAATATATATATAAAGGAATATTGTTATCAGGTCTGATACTGGCTTCTACCTCTTGTTCAGACAGTTTTCTCGACTTAGACAATCCTAATCAAGTATCAAACAACTCATTTTGGCAGACAGAAAATGATGCTGTAATGGCTTTAGCCGCCTGCTACGATGCCTTACAATCAGGCAATTTCTACAACAACAACGTAGACGGATGGTGTTTTGGTTTCTTGGTACGTGAGACTTGTACCGACAATGGAGACCACACTTGGGGTGATTGGATGTTAGGAAGTACCATATCCAAAGGGACATCAGCCACAACCGACGAACAATTCTCTATGTACTGGAACGCCAACTACGAACTTATTAAGCGTTGCAACTTGCTGATATCCAAAATAGATGGGATTACCATGGACGAAAAGAAAAGGAACATAATCAAAGCCGAAGCCATTGCCTTGCGCGCTTTAGGCTATTGTAACCTGACATCAGTATTCAGGGATGTTCCTTATCTGACCGAACCCCTTACATTGGAAAATCCCGAAGCACCTAAAGAACTGAAGGCCAACATCGCCCAAAGTGTATTAAATGACCTGAAGGCCAATCTTCCCAATCTACCAAGCAAAGGTTCGGAAGAAGTTGGCAGAATGACCCGTGAGGCCGGATATGCTATCATGGGACGTATGGCACTTTTCAACCAAAAATGGGACGATGCCATTGAAGCTTATGACCAAGTAATAGGTAAAGTACAGCTGTTCAAATCGGGTGACGGTTCAAACTACGAAGCCAACTTCAGAAACTTGTTCACCGAAGCCAACGAAACTTGTGACGAAGTATTACTTAGCGTACATTATAGAGGTCCCGGACTAAAAGAAGGAAATACATTCGGTGTATGCTGGGGAGCACCCATGAACGCCATCGAAGCTTCCATGAACCTGTGCGATGATTTCTATTGCATAGACGGACTTCCCATCGACAAATCTCCTTTATTTAAGGGTAGTCTGGAAAAAGGTGGACATACTAAAGATAAACCAGACTATGCACGTTACGAAAACCGCGACCCACGCATGAAAGCTACCCTATTCCTACCGGGTATGGAGTGGAACGGTAAAAAGTTCACTAACAACCTGCCCGCCACCTCTACGGCTTGTATTCTAAAATGGTACACTCCCGAAAATACAGCCAACGAATACGACGGTAGCTTGGATTTTTACATTGTGCGTTATGCAGAAGTACTGCTCTCTATGGCTGAAGCCAAAATAGAAAAAGGGATGCCGCAAAGCGAAGTGACCCCATACATCAACGAAGTACGTGCTCGTGTAGGAATGCCGTCAGTAGAAGAAGCTGAAGGTAACAACCTGACCACCGATCAGCTAAGAGCCATTGTACGCCACGAACGTCGCGTGGAGCTGGCTTTCGAAGACTTGCGTTTTGCCGACCTCTACCGCTGGAACGACTGGGAGAATAGCATCAAGCGCATGCAACATGATAAGGAGTTCTATGGATTCGGATGCTATGACCGTCAGGTACGCGGTGCACAAGATACCGTATGGCCCATTCCACAAGGCGAAATAGATACAAACAGCCTGCTCATACAGCATGATGAATGGAAATAAGCACACAATAGGTATCATTCCATAAAACGATGAAAGACCATAAAGCTTTCATCCACAAAAGGCTGTGTCAAAATAGAAAAACAGAACATCTCGATTTCTTTTTTTGAGGCAGCCTTTCTTATATCCTGTCGTATCAACTAAAAAACAGCAGAATTATGTCTATCATATTGCAACTATCTTTGGGAATAGTATTAAGCATCGTTTCTCCTATACACAACAACCATGAACCCACAAGTGATGAGAAAATCATCTTCACAGACGAATTCGAACAAGAAGCCGCCATCCCCGATACAACTGTCTGGAGACTCTGCCAGTATGGCAACAACGCGTGGGCGCAACACTTTAAGCACGTCGATGGTTACGAGAACGTGCGAGTAGAGGACGGAGTGCTGAAACTAAAAGCCTCAAAAGAGAACGGCACCTATAAGAATGGAGGCATACGTACCCGGATAGGCTTCCCTTGCGGTACCCGCCTAGAAGTAAAGGCAAAACTGGCCAAAAGAATAAGAGGTGGATTCCCCGCCATTTGGCAAATGCCCATTAACGCACCGCAATGGCCACGCGGAGGTGAAGTAGACTTAATGGAATGGGTGCAAGGTACACCGATGGATATTTATCAGACCGTACACACGTACTTTATCAATGGCGAACAAGATTCTTCTGGCATGACCAATCCTGACCGACCTACCAACTTCGATGTAACCGACTATCATATCTATGCCGCCGAGCGTACCGAAGATGCTGTCATCTTCTACATTGACGGAAAAGAGACTTGGAGATACGCCAACCAGTATCTGCCAAAGGAACAAATGCAATATCCATTCTGTGACTATATGTACGACATCATACTGAACTTCTCATTGGGAGGAGAACTGAACGGAAACAGCACTTGGCCAGGCAAAATCCATGATGAGGACTTACCTGGTGAAATGTGGATAGATTGGGTAAGAATTACACTACTATAAATGATATTCACACATGAAAAAAGTATTTATCAAACTCTTTTGTCTCGCAACATTGCTTAGTGCCTGCAACACGTCCCCAAATTACTACATCGACCCCGTAGCCGGAAACGATGCCAACTCCGGCCGATCGGCCGACAAGGCTTGGCAAAGCCTGAAAAAAGTCAAGGAAATCACCCTTGCTCCCGGCGAACAAGTGTTGCTGAAACGGGGAGCCACCTTCAACGGGCAGCTCGAAATCAACGGAAAAGGTACCCCCGCACAGCCCGTCATCGTAGGAGCCTACGGAGACGAAACACTGCCCAAACCCTGCATTGTAGGCGACGAAACCTCGCTCTATGCCGTACGCATCTTAAATTCGGAATACCTTACCATGCGCGACCTCGAAATCGTAAACACAGGCAAGCAACCCCTGCCCCTGCGTACGGGTCTGAAGATAGAATGCCGTGACTACGGCGTGGCGCACAACATCTGCATCGACGGACTCACCATCCGCGACGTCAACGGGTCGCCCGTCAAGGAACTGGGCGGAGGCAGCGGCATCTACATCGTCAACGAAGGCGAACAGATACGTTCGTGTTTCGACAGCCTCGTCATCCAGAACTGCCACATCATGCGCTGTACGCGTAACGCCATGATCTGGAAAGGCTATTACGACCGCCGCAACTGGTTCCCCAGCAAGCATACCGTAGTGCGCTACAACCTTATCGAAGAAGTGCCCGGCGACGGTATCGTTCCCATCGGTTGCGACAGCACCCTCATCGAGTACAACGTGATGCGCAACTGCCCCGACGTACTGCCCATGACCGAAGCCGCCGCAGGTTTCTGGCCCTGGAGCTGCGACAATACCACGATTCAGTTCAACCACGTCAGCGATCACAAGGCTCCCTGGGACGCACAGGCCTATGACTGCGATTATAACTGTACGAACACCGTCATCCAGTACAACTACAGCCACGACAACTACGGCGGTCTGGTACTGGTATGCGACTCGGGCAACGAACGCGACTACAGCCTGGGCAACCAGCGCAGCATCGTGCGCTACAACATCAGCATCGGCGACGGCATCCGGCCCAAGCCCACCCGTCAGGGTATGTTCTCACCCAGCATCCACATTGCCGGACAGGTAGAGGATACGCGCATCGAGCGCAACATCATCCACGCCAACGTCAAGCCGGGCAAGGACATCGACCGCAGCATGATCGTGTCCGACAGCTGGGATGGCTATGCTGCCCGCACCACCTTCAGCCAGAACATCTTCTACACTGCCGAGCCCTCGCGCTTCGACCTGACCAAGTCCACAGACAACACGTTCAGCGGCAACTGGTACCTGGGCAACTACAACGCCCTGCCCGACGACCCCGAAGCGAAAACCGCCTGTCAGCAGTACGAAGAACAGATACTCTCTGCCGGAAGCGACGGCCGCCACGGCTTAGAGAAGCTGATGAAGCAACGCGACGTATGCGGCACTTCCTTCCTCTTCATCGACAAGGACCGCATCGAGACCTTCTTCGAACAACTGCAATAAATACGTATACCACTAGTCAGGGGCTGCATCCACTTCGGGTGCAGCCCTTATTTCGTTATTCAGTACCGACTACTTGCATTTCCCAAGGAAAAGTTATATCTTAGCTGCTGGGATGTACATCCCGCGTGCCGGGACACACATCCCAAGCCGCGAAATGTACATCCCGGCACGCGAGATGAAAGCAGCGTCAGCAGAAAGACCTATTTACCCCACGGCATACCGGCAAAGCATTCCATGAGTAAGGTCGACCAACTGCCTACCCTGCATAAGTTTAATCCATCACAAGAAAGGACGAAACACCATGCCCGAATATCAGATGCAGGAACTGACCCTGCCCAACGAAGAAGGAAAGAAAGTGACCTACCCGCGCATCAAGCTGTGGGGACAAGTGGACTTGGAGTACCTGGCCCGACACATCAACTACGCCAGTAGCTTCACCCCCGGCGACATCATCGGGCTGGTGCGTGCGCTGACCGAATCCATCGCCTACGAAATGGCGCAAGGACGCTCCGTCAAGATAGACGGACTGGGCATCTTCACCCCCTCGCTCGGGCTGCGCCCGCAGGCCGAAGAGCAACGCGACCTGCGCGAAAGCGAAGGAAAGGAGTACCGCATCAGCGCCGCAAGCATCTACCTGCGCGACATCAACTTCCGCGCCGACAAGGAACTCATCCAGCAAACCGGACAAAAATGCCACCTGAGCAAGTCGGAATGGAAAGCACGCCGCTCCTCGCAGCGCTATACTGCCGAACAACGTCTGCAACTGGCTCAGGACTACTTGAAAGAGAACCCCATGCTGCGGGTAAAGGACTATTGCGCCCTGACCGGCCTGTTGCGCAATGCCGCCGCCAGCGAGCTGAAGCGATGGAGCGAAACGCCCGGCAGCGGCATCGGCCACATGGGCACAGGCAGCCACAAAGTCTACGTCCGGAAAGAAAACGGATAACCGATCATTAACCATTCACCATTAATCATTCATCACTGCATGAAAAAGACAACTGCTACCCTGGCCGCCGTCCTGCTATGCGGAGCGACGGCCCTTCAGGCCCAGTCGTGGAAGCCCCTCGAACAGAAGGCTCTACAGGATGAAGCCTACGCCCGACACGATTGCGTCAACCTGCTGGACAGCACCAGCGTCACAGTACAACCCACCGGACAAGGCTCGTTCGCCGTGTGCCGCGCCGTCAAGGTGCAGACACCTGCCGGTGCCCTGCGCCAACGCGTACTGAAGTACGACTACGACCCGCTGACAGCCGCCGCCCGCTTCCGTCGGGTCACCATCCATCATGCCGACGGCACGAAGACCGAAGTGGACGTGACGAAAACCCAGGACTATGCCGCACCCGCCCGTGCCATCTACTGGGGTGCCCGCCAGATTATGATCGAACTGGGACAACTGAAACCCGGCGACGTCATCGACTACGAGATTGACAAGAAAGGATTCACCTACGCCCTGCTGGCCGATACGCCGCAAGAGGACGACGACTCACGTTTCATCCCGCCCATGCGTGGCCAGTTCTACGACATCGTACCTTTCTGGAGCAGCGACCCGACGGTACGCAAAGTCTACCGCGTTAGCCTGCCTGCCGACAAGGACATGCAGTTCCAGTTCTACCAGGGCAGCTGCGCCTCGTCACTGCGCTACGAGGACGGACGCAAAGTCTACACCTTTGCCTCGGACGGTCTGATGCCTTTCCAGCGCGAGCCGAACATGGTGGACTTCTACGACGCTGCCCCCAAACTGATGATGTCCACCACTGCCGACTGGCGTGACAAGTCGCGCTGGTTCTACGGCGTCAACGAAGACTACGGCAGCTTCACCGCCATCCCCGAAGCCCAGCGAAAGGTGGACGAACTGATACGCGGCAAAAAGACCGACCTGGAGAAAATAGCCGTACTGACCCACTGGGTGGCCGACAACATTCGCTACTCCGGCATCACTATGGGCAAGGGCGAAGGCTTCACCCTGCACAACCTGAAAATGAACTATACCGACCGCTGCGGTGTGTGCAAGGACATTGCCGGTACGCTTATCGCCTTCCTGCGCATGGCGGGCTTCGAAGCCTATCCGGCCATGACGATGGCAGGCAGCCGCGTAGAGACCATCCCTGCCGACCACTTCAACCACTGCGTAGCCGTGGTGCGCCTGCAGGACGGCACACTGATGCCCCTCGACCCCACATGGGTACCCTTCTGCCGTGAGCTGTGGAGCAGTGCCGAGCAACAACAGAACTACCTGCCGGGCACACCCGAAGGCACCGACCTCTGCCTGACGCCCGTCTCTGCCCCCGAGAATCACTATGTACGCATCAATGCCGACAACCGCCTTTCTGCCGACGGCACCCTGAGAGGCAGCTTCACCATCGAAGCCGAAGGACAGAGCGACAGCAACATACGCCGCATCTTCACCACCGGCTTCCAAAGCGAATGGCAGAACACCATGGAACGCCAACTGCTCAACGTTTCGCCCAAGGCACGTCTCCTCAGTGTGGACTACGGACGTAATCCGAAAGACTATCAGAAGGCACCCATCCGCATCACCTTCCGCTACGAAATACCCGACTATGCCATGAAAACGGACGAGGACGGAATGGTCTTCAAGCTGTTTGTGATGAACAACCTCTACACGCAAGTGATGTCCTATCTGCGCATCGACACCAGTCTGGAGACACGCCAATATGGCTTCAAGGACGGCTGTTCGCGCCTGGTGGAACTGAACGAAACACTGCGCCTGCCCGACCACTACCTACTGAAAGGAAAACAGTCGACAGAAACGACCGAAAATACAGTAGGAGCAGCCGCCAGTTTCGAGGGCAACATCAAAGGAGAGGGCAACCTCGTAACGGTAAAGACTACCCTCAAGCTAAACAAACGTGTGTACGAAGCATCCGACTGGTTCTCTTTCCGCAAAGCTGTCAACATGGCCAAGAGTTACAACCGCTACTTCGTTGCCAAAAAGAGATAATAACAATGTCCACCAACAAATCCAAGTGAATCAAATGAAAACAATCCATCCATATATAGGTGTACTTGCCCTGCTCCTGTCCGTGACCCTCACCGCGCAGGCAGCCTCCGAAGCCCGCTTCGGCAAACTGTCGAAGACCTACACCTTGCACGCCGACGGCAGTCAAGAACTCCGCGTGCAGAAAGAACTGACCCTCTACACCCACGCCGCCATGAACAGCCTTTACGGCGAAACGTTCATCGTCTACGATCCGCAATACCAGCAGCTCGAAATACACGATTCGTACACGCGGCAGAAGGATGGTACCGTCATCCGTACCCCCGACAACGCCTTTGTCGAAGTGTTGCCCTCCGCAGCCGCCAATGCTCCGGCCTACAATCGGCTAAAGGAAATGGTAGTAGTACATACCGGCCTGGAGCTGGGTGCCAGCATTTATTTAGATTACTCTATCAAGAGCCGTGCCGACTATCTGCCCGAATTGGATATCTGTTGCCCGGTGAAGGAACTGTCGCCCATCGACGAGTTCACCTGCCGCATCGAAGTTCCCGAAAGCAAGACGCTGCACTATGAATTGCTGAATGCCTCCGCCCGTCCGGCAGAAGCAAACAAAGATGGCATGAAATCCGTCACCTGGAAACTGAAAAACGTAGAGCCGCGCCCCTACTCTTACCCTTCACTGCGAGGCAGTCTGGGCATGGTGCAGCAGGTAGCTTCCGGCATGATGCCTGTTATCATGGCTTCCACATGGGCAAGCTATGCCGACGCACTGAAGTCACTTGCCCAGCAGTTCACCCCCGGCGACCGCACAGTCATTGAAGCCCAACTGAACGAACTGAAGCAGGCAGCACAGCAAGACAGCACCGACCTGCGCACAGCCATCGCCACCTACATGAACAGACTGTACACCTCCAGCCAGTGCAAAGTGTCGCTGCAAGAAGCAGGATACCGCCTGCGTCCGGCATCGGAAGTCATCCGTAGTGCCTACGGTACACAGGCCGAACTGGTTAACCTGGATGTCACCTTGCAACAAGCAGCCGGAATGAAAGCCGAAGCAACCATCTGTGCCCTCCACCCGTCAGAAGCAGATAACCGGGGACTTGCTTCCATCGTTTCCCTCATAGCCCAATCCGAAAATGCTCCCCAAAAAGGAGCGGCCGTACAAGGAACAGGTGAATCCCGACTACAAGACTACATGACGGTGACTACCCTACAGGCACAACCCCTGAAATTGGCGGTAAACACAGCTCAAGACACTCAGAAAGACGTATTGGAAGTCAATGCCGACAACTCGCAGACACTGCCCGACGGATGGCAAGTTGTCACCCTGAAACCGGTATCGGCTGCCTTACCTTTATATACATACGCTGCCAATACCCGCATCCGCGAAAACATCCTGCTTCCACAAACCGTGGAAGTGACCTGCGAAACATTGGTCAAGCTGCCCGAAGGTACCAACTGGAGTCAGAAAGCCGACAAGACGCTGACCCGCCCATGTGGCAAGGTATCGTTCAGCTATAAGCAGGGAGCAGAGGGAGTAACCGTGACACGAAGCCTCAGCATCACACAACAATTACTCACTCCTCAGACCTACCGCGACTTCTATGCCCTGATGGCCGAATGGCGCGACAGCAACAACCACACACTGCTGCTGAAACCTGTGAAGTAAGACGAAAAAACAAAACGAGGGCGCATCCAAAACGGACGCGCCCTCGCTATTCTCCTATATAATACAGGTAAGATTATACCAGATGTGAAATCCACTCTTCACGCTCACCCGGCAGCAAGTCGATGACAGGAATCTCGATCATCGTGTAGCAGCCCGGTTGCTGACGCATAGCTGCACGTGCCACGCAAACCAATACCTGAGCAGTCAAAGCCGGATTGTTGATACGCATGTTGAACTCGAACAGCTGGTTCTGCGTCTTGCCCGAAACACCCTTACGAGTCAGGTTCACACCGTGTCCCATGTCGAGCAGTGCGTCTACGCTGGGCACGAGTTTCACGTGTGTTTCGTCGTTCACGAAGTAAGGATCGGCCTTAATGGCAGCAGCCACCTTGTCGAAATCGTAACCTTCGTTCAGTTCGATGTATACCATACGGCGATGGATGCCCGTACCGGTAGGAATCGTCATGGACAATGCAGCCTTCACACCTTCAATGGCCTTTACGGCTACTGTGTGTCCCATACTCATGCCCGGTCCGAAGTTGGTATACGTGATGCCTTTCGGTGCAATAGCTTCGAGCAACGTACGTACTACAGAATCGCTTCCCGGATCCCATCCGGCCGAGATGATGGAAACTGTATTGTGAGCCTTGGCCTCAGCATCGAGCGTACGGCGCAGATCGGCAATGCCTGTATGGATGTCAAAGCTGTCTACTGTATGGATGCCCAGTGCCAGAATCTCTTTGGCATATTTCTCTACACTGCGGGTCGGTGTACAAAGAATGGCCACGTCCACTCCTTCCAGTTCTTTAATATCTTTCACGACAGGATAATCGTTCAATTCAGCCGGACGGTTCTCGGCACCTGCACGGCGTACAACACCGGCAATTTCGAAATCAGGCGCAGCCTGCAAAGCCTGGAGCACATAGTGCCCGATATTGCCATAACCAACGATGGCAGCTCTTACTTTTTTCATACTTTTATCCAATTTAGTTATCAGTTTTCTTTTTAGTGGGTGCAAAAATACGCATTATTCATCAAATAGCGTACAAAACGGTGCAATCTTCCATTTTCTTTTTTTCTTTATTAAGACTATTTTATAGCCAATGGATATTTCGTACATTTGCACCGGACATATAACAAACCAGACATGGCATTTGTTCCGACCCCGAAGACGAAAGAGCTTCCAAACCAACAACTCAAGAACTCATAAACTCATAAACATATGATAGAATACCTCCGAGGCGAACTTGCCGAACTTAGTCCGGCAACCGCTGTCATCGACTGCAACGGCGTAGGCTACATAGCCAGCATTTCGCTCAACACCTACTCGGCCATACAGGGCAAGAAGACATGCAAGCTCTACATCTACGAAGCCATCCGCGAAGATACCTACCAGCTATACGGCTTTGCCGACAAGCAGGAACGCGAACTCTTCCTGCTGCTGATCACCGTATCGGGCATCGGAGGCAATACGGCACGAATGATTCTCTCGGCCTTGTCGCCCACCGAACTTATCAACATCATCAGCAACGAAAATGCCAATCTGCTGAAAACGGTGAAAGGTATCGGACTGAAAACCGCCCAACGCATCATCGTAGACCTGAAAGACAAGATAAAGACCGGAGCCGTAGCAGCCGCCATGGGTGTAGAACCGGGACTTCCGCTGGCAGGCATGGCCAACAGCGAACTGCAAGAAGAAGCCGTAGCAGCCCTCACCATGCTGGGATTTGCACAGGCTGCCTCGCAAAAAGTGGTTCTGGCCATTCTGAAAGAAACGCCCGATGCTCCGGTAGAACAGGTTATCAAACTGGCACTTAAACGACTCTGACATGATGAAGACAAAGAAAATATATATGAATGACTGGCTGACAGCCAACGCCCGGAACCAGACACAGCCGGCCGACAAATGGTATGTAGACTTTGCCAACCGTCTGCTTCCCCTGATCGACAGCTCTCCTCTGTATGCCGGTCATACGTTTTACGACCTGACCAAAACAGCCATCCGGGTAAGTCTGTACTTCTACGATACCATTGCCCAGTCTGGCGGCTGGAAAGTTTTCTGTGACAAATACCGACAGCTCTACCACCAGACGTTACCTTTCTACGAGTGTACCGATTACATTGACGACGAAATCAACCTGCCCGATGTATGCCTGCTGTTATGGGACAGCCTTTCGCAACCGGCTCTCCTCCCGGACGAAGACCATCCGGAATTGCAAGCTTTCGCCGATCTTCACGCTCCTTTTCATTTTCAGAATCCTTATGACAAGGAACTGTTGGCACTGGCCGGAAAACTGTATGATGAAATGGACAGCCTGTTCGAAGAAGCACCTATTGGCGAAATACCTTCACCCGACTCGTGGATGAGGAACAGCCAAGTACTGGAAACTCCTTCGCTTACTTTACCCGAAATCACTCCCGACAGCCGGCTGACCAAGGACGTGGAACGCTGCCTGAAGTACAGCAACGGCTATCCCCTGCTTTATTTCGCCACCTACCGCGAACTGCACACCTTCCTGACTCAAGAACTGAAGTGGGAAGACCATCCCGATGGCCTGCTGGCCGACTTGAAAGACGAAAAGAACTTTGTGATCTATGCCAACGCTAAAGGCATGCTGATGGCTCCTGGTGTGGCAGCCTGCTTCTGCGATGCCCGCAATGCAGCCTACAATGCTTCGACGGCTGCTGCCGAAGCATACAAGCTGTTCTGCCTGCCCGGCCATTGTCCGTTCGACCTGTTAAAGTATGGTATACAGCACGGACTTCTGCCTGATGCCCAACTTCCCTTCCCGCAAGGAAAAGAAGTACTGCAGAACAACTGGGATTTCATAACACGATACTTTTTAGACGAATATTATGAGGGGGAATAAGAATACACATACTCGTCCGCGGCGGACCAGCAGCAAAAAAAAGCCGACAGGAAAAAGAATAGGCAAGTCGAAACCATCGAAAGCCAACAACCAGCTGAACAGAAGGGTAAAATAGGATCTGCCTGCAAGTAGCAGAAAAATAGAATACCACACACGAAACAATATAAAAGAAGTGCAAACATACTGTCATTTCCTCGACTCTGAACGGAATGGCAGCATATTTGCACTTCTTTTTTATGTGCCCTTATTTTCTAAGGATACAAGAGGGTATATCAAATTAAGGAAGCGTTTTCCTTTAGACACCCTCCTTCTCACGAAAGATTTCTTTCTTAAAGCTCGATAATTTCTTCGTTGCACACGGTCAGTTTCTCCACTCCTTCGGTAGTTACCAGCCATGAGTTCTCTATACCTAACGGACCGACACCCGGCAACACAATCTTCGGTTCCAAAGCAAATACCATGCCCGGCTCCAGCTCCTGCTTCATGCGGGGAGCGATAACAGGTGCTTCGTTTATTTCCAAACCGATGCCATGACCGATGAATTTAGCCTTCTGTCCTACTCCCATGAAATAATCGGCAAATCCGGCTTCCTCCACCATCTTGACAGCCGTATTGTACAAATCTTCGCACGCTACGCCCGGCTTCGCCATATTGGCAATGGCTTCTTGTACTTCCAGACACGTCTGGTGTGCCGCATACGCCTTTTCCGGCAATTTACCGATAGAGAATACACGACTCATATCACCCATATATCCGTAGAAGTTACCGCCCATATCTACCATCAGGCTCTGTCCTGCCTGCAACAGTGAACCGTTTGCACCTCCCGGCAACGAAGGATCGAGTCCCTCACCACCCAAGGCAAAATCGTAGGGAGAAGGAGTAGCAGCATTGTCACCTGCCAGCAGACTACCCATAAAAATTTCCATACTCTGCCCAAACACACGGAAAATGCCCAGACAGCCTTCCAGACGCATCAACCGTTCTATCTCGATGGAAAGCTGACGGTCGGTCATGCCCGGACGATAAACAGACGGTATCTGTTCGTAAGCTTTGGCATGCGCAGCTCCCGAACGACGGAAAATCTCAATCTCCATCACCGTCTTGATGCTGCGTGCCTGACGAATCAGCGACGAACCGCACGGCACAACTTCCGCTTCGGGGAAACAGGCTGCCAGCCGATTGTACTCAGTAAACGACAATTCATCGCCTTCCAACATCAGTTTTTTGGGCAAAGGCAAGCCACACTCCAGTATCAGTTCCGGCAATTGTTCGGGCTTGCGTACAGGAAGTACATGTTCTCCGGTAATGTTATTGGGGCGCTTGACAAACAGGCGAGCAGGCGATTCCAGCGGCAAATACAGGTAACCGCTAACTACAGTTCCGTAGGTATATATCAGATTGACATTGCAAGCAATAAGGGCGGCATCAATTCCACGTTGAGCCATCAGTACACGTATCTTATCACGTCTTTGTTTTAATTCCGGTTGTAACATCTTTTATAATTATGATTGGTTAGCATTCTTCGTTTTCGCACACAAAGATACAATTCTCCCGTCATAATTCCATCAATCCGGAAAATGATTATATACGCCTATATAAAAAAAGTACTGCCCCATACCTTCACAGGCCGCAGGCAGCACAAACCACAAATACAAATACAACTAAACAAAGTTTCTTTATACTATTCCCTGACCCATCATGGCGTGAGCCACCTTCATGAATCCGGCGATATTTGCGCCTTTCACATAGTTGATGTAACCGTCAGGTTCTGTCCCATATTTAACACATTGTTCATGTATGCCGTGCATGATAGTGTGCAGTTTCTCATCCACTTCTGCAGCACTCCAGCTCAGGTGCATGGCGTTCTGCGACATTTCCAGTCCGCTGGTAGCCACACCACCGGCATTTACAGCCTTACCCGGTGCATACATAATCTTGTTTTCGATAAAGAGGTCGATGGCTTCGGGCGTACATCCCATGTTGGATATTTCGCCTACGCAAGTCACGTTATTATCTATCAGGTGACGGGCATCTTCGCCATTCAGCTCGTTCTGTGTAGCGCAAGGCAGTGCGATGTCTACCTTCACTTCCCACGGACGTTTGCCAGCTACGAATTTTGCACCCGGGAACTGCTCGGCATACGGTTCAACGATATCATTGCCCGAAGCACGAAGTTCCAGCATATAGTCAATCTTTTCGCCACTGATGCCATCCGGATCGTAAATGTAACCGTCGGGACCGGAAATGGTAACCACCTTGGCACCCAGTTGCGTAGCTTTTGTAGCAGCACCCCAAGCCACGTTACCGAATCCGGAGATAGCTACTGTCTTACCTTTAATATCAATACCTTTCGTCTGCAACATCTGGTTCACGAAGTACAAACCACCGAAACCTGTAGCCTCAGGACGGATCAGCGAACCGCCGAATTCCAATCCCTTACCAGTAAACGTACCGGTAAACTCACGGGTCAGCTTCTTGTACATACCGAACATATAGCCTACTTCGCGGCCACCTACGCCGATATCACCGGCAGGAACATCCATATCGGGTCCCAGATGACGCCACAATTCCAGCATAAATGCCTGGCAGAAACGCATAATTTCGGCATCGCTCTTACCACGCGGTGAGAAGTCGGAACCTCCCTTACCGCCACCCATAGGCAGCGTAGTCAGCGCGTTCTTGAAAGTCTGCTCAAATCCTAAGAATTTCAGGATGGAAAGGTTGACGGAAGCATGGAAACGGATACCGCCTTTGTACGGA
>ULQS01053169.1_pt1 | contig 51885 bp, 38 predicted proteins | sample 1954751 | NCBI WGS metagenome assembly ULQS01 (sample SAMEA4835662, study PRJEB28245) | human gut metagenome | biome: gut microbiome; material: fecal sample | place: Denmark | collected 2008 | reverse complement strand
ATAGCTATTTTGGAGAATTTTCTCCGGACAGCAGTGATATATATTATATGGATACAATCTTACCTTATGCACTGTTGTGCTTCACCTCTTTTTTTACGTTGACAAACCCCTTGGGTACAATGCCGGTCTTTTTGACAATGACGAATGGTCTGGAAGAAAAGGAGCGACAGCATATTGTGAAAAGAGCTACAATCATTTCTTTTATTATATTGATTGCATTTACATTTTGCGGGCAGTTCTTGTTTAAGTTTTTCGGAATATCTACCAATGGATTTCGTATTGCAGCAGGTATTATCATTCTGAAGATTGGCTACGATATGTTGCAGGCACGCTATACCAATACGAAGCTGAAAGACGAGGAAATCAAAGCTTATGCAAACGATATTTCAATCACACCACTTTCTATTCCGATGCTGTGTGGACCGGGCGCTATTGCCAATGGCATTATCATGATGGATGATGCTCATACGTGGAGCTTGAAAGTTACCCTTGTTTCCGTGATAGCTTTGGTGTATATACTTACTTATATCATTCTACGTTTATCTACGAAACTGGTTCGCATTATTGGGGAAACTGGTAATAATGTGATGATGCGTCTGATGGGATTGATTCTGATGGTAATTGCAGTGGAATGCTTTGTCGGAGGAATGCGTCCGATTTTGATTGATATCATTCAAGGAAGCCGTTTGTAGATAATAATTTATTATAATTTGCATTTTGAGTATATTAAATCATAATTAATGTGTATTTCTTGCTAATATTCTGTTATTCGCTTTGTTTGACCGGATTAAATTGTTATATTTAATTCGAGAAAGGATTTTCAGTACCTTCTTTTTATTAACTTTTAAAATTTGATTTTATGAAAGTGCTATTAGTCGGTCTGGAACGTGTCGGAAAGCTGTTCTCAATGGAGTCTCTTTTTAAGAAGAAACTCACCGAAGCTGACATGACCGATGTGGAGGTGGTAACAGCTGAGATGACAGAATTTGGTTCTCCGGGAGGGAGAAAGTTGGAACGGAGCATGAACGAAGCTTTACGTGATGAAGCCGACTTCGTAGTAGTAATGGAGCCGTGGCAGAAAGATTTGCTGACTCGCTTTATGGATTATCGTAATTGGCACAAAATTCATTTGTTTGCAGATATCTGCAAACGCAAGTCTAAAGCCGATATGCCCTCATGTGATGTGGATTTTGGTTATAGGAATGGCAATGAGGAGATGAATGACGGATGTCGGAACTTATTGGAAGGTTTGAAAATGCTTTTGAGAAAACGTGAGTCGGATTCTTCCGGCTTAGCAATGGTTTAAAAATACCGTTAGTTGTTATGATTCAATTTGTGTAGAGAAGCCCTGAATAATTGTGGTTCGGGGCTTCTCTGCGTTTAAAAGAATTCCAGTACGAAGGTAGTATTCCATCCGTTAGTTTCTGCTTTCAGCAGACTTATACTGCCGTTGGAAAGCTTCATAATCTGTCGGGAAAGAGAGAGACCGATTCCGCTACCTTCTTTTTTAGTGGTAAAGAACGGTATAAAGATTTCTTCTGCTTCCTTTTCAGGGATGGCGGGACCATCGTTGCTGACGTAGACTAAGATATGTTCTTCCTTGGTGGAATAGGCTCGAATGTGGATTTTTCCTTTTTTTTCTCCAATAGCTTGTGTGGCATTCTTGAGAAGATTGATAAGTACCTGGCGAATCAGGTTAGGGTCGGCATACAGCATCAGGTCGTCCGGCTCAATCTGGAGTGTCAACTGAATGTGCGAGGGGATTAAATGGATGCTTTTTACCTGCAAAAGGAGTTCTTTCAGATAGAACGGCTCCGGTGAAGGTTTCTGAAGCGCAGAAAACTTCCGGTAACTGTCTACAAAAGAAATAAGTCCGGTAGAGGTTTCATGAATGGCACGGATACCTTCGTAAATCGGACTATCAATTACATCTTTTCGTAGCAGAAAAGTTTCGCTCAAAGAGGAAATCGGAGCGATGGAGTTCATTATTTCGTGTGTCAGTACCCTGGTCAGTTTTATCCACGATTCAAGCTCTTTCGTGTCCATTTCGTTACGAATATCGTTCAGAGTAAGAATCTTTACGGTATTTCCTCCTAATTCCATAATGGATGCACGTACTAACAGTTGGATTTCCCCTTTGGAGGTAGCGTATTGCAGGTTGCACCGTTCACCGGCAGGAAGTGAACTGAGTAATTCAGGTATGTCATTCCCATAACGCTCCAGTTGTTGCAGGGTACCGAGGGCCGGTAGTCCTAACAGCCTTGTGGCAGCCGGATTGGTTTGTATGATTTTGTTTTGTTCGTCCAATACGATGATGCCGGAACTGATGCCCGAGAGAACCTGTTCATAAAACCGTTCCCGTTGTTCCATCAATTGTTTCTGTTCTCCCATCATGGCACCGAACTCGTTGAGCGCATTTTGCAGAATGCGTTCTCCTCCGATGAAGCCATGCGTAGGAAGGCGGAAAGAATAATCTCTGTTGCGGATAGCTTCCAGCATCAGCCAGCTTTTTTCGCGCAACTGTTTCTGGCTGGAATAAAACAGATAGATGGCTAAGGCAATCAGAGAACCTCCTATCCAGAGCCATTCGTTCTCATCTCGGCTGATACCGAGCGTCAGCAATACGGTACCTCCAGTGAGGAATGTGATCCGTGCCAGCGGAGAAGATAACCATTTAGATGCCATGACGTTTCATCTTGTTGTAAAGTGTCTGCCGCGTAATGCCCAATTGTGCCGCTGCCTGTGACAAATTACCATCGCATTGTTCGATGGCTTTCTTGACGAGATTCTTCTCCATCTCGTCCAAGGTTTGCAGCGGAGTGTCTTCTTTACTTTCTTCGTGTGTGGCTGGAGCATCTTGTCCCGAAACTTCTGCCAGTTGCAGATTTTCAGCTTTCAACAGATTTCCATCTGAAAGGATGACCGCCTTTTCAATGGTATGCTGTAGCTCACGGATATTTCCATACCAGGGATAATTCAGCAGGCGCTGTTCTGCATCGGCACTGAAGCCGGTCAGCGTGCGCAGGTATTGCTGATTATATTGTTCTAAAAAACGTTGTGCCAGAGGAAGGATGTCTTCTTTCCGTTCCCGAAGAGCCGGAATGTGCAAATGAATGGTATTGATGCGATACAGCAGGTCTTCACGGAACTCTCCGTTGTGTACCATTTCATCTAAGTTGCGGTTCGTGGCACAAATCAGCCGGATATTGGTCGGCTGGGGAGTATTGCTTCCCACCTTGATGAAATAGCGCTTCTGAATCACCGTCAACAGTTTGGCTTGCAGATGATAGGGCAGGTTGGCAATCTCATCGAGAAACAAGGTTCCGCCATCAGCAGCTTCAAAACGTCCTACCCGGTCGGTGTGTGCATCGGTAAACGAACCTTTTACATGACCGAACAATTCGCTTTCAAACAATGATTCGGTAATAGCTCCCATATCGACGGCTACCATTGGACCGTTGCGACGGGGAGACAGTCGGTGAATTTCTCGTGCCAGCATATCTTTTCCCGTACCGTTTTCTCCGGTAATCAGAATATTGGCATCGGTCGTGCTGACCTTCTCAACCAACAGCCGCAGTGGACGGATGACAGAGGAATTTCCCCAGTACATACTCGATTTTTCCGTCGGTTGTGAGGCCTGTTTTCCTTTCTTCTCGTTTCCACGGGCTTTGGCATAGGCTTCTTGCAGAGTCTGTACCAGTTTGGCATTGTCCCAAGGCTTTACGATGAAGTCGGTCGCTCCATCCTTCAGTCCCGTTACCGCTAAGTTGATGTCGGCGTAGGCAGTGAACAATACCACTTGAATCTGCGGACGCAGCCGTTTGATTTCGCGCAACCAGTAAAGTCCCTCATTCCCGCTGTTGATACCGGAAGAAAAGTTCATGTCCAGCAGCACCACATCAATCGCTTCCCGCTGTAGCAGAGAAGGAATGGTTACGGGAGAATTCAGGGTGATTACTTGCTGGAAATATTCTTCCAGAAGATATTGCAGAGAAGTAAGTATGTTGCGGTTGTCATCTACAACGAGTAAAGTTCCTTGTTTTGCCATCTGTGATTGAGATTTTGCGACAAAAATAGGAATTTTCAAGGCATAGCCCTCAAAAATGTCTAAAAAATATGTACAGTGACAAAAAATTAGACACTCATTGTCAAAAAATTAGACACTTGAGATTCTATGTAATATTATATCTTGTTGAAAATGAATGAAATAAAACTTTGGCACGGTATTTGAATAGTCTTTTGCGGATAAAAGAAAACAATATGAATAAAAAGAATCTATTACGCATGACGATTTGCTTCTTTTCCGGTTGGATGGGGCTGGAAGCTGCGGCACAGGAAGTATGGGACGTAGACCGCTGTATGAACTACGCTGTACAGCACAATCGTACCGTCCGGCAGCGGGAACTGGAAGCAGACAATGCAAGATTGGATCGCATGAAGGCTATCGGTAGTTTCTTGCCTGGGGTAACTGCTAGTACCAGCGTACAATATAATTTCGGTCGTTCGGTCGATCCGGAAACCAATACCTACAACACCTTGTCTACTTTCAACAACGGTTATTCCATGGAAGCTTCCATGCCGATTTTCCGTGGCGGGGGACTGGTGAATGAGGTACGTCGGGCAAAAGCTGCCTGGCTGATGGGAAAAGCTGCCTGGCAGGAAGCTAAAGACAATACAGCGTTAGAGACTTTCCAGGCTTATATTGATGCCCTGTATTGCTACGGCACTTTGCGACTGGCCCGCAAGAAATTGCAGGAAAGTGATTCGCTGCTGTACAAGACACGTCGTCAGGAGGAATTAGGGTTGAAAGGCTTGTCGGATGTTGCTCAGATGGAAGCTCAGCAGGCTACGGACAGTTACAACCTCACCCACCAGAAGAACTTGTATGAAACAGCCTTGCTGACATTGAAACAGAAAATGAATTTTCCGGCAGAAGATACTTTACAGTTGGATACTGCCGTACTCGATACACAAACACTTCAATATATTCAGTTGACTCAGGAGCGTGCGGACGATGTGTTCCGTATCGCACTGAATGTCAATCCTACCCTGCAGCAAGCTGCACTGAATGCGAAAGTGGCCTATATGCGCCGTAAAATTTCATGGGCCAATGTGGTACCGTCCATCACGTTGTTCGGTGGAATCTCCAGTTCTTATTATAAGGAACTTCATTCTACGGCTTATCCTGATTTTCGTACCCAGTTCAACAATAACTTCGGTTCCTACGTGGGCATCAGCATGAGTATTCCTATTTTCAACCGGCTTTCGGGAGTAACCAGCATGCGTCAGGCAAAAAACAATTACCGCATTGCTTGCGAACAATATGAATCGCAGAAAGAGGAATTGCAGAAATTGGTGCTTCAGGCCGTACAGGACCGGGAAGGCTGCCTGAAGGAGAGCATACAGATGGAAAAGAAAGTCAGTTCCGACTCGCTGGCCTATCATGTCACCCGGCGCAAGTACGAAGAAGGCCTGATGACCTCACTCGATGTACAGAACAATGCAGCCACCTTGCTCGAAAGCGAGACTTTGCTGCTGCAAAGCAAACTGACCTACCTGATGAAATGCCGTCTGGTAGACTATTACAAGGGAGAAGAAATTATTCGCGGGTTTGAAGCCGCAGACAAATAAACAGGAATTGAAAAAAAGACGATATTATGGATATACAGTTAGAAAAGAAAAAAGGAATCCAGAAGAAACATCTTCCTTATATTGGGGGAGGAGCCGTTATTCTTCTGCTGTTGGGCTGGATTATTTTCGGCAATCATGCTTCTACATTGAAAGTCGATGGTAAGTCACTGAACATTGCTGACGTGACTTATGGAAAGTTCAATGACTATATCCGTGTGAACGGGCAGGTGCAGCCTATTTCCGTGGTACAACTCAGTCCCGAAGAGGGAGGTATCGTGCAGGAAAAGGTGGTGGAAGAAGGAGCTCACGTGAAGAAAGGCGACGTGATTCTCCGTCTCAGCAACTCCAACCTGGATTTGCAGATTCTGAATGCGGAGTCTGAACTGGCCGAAAAGCAGAACCTGCTCCGTAATACACAGGTCACCATGCAACAGGACAAGTTGAACAACGAAACCGAGAAAGTACAGCTCGACATTGATACGCGCCGCAAACAGCGTACGTTCCAGCAGTACCAGCGTCTGTACAAGGAACGTCTTATCAGCCGCGAAGAATATCTTCAGGCCAAGGAAGATTACGAAGTGGCCCAGAAGAAGCATAAACTGATTACGGAGCGTCTGGTACAAGACTCCATCTACCGTAACATTCAGATGGATCAGATGGAAGATAACTTGCAGAACATGCGCAAGAATGTCTTGTTGATTCGCGAACGGAAGGATAAACTGGAAGTGCGGGCTACCATTGACGGAGAATTAGGGTTGCTGGATGCGGAGTTAGGACAGAATATCACAGCCGGACAGATGGTGGGACAGATTAATGACTTGTCGGACTTCAAAATCGAGGCCATGATTGACGAACACTACATCGACCGTGTGACCAACGGACTGCCCGCTACTTTTGAACGTCAGGGTTCTTCGTTTAATTTAAAGGTGCGCAAGGTATATCCGGAAGTGCGTGAGGGACGTTTCCGTACGGATTTCATTTTCCAGGGCAACCGTCCGGAAAATATCCGCAGCGGACAGACCTACTACATCGACTTGCAGTTGGGTGAGCCTACCGAAAGCGTATTGATTCCGAAGGGAACCTTCTTCCAGGTGACCGGTGGCAACTGGATTTTCGTGGTCGATAAGGAAGGAAAGAAAGCCTATCGGCGTAAAATCCGTATCGGACGTCAGAATCCGCAGTATTACGAGGTGCTGGAAGGGCTGGAAAAAGGCGAACGCGTCATCGTTTCCGGTTATGAGAGTTACAAAGATAATGAAGTATTGGTGTTAAACTAAAAAATAAATTGTGATGAAAAAGATAGTACGTATATTGGCAGGTTTGGTAATGGGTTTGATGTGTGTAAACTGTGCCAGTGCAAGAAGTGGTAACGAAGAAAAAGTAAGTGAAACCTGCAGTGTGAATCCTTTCCATTCCATTGAAGTGGAGAGTGTAGCCAGTGTGTATTTCACTCAGTCGGATACCTATTCTCTTCGTGTAGAGGGAGAAAAGAAATGGGTAGACCAGACAAAGTGTACGGTGAAAGACGGAGTATTGCTGATTGCGTGGGCTGAGAAAGGAAAGAAAACTACCCGGAACGTGAACGGACTTTCTATTTACATCAGTGCGCCCGATTTACAGAAAGTGGCTTTTGAAGGTGTCGGTTCATTCAATTGCAAGTCCCGCCTGAATCTGAAGGATGTGAAGTTTGATGTGGAAGGCGTGGGCAGTCTGCACGTGGCCGACTTGCATGCCCGGAATGTACAAGTCAGTCTGGAAGGTGTAGGAAGCGGTGAACTGGCCGTAGATTGCGAACATCTGGATGCCAGCATAGAAGGTGTAGGCAGTCTTACTTTAAGTGGAAAGGCTAAATCGGCTCAAATATCCAAAGACGGAATCGGCAGCGTCTCCACCCGGCGGTTGAAAGTCGGTGAATAAATTTCGTAATTGCAGTATAAAAACACTTACCACTCATGAACACACTTCTTAGAAATTTCTCGCATACCTTCCGGCGTTTCTTTACGGCCAGCGTATTGAACCTGTTAGGATTGAGTATTGCCTTTGCGGCCTGCTTCGTCATCCTGACGCAGGTGGACTACGACTATAACTACAACAAAGCCTATCCGGCACACGATCGTATTTACCGGGTAGAAGTGGATGCAGGCGGAGATTACGGCTGGCAAATCTGGCTGGCCCGTCCTTTCTGTGAGCTGGTGGGAGCTTCTTCTCCCCATATACAGGCCATTTCAGTGACTTCATTATCAAACTCTCTCAATGATTTTGAGGTAGACGAACACATTTATTCTGAGCCATGGTTTACGGGGTTTGGTGATTACCTGGAGGTATTTCAGCCTACTATGGTCTGTGGAACGACCGCTTCGCTTAATGAACCCAATCATGCCCTTATTTCCGCCTCCATGGCTCTCCGATTTTTCGGTACTACAGATGCCATTGGTAAGACAATTTATGTAGACCGAAAATCCCGTAATCAGTCGTTGGTGATAGGAGGGGTTTATCAGGACATGCCGGAAAACTCTCAGTTAGGGAACTGTGTCTTTTCTTCCTACTCCCCGAATCTGAACAAAGATTCCTGGACAAACTGGAATTATGCTTTGTATATTCGGCTTGACAATCCGGCTTCATTGGCCGATGTCCGGCAGTCGGTGATAGAAGCCTGCAAGCGGATGATTCCGAAAGACCGGATTAGCGGAGATGAAGACTGGGAGAATTTCATTCATTTTACGCCGCTGGACGAAGTGCACTATTCTACGGTAGGCAATAAGGCGGCTACCAGCAAGGCAGCCGTTTACCTGCTGCTTTGTGTATCGGTACTGATTCTGCTGACGGCGGCAGTCAACTACATGAACTTCTCACTGGCAGAAACTCCCATGCGATTGCGTTCCATCAATACCCAGAAAGTGTTGGGCGCCTCCACATTCTCTTTACGGATGTATCTGTTGTTGGAATCCGTATTGGTTTGTGTGTGTGACTTCCTGTTATCATTGCTTTGGCTCTATCTGTTGCAAGACACCTCTCTGAATACCTTGGTGGCGGCTGATCTCTCTTTGCTAAATCATCTGAAGCTGTTGATAGCTTTGGGCGGAGTTGCCGTGTGCATGGGCTTGCTGGCAGGAGCCTATCCTTCTTACTATGTTACTTCTTTCCCGCCGGCACTGGTGTTGAAAGGCGCGTTCGGTCTTTCTCCGAAAGGAAAGATGTTGCGTACGTTTCTGGTTTGCTTCCAGTTCTTTGTCTCTTTCATGCTGATTATTGCGGTAGGCATCATGTACCTGCAGAGCCGCTACATTCAGCACAGCGACTATGGCTATGACAAGGAGGTCGTATTAGTGGGAGAGATTCCTTATGAATATCTTGATCGCAGAGAAGCGATTGTCAGTGAATTGTCCGGACTTTCGGGCATAGAAGGTATTTCGATTTCCCAGTTCGTTTTGAGCTCGTCCGATAATTATATGTCATGGGGAAGAGGAAGTGGAGACCGGTCTATCAATATGACTTGTTTCCCAGTGGATTACCGTTACTTGTCGGTGATGGGTATCAAGATTACCGAAGGTCGGAACTTTAAACCTGGTGACGGAGATGTGTATATCTTCAATGAAGCAGCCCGGAAGAAGTATCCCTGGATGAAGGTTGACGAACTGGCTGTTCCTGATGATTATCCTGTGGTCGGATTCTGTGAGAATATTCGTTTCAGCAGTTTCCGCAACAATGATGCCGTAGAACCGATGGCTTTCTTTATTTACGGGAAGAATCATGCGGACTGGGATGCCAATAACATCCTGAATATCCGGGTGGCTCCGGGAGTGGATAAGGTGGACATGCTGCATCGTTTGGCAGAAGTGACCGAAAAGATGGCGCCAGGCAGTGACTTCAGGTTCCGTTTTATGGATGAGGTGATTGACCAGAACTATCATCAGGAACTGCGTTTCACCCGTCAGATTCTGTTGTTCTCCTTGATTGCTATCGTGCTCAGCATGATAGGCGTGTTCGGACTGACCTTATTTGAAAGCGAATACCGCCGGAAGGAGATTGGTATCCGGAAAATCATGGGAAGTTCCACTGGTGAGATTCTCTATATGTTTACCAAGCGTTATTTCGTTATGCTGGTGGTCTGCTTCGTACTGGCAGCTCCCTTTGGCTGGTGGATAGGGCACGACTGGCTGGAAAGCTTCTCCGACAAGACTCCTATCCGTGCCTGGGTATTTGTGGCCTCCTTCCTGCTGGTCAGTCTCATTACGGTACTGACAGTGACATTCCAGTGCTGGAAGAATGCCAATGAAAACCCCGTACGGAGTATCAAGACGGAATAAACACATAAAACTATAAAATACGATGAAAGGACTGAAAACTTATTTTACCTATCTTCACCGCAACAAGCTGTTTACATTGGTCAACGTGGTAGGACTGGGCATCTCTCTGATGTTTGTGCTGCTCATTGCCAATATGGTGGTGCGGCAGCTCACTGTGGGCAGCGATATAAAGGACATCGAGCATATTTATGTGTTGTCGAACGAGGAATATAGCGCCAGCAATTATCTGGTGGGTGAACGGCTGGCCAACCGTTATCCGGAAATGGCCGACTGGTGTGCGGTGAATGCCGAAGCTTGTAACTCGGGTAGTTATGCGGTAATAGATAACCGGAAAACCAGTCTGGAAATATATTGTGTGAAAGATAATTTCCTCCGTTTCTTTGGCTATTCGCTGTTGTCGGGAAATCCGGATCAGGCACTGGTCGATGCACACAGCATTGTGCTGACCGAATCGGCCGCCCGTAAACTGTTTGGAGAAGAACTTGCGGAAGGCAAGATGCTTCGTTTGTCTGCAGACAAGAAGGAGATGTACACGGTGACAGGCATCATAAAAGACTTTGATAACTCCGTCATCCCCGATGAGGTAGAAGCCATTGTACCGTTCGATTATGTGGATTTTGTGAACTGGGGAAGCAGCATGCGCAATCCGGATATGAATAACATGGGAGGGACGACGATACTGGTCCGTTTTCCTCAAGGTGTCAATCCCAATCAGAAAGCTGCCGACATGCTGTCCTTTCTCAAAACCTTTTCCTGGGGATATCAGCATGAGTTGTTCCGTGAGGCATTCTGGATGCCGTTGAAAGACGTGTGTTTCTCCGAAATAGTGAGTCCTCAGTTGCGTCAGTACAATCCGGTGAAAGTCTGGATATTTTTAGTGGCAGGTATTCTGATTCTGCTGATGGCTGTATTCAATTACGTCAGCATGTGCGTGGCACAAGTAAGCTACCGTGCCAAGGAAATGGCTACCCGCCGTCTGTTAGGTTCTTCCGCACGGAGTATCTTCTGGCGCTTGTTGGGAGAGTCGGCCTTGTTTACCACAGGAGCCTTTCTGTTGGCTTTGCTGTTGGCTAAGGCGGTGGAACCGACGGCCTGTGACCTGCTACAAACACGGCTGGACATCTGGGGCGACTTGAACGGCCTCACTTTGCTAATCTATCTGATAGGCATTATTCTGCTTTCCTTGCTGGCCGGAGTGGTACCTGCTGTTCTGCTTTCTCACTACCATCCATTAGATGTGGTGAAAGGTACTTTCCGTCGGAAAACCAAGGCGGTGTACCTTCGGGCATTGTATGTGGTACAGAGCGGACTCACCGTAGCCATGCTGACTTGCACCCTCTATCTGTCCGCACAAATCTACCGGATTCTTCGTGAACCGTTGGGCTATACGTACGGTCATATGCTCGACTATCCTGCCATGACAGTCGGTTCCTCCGAGAAGATACGTCTTTTCCGTGATGAAGCCTGTAAGAAGCCCTTTGTAAAGAATGTCTGCTTGACCGCCGGTACACCTGTAAACCGGGGAAACAACAATACCACCCAGCTTTACGACAATAACGGGATACCTCAAAATGTCAGTTTTCAGGTATTCCGTACCGATTCGGCCTTCTTGGATATCTTTCACATCCGGGTGTTCGATGATAGGAAACTTCCACGGAAATGGGGGAATATGTATTTTTCCGAAAGTACGTTCGATTCCTTACAGCTGGATTATGTGCGTACGGCAGAATTGCGGAATGAATATGGCCGCCAGTATGCTGTAGGCGGACGGTATGCCGACATTAAATTCGGCTCCATTCTCCTTCCGCAGTCACCCACCATGATTTCAGTAGAGCATCCGGACAAAGTAAGGCCCTGGAACGTACTGGTAGAAACCATTGAAGGCGACCAGACAGCATATAAGAGAGAACTTGATGCCTTGTTTTCGGAGGTAGTGGAGGGTATTCCCTTTGAATCCAAATGGTATGCCGATGAGATGAAGGAAGTCTATAAAGATTTGTTGTACATGCGTACTACTATTGTGGCCTTCACGTGTGCGGCCCTGTTGATTTCCCTGTTGGGACTGACCGCCATGAGCATTTATTTCATCAGCCAGCGCAAGCGCGACATGGCCATCCGAAAGGTTTTTGGTTCCAGTGCCCGTATGGAACGGGCACGACTGCTTCGTTTCTCCTTGCTGTCTTTGCTGGCAGGTATGCTGCTGGCCGTTCCTTTGGCATGGTTCGGTGTACAGCAGATAGACGGTATCCTGCACTATTCACCCATGGCGATGTGGGGCGTGTTTGGCGTCGCCTTTCTGCTGGTAGCCTTGATTTCTTTAGGTTCCGTGTGTCTCATCAGTTGGGGAGCCGTTCGTGAAAATCCGGTGAATCACATTAAGACCGAATAATTTTTCATAGTGTGTAAAAACAGATAAAATAATCGGGACCTCCGCTTATTTGCCGAGGCCCCGATTTATATTTTAGAGACGGGCAGCTACTTTCTGCCAGTCCACCAGTGTCCAGAATGCTTCGATGAAGGCCGCCCGGCGGTTGCGGTAGTCAATGTAGTACGCATGTTCCCATACGTCGATAACCAGTAACGGTTTCAGTCCCTTCTTGAGCGGATTTCCGGCGTTCGATTCGCTGACGATGGACAAATGTCCGTCTTTGTCACTCACCAGCCAGGTCCATCCCGAACCGAATAGCGTGGTGGCTGCCTGTGTAAACTTCTCCTTGAAGGTTTCCACCGAACCGAAATCGCGGGCCAACGCATTTGCTAAGGGCTGAGGCATTTCCGGCTGCTGAGGAGTCAGTGTATCAAAGAAGAACGTATGGTTCCAGGTCTGGGCTGCATTGTTGAACATCGGCCCTTCCGCTTCCAGCAAGATTTGCTCCAGCGTTTTTTCTTCGTAAGGCGTGCCGGCAAGCAGTTTGTTCAGGTTGTCTATGTACGTTTGCAAATGTTTTCCGTAATGATATTCTAGTGTTTCTTTGCTCATTTTCGGAGCCAGCGCTTCCAGTTGATAAGGAAGTTCAGGAAGTAAATGTTTCATATTTTCTTGATTTAAAGTTGATAATTTTTAGTTCTGCTCTTATATAAACAAACAAATCGTTTGTAAAGTTGTAATTACGGTACTAAGTTAATATAAAAATCGGTGCTTTCATAGAAAAGTTCTGTATAAATTCCCTCTATACTGTGAGAAATCGTAATTTCGCTGACAGATTAGGTAGATTTCTATAATATTTTAAGGTTAAAAGTAACATGTGTGGAATTGTAGGATATATCGGAAAGCGAAAGGCTTGGCCGATATTGGTAGAAGGCCTGAAGCGCCTGGAGTATCGTGGATACGACAGTGCCGGAGCGGCCTTGATGAGCGACACTCATCAGTTGAATGTGTATAAATCCGTGGGAAAAGTAGCTGATTTGGAACGGACAGCCGAAGGGCAGGATGTGTCCGGTTGCGTGGGAATTGCTCATACGCGTTGGGCCACCCATGGAGAGCCCAGTACGGTAAATGCTCATCCGCATTGCAGCCAGAATGGTGATCTGGCACTGGTACACAACGGGATTATCGAGAATTATGCCGTGTTGAAAGAAAAACTGCAAGCTAAGGGTTGCACCTTCAAGAGCAGCACCGATACGGAAGTGCTGGTGCAGTTGATTGGCTACATCCAGCAGCAAGGAAATCTGGACTTGCTGACTGCCGTGCAGTTAGCTTTGCGGGAAGTCATCGGTGCTTATGCCATTGCAGTAGTCGACCGTAAGCATCCCGACGAGATTATTGCTGCCCGCAAGAGTAGTCCGTTAGTCGTCGGAGTAGGCGAGGGAGAATTCTTCTTAGCTTCCGATGCCACTCCCATGGTGACTTACACCAATCAGGTGGTGTATCTCTCCGACGAAGAAATAGCCGTACTACGGGCAGGTGCTCCCTTGAAGATTGTTGATTTGAATAATGTAGAGTGTCCGCATGAAGCACAGACCATAGCTCTGAACATCGGTCAGTTGGAAAAAGGAGGTTTCCCCCACTTCATGCTGAAAGAAATCTTCGACCAGCCCGACTGCATCAGCGACTGTATGCGTGGGCGCGTGAATCCGGATACTTGTACGGTTACTCTTTCCGCCGTATCCAACTACAAGGAACAACTGTTGCGTGCCGGTCGCTTCATTATCGTGGCCTGCGGTACTTCCTGGCATGCCGGACTCATCGGCAAGCAACTGATTGAAAGCTTCTGCCGCATTCCGGTGGAAGTGGAATACGCCTCCGAATTCCGTTACCGCAATCCGGTGATTCATCCTGATGATGTAGTCATTGCTATCTCCCAGAGCGGAGAAACTGCCGACACATTAGCTGCCATTGAACTGGCCAAGTCGCAGGGAGCCTTTATCTATGGCATCTGCAACGTTATCGGTTCTTCCATTGCCCGTGCTACGGATACCGGTTCCTATATCCATGTGGGTCCCGAAATCGGAGTGGCTTCTACGAAAGCCTTTACCGGACAGGTTACCGTGCTCACCCTGCTGGCTTTGGCGTTGGGACGAGAAAAAGGTACACTTTCGGAAGAAGAGTATCATCGGATAGTGAAAGAACTGGTTGCCGTCCCTGAAAAGATGCGGACCGTCTTGAAGCAGCATTCGTTCATCTCCGATTTCTCAAAGATGTTTACATACGCCCGCAACTTCATTTATTTAGGTCGGGGATACGCCTTTCCGGTTGCCTTGGAAGGAGCTTTGAAGCTGAAAGAAATTTCGTACATCCATGCCGAAGGTTATCCGGCCGCCGAGATGAAGCACGGCCCTATTGCCCTGATTGATGCCGAAATGCCGGTGGTCATCGTGGCCACACAGTCGCCTTTGTACGAAAAAGTGCTAAGCAACATTCAGGAAATCAAGGCCCGCAAGGGAAGGGTGGTCGCCGTAGTGACCGAAGGAGACACGGTTATCCGTAACTTGGCTGATTACAGCATCGAACTTCCGGCTACACTGGAATGTCTGAATCCGTTAGTAGCTTCCATTCCGTTGCAGTTGCTGGCTTACCACATTGCGGTATGCCGTGGAATGGATGTCGACCAGCCACGCAATCTGGCTAAGTCTGTAACGGTGGAATGACGTAAGTTTTTCACAGATACACTGAAATCCCTGTATTTTTGACGCCTTTGGTGAGAAATGCAGGGATTTTTACTCTTTATTGTCTCAGATTTGAAAACGTAGTGTTGAAAAAGAGAAAACCGTAAGTAATTCATAATTAATGGTTGATAAGTAAGAAGAAAGCGTGCTGTTTTTCCTCCTTACAGATATTTTCTTTATCTTCAAGGGCAAAACCGCACGCTATGAATTACGAAACTTATCAAATCATGCTATATGTCCTGTCCTTCTTGGCAGTGATAGTTTTTGTAGCACTTTATTTTGTGAAGGCCGGGTACGGCATGTTTCGTACCCGCTCGTGGGGATGGTCTGTGCCGAACAAAGTAGGCTGGGTACTGATGGAAGCTCCTTCATTTGTGGTAATGGGGCTTTGGGCGTGGAAGGCAGGAGTAGAGGCGTATACTCCGCAGGCTGTATTTGTGGGGCTGTTCATGCTGCATTACTTTCAGCGTTCGTTTGTTTTTCCGTTACTGATGAAAGGGAAGAGCCGGATGCCACTGGCTATCATGGCGATGGGAATACTTTTCAATATAATCAATGCGACCTTGTTGGCAGCCAGCTTTTTCAGTTGTGCGTTGTCGGGAAAATACGAACCGGCCACATTTTGGACAAATCCTTTACCTTGGGTAGGACTCGTGATTTTTTTCATAGGTATGGCCATCAATCTGCATGCAGATCATGTAATCCGGAATTTACGGAAGCCGGGCGATACGCGTCATTACCTGCCGGAGAAAGGTTTTTATCGCTATGTGACTTCAGCCAATTATTTCGGGGAACTGGTGGAGTGGACTGGATTTGCCTTGCTGACGGCTTCACCTGCGGTCTGGGTGTTTGTGTGGTGGACAGCTGCCAATCTGGTGCCGCGTGCCGATGCCATTTACAAACGCTATTGTGAGGAGTTCGGAAAGCAGGCGGTAGGCAGCAGAAAAAGAATTATACCTTATATATATTAGGAAAAGGAGGAAAGATGGACTCACTTTTATTTACTCCGGTCACTTTGGGGCCGCTGACATTGCGTAACCGTAGCATTCGTTCGGCCGCATTTGAAAGCATGTGTCCGGGGAATGCACCTTCACCTCAGCTGTTGGATTATCATCGTTCGGTAGCAGCCGGAGGGGTGGGGATGACCACTGTGGCTTATGCGGCCGTGACGCGCAGCGGACTTTCGTTCGACCGGCAGTTGTGGATGAGGCCGGAGATTGTGCCGGGACTGCGTGAGCTGACGGATGCGGTGCATGCCGAAGGGGCTGCAGTAAGCATTCAACTGGGGCATTGTGGCAATATGTCGCATAAGAGTATTTGCGGATGCCTTCCGGTAGGAGCAAGTAGCGGATTCAATTTGTATTCACCTACTTTTGTGCGCGGATTGCGTGCCGATGAATTGCCGGAAATGGCGAAGGCTTATGGAAGGTCTGTGGGTTTGGCGCGTGAAGCAGGATTTGATGCAGTGGAAATACATGCTGGGCATGGATACCTGATCAGTCAGTTTCTTTCCCCTTCTACCAATCATCGGAAGGATGAATTTGGCGGAACGTTAGCGAACCGCATGCGTTTTATGGAGATGGTGATGGAGGAGGTGATGACAGCAGCAGGAAATGATATGGCTGTGCTGGTGAAAATGAATATGCGCGACGGTTTTCGGGGAGGTATGGAGCTGGACGAGTCGTTACAGGTGGCACGGAAACTGCAGGAATTGGGAGCGCATGCGCTGGTGTTGAGCGGCGGGTTTGTCAGCAAGGCACCGATGTATGTGATGCGGGGCGAGATGCCTATCCGAACCATGACGCACTACATGACTTGTTGGTGGTTGAAGTATGGGGTGCGACTGGTAGGTAAATACATGATACCCTCTGTGCCTTTCCGTGAGGCTTATTTCCTGGAAGATGCCTTGAAGTTTCGTGAGGCACTGGACATACCGCTGGTGTATGTGGGAGGTCTGGTGTCGCGACAGAAAATAGAGGAGGTATTGAATCATGGTTTTGAAGCGGTACAGATGGGACGTGCGCTGCTGAATGAGCCCGATTTTGTGAATCGTATGCGACGGGAAGAGAATGCACGATGCAATTGTCGTCACAGTAATTATTGCATTGCCCGTATGTATACGTTGGACATGGCTTGTCATCAGCATTTGCAGGAGGAATTGCCGCCTTGTCTGAAGAAAGAAATCGAACGAATTGAAAGCAAGGGATGAGATGGAGCGTAAATTAGCAGTGATTACAGGTGCCGACGGAGGAATGGGAACAGAGATTACCCGTGCGGTGGCGTTGGCTGGTTATCGGGTGATAATGGCCTGCTGTAACAGGGAAAAGGCTGAGGTTAAAAGAGAGTGGCTGGTGAAGGAAACGGGGAATTCCGAGGTGGAGGTCATGTATATTGATTTGGCTTCGTTGGCTTCTGTGGCTGACTTTGCGGAGCGACTCTGTGCCCGGGGGGAGAGACTGGCATTGCTGATGAACAATGCCGGGACGATGGAAACTGGTCGCAGACTGACGGAGGATGGACTGGAGCGTACGGTGAGCGTGAATTATGTGGGACCTTATCTGTTGACACGCAAGTTACTTCCACTAATGGGAGAGGGGAGCAGAGTGGTCAACATGGTGTCGTGTACGTATGCAATCGGCAGACTGGATTTCCCGGATTTTTTCTTGCGCGGAAAGAAGGGGAGTTTCTGGCGAATACCGGTTTATAGCAATACGAAATTAGCTTTGACACTTTTTACGCTTGAATTGGCAGCTCGTGTGAAGGAGAGAGGAATTGTGGTGAATGCGGCTGATCCGGGCATTGTTTCGACGGATATTATCACCATGCACATGTGGTTTGACCCTTTAACGGATATTTTCTTCCGGCCGTTTATCCGGACACCTCGGCAAGGGGCAGCCACGGCCATCGGTTTGTTGCTGGATAAAGAGGCAGGCAAGCGTACCGGTACATTGAATGTAAGCGGACATGCTGTAAGGTTATCCGGGAAGTATCTTCCTCATGTGCAACAGCGGGAACTGTGGGAGCGTACGGAGGAAGTCGTGAGTAAGTGGCTGTGAAACATTTCTGCCTGTCTGCTTCTTTAAATATGATTAGTAACAATGTTATAAAACAGTTCTTTCGTGTATTGGTGATATTTGTTGCAATTTGATTGAAAAAATCGGAATTTTATATGAATTTGCAATTGTTTTTTTAAATAAAAGGACTACATTTGTAGAAAGTCAACTTAAATATTCATATAAAATTAAAATTGTTATGGTTGTTCTAATTATTATTGTAGTAGCAGTTGCTGCATGGTGGTTCTTGAGTTCACATGATTCTGAAGCGACGAAGATTGCTTTGAAAGAAAAAAAGAGAACAGACGATCAGAAGAAGGTCATTCGTTATTTCCTGAATGACGGCTGTGGGGCAAAGCGCATGAAAGACAGTGAGTATGACAGTATGGTTGCTAATGTAATCAGAAGTATTGATTTCAAGCAGCGTGCCTTGAATAAAATCGGGCTGGATGAAAGCGAACTACAGGAAGTGGCACCGGTTTCCTTCCAGGGCTATCGCTTCAATAAGGCATGGGGACGTCGTGGGGAAGACGGAAAATGGAGAAGCTCTTGTTTCCAGGTTTCATGGCTGTTCTTCAGTTCTACTCAGGTGTATCTGTATCAGTACACTTTCAATATGGACTGTGACGATAAGAAGGAAAGCACGGATGAATACTTCTACAAAGACATTACAAACTTCTCTACCGCTTCAGAAACCGAAGAGGTTCAGACTGAATGGGATAAGAAAGCGCAGATATGGAAGAAAGAGAATGTGGAAACTTCTCAGTTCTCTCTGGTTGTTCCGGGTGATAAATTGTATTGTGCAATGGAAGCTAATGAAGAGAACGAACGCTCTATCAAGGGCATGAAGGCAAAACTTCGTGAGAAAAAAGGGGTTTAAAAATCATTGATAGAGATGACAACAGAGGAAGAAGTACGTGCATATTGTGAACGTCGCCAGATTGTCCGGCCACATATCAACTACGTTCTTGCTCTGTTGTTGTTGTCTTTATATGAAATCTCGGTTGAAGTTTCGTCTCACTTCCTCTATGCATGGGGGAGTGATGCTTTTTCTTTTTTGAATGGAAAGGAAGCGGCCTGTTATTGGGGCACGCAATTGCTCTTTTTCTTGATTTTTGGCAGATGGATTGCTGTGTTTGCTGTCCGGCTTTATCAGCGTTTTGCTCCTGAGCATGTCCGTCGGAGATGCCACTGCCGGCCGTCCTGTAGTGAATATGCTGTAATTGTTTTGCGACGGTATGGAATCATTTGGGGAGGATATAAATGTTATAGACGGATTTTTTATACCTGTGGAGCAGGATACGTGGACGATGCTCCATAATCTTAACTAATACTTACTGATATGGGAATTTTTAATAAACTTCGTACTGATGGTATGACCCATGACGGGCAGGGAGAAGAACGTCGTGGAATGATTGACAGGATTCAGTATAATGGAGAGGAAAATGATTTAGTATGGAAGTTTCCATACGATAATATATCTACCGGTGCCCAGCTTATTGTGAATGGAAGTCAGGAAGCGATTTTCTTTAAGGGAGGGGCTGCGCTTGACGTATTGGGTCCCGGACAACATACGTTGTCGGCCAATAATATCCCTTTATTGCAGAAACTGGTGAATCTTCCTTTTGGAGGGCGTACTCCGTTTGTGGCAGAGGTGTGGTATGTGGATAAGAAGCCGCATACGGGAATCTTGTATGGCACTCCTGCTCCGATTCCTTTGTTTGACCCGTATTACAATGTGACCGTACCTGTAAGATGCAACGGCTCGTTTGGTATCCGTATTGTGGATTCGGCAGTGTTTATCAATCAGATGGTAGGTACGCGGCATTTGGTTTCTACGGAGAACATTGAAGATTTCTTCTTTGATTTGGTAGTAGACCGTTTGTCGGAGATTCTGAGCCGTTATGTAGTGGAAGCACAGGTCAGCATCGGACAACTGAATGCCAGACGTTCGGGAGTGCGTGATTTCATGTTTGACATGTTGAATAAGGAAGTGGGCAAATATGGAGTTGAACTGGAACAGTTTAATATTGTCACCATTGATTTTGATAAGAATTCACCGGAAGGAAAGATTATAATAGAGGCTCAGGCCACCGATGCGGCAGCGGCTGCGGAACGCAGGCGGATGCAGCAGTTGGGTTATACCTATCAGCAGGAACGGCAGTTTGACGTGATGGAGAAAGCTGCCGGGAATGAAGGCAGTGCAGGTGCCATGATGGGTGCCGGAATGGGACTTGGAATGGGACTTGGTGTAGGCAATGTGATGGGGGCGCAGATGGGACAGATTGGGGGCGTGATGAATGCACAAGGCATGGTTCCTCCTCCTCCCCCTACGATACAGGCTATGTATTATGTGCTGGTGAATAATTTGCAGCAGGGGCCTTATGCGTTGCCACAATTGCAGCAAATGGTGCAGCAGGGAATACTGCTTCCGGCTACATTGGTCTGGAAGCAAGGAATGCCTCAATGGCAGGCTGCTTCTACTTGTCCGGAACTGGCAGGTTTGTTTGGCATGACACCTCCTCCCCCTCCTCCTCCCGTTGTTCCTTAAAAGATGAAAATTATGTCAAGACGAATAAATTTGTTTGCAGACTATGTGCTGCCACTTGCAACTATAGTGGTGACCATCGTATTGTTCTTTCTGTTCTGTCCGGAAGAAGAAACAGCATTGTTTTACGTGAACATGGTATATACGGTAGTCCTTGAGACGGTATTTTTTGCATGGTTGAATTTCGGACGGAAGGGAAGCCCGGATACATCTGTTGTGTTTAGAATCGTGTCGGGGGTACTTTCCGGCATCTATGTCTTTGCCGGATTCGTATGGATGCTGTTGTATGGACTGTTGTTATCGGATATGTTAGCCTTAAAATATTACGTAGCTGTAATTATTGTACTGACATTGGTGTGGGTGATTGTTGGCGTACTTATAGCTCAGACAGATTCTAATTACAAGGAAGGGGTAGATGTGGCCCGGCATGCCACTCTGACAGTAGCTTCTTTGGGTGCTAAAGTGAATCAACTTTGCTCACGTTGTGAACAGGCTTATGCGGCGAAAGGCAGGACTTATAAGAATGAGAATCATTTTAAGTCTCCAATAGCAAAACTGAAATACAAGGTTTCTTGTCTGACTCCCAATGTATTTCGGGATTCCACGGCATTGTCCCGTCTGCAAATGCTGCTGGATGAATGCGAAGACTGTATAAATGAATTTGCATCAGCAGAAAACAGTGAGATAGAAGCAATGGAAAAGAAACTGGAGAGAATGATTGATAATATAGTGAGTGAAATTGATTTTATAAAACAATCAACAAGATTATAAATATGGAAGTGATAGCCTTACAATGTCCCAACTGTGGTGCAGGTGTGGACTCTTCTCAGAAAAAATGTAATTCATGCAGGCAGCCGATTATGTTGTCTTCTTTCCGAAGTGCTGTAGAGATGCCTCTTCCGCAGATAAATAAATATATGGGAACTTACCGGAAGGCTTTGGTTGAGCACCCGGACAGTGTAGAACTGAATGTGTCCGCAGGTATTTGTTATTTGCGTTTGAAAATGTATGATAAAGCAGTAGAGGCTTTTGAGAAATCAATGCCTGACAACTTTGATAACCCGGAGCCTTTTTTTCTGGCTGCAGTGGCATTGCTGCAAGGGAAGAAGGCCTTTGTTGCCCCTCGGGCTGCTATAGATAAGGCTTTGGAATATCTGAACGCGGCGACAATGATAGAAATGCGCCCGGTGTTTTATTATTTTATGGCTTATATCAAATATGATTATTTTGAACGAAAGTTCTTGAATACGAGTCCTTCTTATAAGGAATTGTTGCAAAATTCCGTTGATTACGGTTTAGGTGAGGGGGATATTGTGGAGCTTTATGCCATGTTAGGCGTAGAACGTCCGCAGGTATTATGACATAGAATATAAGGAATAATGGCGTACAAAGAAATCCGATGGACTTTGTACGCCATTTTTATGTTTACTGGTTTATATTTATACCAGATGGGCAATCAGTTCTTCGCGGTCGCCTGCTAACAGGTCGATAACCGGAACTTCAATCATGGTGTAGCATCCCGGTTGCTGCTTCATAGAAGCACGAGCTACACAAACCAGTACCTGAGCTGTCAGAGCCGGGTTGTTAATCTTCATGTCAAATTCGAAGAGCTGGTTGTGAGTCTTACCTGATACACCTTTACGAACCAGGTTTACACCGTGACCTACATCGTTCAGGTCGTCTACGCAAGGAACCTGGATAACGTGTGTTTCATCGTTTACAAAATAGGGGTCAGCTTTGATAGCTGCTTCTACTGTTTTGAAGTCTACACCTTCTTCCAGTTCTACATAGACCATACGGCGGTGAATACCTGTTCCCACCGGAATAGTCATAGACAACGCATCTTTTACTCCGGCAATGGCGCGAACGGCTACAGAGTGTCCCATGCTGCGGCCCGGACCGAAGTTAGTGTAAGTGATTCCTTTCGGAGCGATGGCTTCCAGCAGCGCACGTACTACAGAGTCGCTTCCCGGATCCCATCCAGCAGAAATGATAGCTACCGCGTTGTGAGCTTTTGCTGTTTCACCCAAAGAACGGCGCAGGCTGGTAATCTGAGTGTGGATGTCGAAGCTGTCTACCGTGTTGATTCCTAATGCAAGGATTTCTTTTGCATATTGTTCTACGCTGCGGGTTGGAGTTGCCAGAATAGCTACATCTACATCTTTCAGTTCGCGAATATCTTTTACTACAGGATAATCGGCCAGTTCTGCAGGTTTGTTTTCTGCTCCATTACGGCGTACGATACCTGCTACTTCAAAATCAGGAGCTGCTTCAAGCGCTTCCAGTGTGAATTTTCCGATGTTTCCGTAACCTACTACGGCTGCTCTAATCTTTTTCATATTTCTTATTTGTTTTAAGTTGTTTCGTTTTAGTTGGCGCAAAAATACAGAATTAGAATCATTCCAAACAAGCAATAAAGCTACGAATTCCAAAAAAATCTGGCTGAACTTACGATTTATAACTTTCTTATCGTTATTTTTGTTCTCCATTTTATAAATTGTTAGAAAAACATGATTGAATATATCAAAGGAGAACTTGTGGATGCTACTCCGGCGTGGGTGGTTGTAGAGTGTAATGGATTAGGATATGGAATTAATGTGTCGCTGAACACTTACTCTGCCGTACAGGGAAAAAAGGAGGTCAAACTCTATATATATGAGGCCATCCGTGAAGATGCGTATGTGTTATACGGATTTGCCACCCGTCAGGAGAGGGAATTGTTTTTGTTGCTTATCAGTGTATCGGGCATTGGAGGAAATACGGCCCGTATGATTTTATCGGCACTTTCTCCTTCGGAATTGTGTAACGTGATTGGCAGTGGAAACGACAAGCTGCTGAAGACCGTGAAGGGGATTGGCTTGAAAACGGCCCAGCGCATCATTGTGGAGTTGAAAGACAAGATTGCAGTGACAGGTATAGAGAGTGCGGCAACCGTCAAATCGGTGGCTGTAGCTGCCAATACGGAAATATATGAAGAGGCAGTGGCTGCATTGACCATGTTGGGATTTGCACAGGCTCCTTCTCAAAAGGTGACCGCGCAGATTCTCAAGGAGGAACCGGATGCACCTGTGGAAAAAGTAATCAAGCTTGCTTTAAAACGACTTTAAATCAGAATTTTATCGTTTGCCAGTACTTCCTTGGCAGTACTGTAGTACTTTCCCGGCAGTACTGGAGTACTCCCACGGAAGTACTGAAGTACTGCTTAGGGAGTACTGAGCGGTGGGGTTGGCCTTCGCGTGAAAGGGCAATACATCCTCAAAGAGTGTTTCTTCTGTTTTGAAGCAATACATTTTTTTTGTTCCTTTGTGAAGTTTATTGATTAAAAATTAAGTAGCATGACATTTGCGAGCATTGTATGGGATGTGGATCCGGTGCTGGTTCATTTGGGTTCGCTCGAAATCCGTTGGTACGGGCTGATGTGGGGGCTGGGATTTATTCTGGCTTACGAAATGGTTTCCCGTTTGTTTAAGAAGGAAGGGTATCCGGAAAACTGGGCCGACAAACTGTTTGTATATTGTATAGTCAGCAGTGTGATTGGGGCTCGTCTGGGGCACTGCCTGTTCTATGAATGGGATTATTATGGAGCGCATCCGGCAGAAATCCTGAAAATCTGGAAAGGCGGACTGGCCAGTCACGGAGGTGTATTTGCCTTGATACTGGCTTTAATCTGGTATTCCAAGACAGTGACGAAAAAAAGCGTATGGTGGTTGTTCGACCGTATGATACCTGCCGTAGCGGTGGTTTGTATGTGTATTCGTTTCGGTAACCTGATGAACTCCGAGATTTTCGGTTATCCCACGACCTTACCATGGGGATTTGAGTTTGTCCGCTCGCGTGAATGGCAGGAATTATACAATCAGAATGGAGTGGCACAGGCTTGTCATCCTACCCAGATTTATGAAATGCTTTATTGTCTGGTGGCACTGGTCGTATCGTGGTTCATGTATCACAAGCTTCATTTAGGAAAACGAATCGGATTGACCACGGGCGTTTCTTTGCTAATCTTTTTCGGTGCCCGGTTCGGGTTGGAGTTTATGAAGAATCCGCAGGTAGCTGAAGAAGTAGGCATGACGTTGAACATCGGACAATGGTTGAGTGTGCCGTTGATATTGTTAGGTATATATCTGATTGCAACCAGCGGAAAAAGGAAAGAAGCTTTTTAAAAAAATACGTGCTGTAATTAGTTGAGAAGTAGTATATTGTAAATGTTTCCTCTTATTGTACTTTTGTTTCTTTGTAACAAAAATGCAATAGGAGGAAACATTTTTTATGCTTATGCTAAAAGATGAACGGTACATTTGCAATGCTGTTTTTGATAAGAAATCTTATTAGAAACATGTATCTATGTGTTTAATATGTTGAACTTAATTTTAATGTAACGATGGAAAGCATGAAAAGAACGTTCTTTCTTACGTGCCTGTTCTTGATGGCATGTTTGGGTATGCAAGCACAAAACTTGCAGGTGTCTGGAACTGTCGTTTCCAAGTCTGATGGTTTGCCTGTTATCGGGGCTACTGTATTGGAGAAGGGAACAACAAATGGTACAATTACCGATTTTGACGGTAAGTTTTCTCTCACAGTGAAGCAAGGGGCTGAAATTGTAGTTTCTTATGTAGGTTTTAAATCCCAAACTTTAAAGGCCAATTCGGTTTTGAATATTGTACTGGAAGAAGATTCTGAAATGCTGGAAGAGGTGGTTGTCACTGGTTATACAACTCAACGTAAAGCCGATTTGACAGGGGCTGTCTCTGTAGTAAGCGTAGATGAACTTTCGAAGCAAAATGAAAACAATCCGATGAAAGCCTTGCAGGGTCGTGTGCCGGGTATGAATATTACTGCAGATGGTAATCCGAGTGGTTCAACGACAATTCGTATTCGTGGTGTTGGTACTTTAAACAACAATGACCCTCTTTATATTATTGATGGTGTACCTACAAAAGCTGGTATGCATGAGCTGAATGGTAATGATATTGAATCTATTCAGGTGTTGAAAGATGCTGCTTCTGCTTCTATTTATGGTTCTCGTGCGGCAAATGGAGTTATTATTATTACTACAAAGAAAGGTAAAGACGGTCAGTTGAAAATTAATTTTGATGCCTCTGTTTCTGCTTCTATGTATAATAATAAGCTGGAAGTCTTGAATGCAAGAGAATACGGACAAGCCATGTGGCAGGCTTATGTCAATGGAGGTCAGGATCCGAATACTAACCCTCTTGGGTATAAATATGATTGGGGGCTATGCAATGGCAATCCTCAACTAAATGGTATCAGTATGTCTCGTTTCTTGGATTCTAATAATACGGTACCGTCAGCTGATACAGACTGGTTTGATGAAACAACGCGTACCGGTGTAATTCAGCAATATAATGTATCAGTAAGTAATGGCTCAGAGAAAGGAACATCTTTCTTCTCTTTGGGTTACTATAAAAACTTGGGTATTATCAAGGATACAGACTTTGAGCGTTTTTCTGCTCGTATGAACTCTGACTATAATTTGATTGGAAAGGTGTTGACTGTAGGTGAACATTTTACATTGAACCGTACTTCTGAGGTTCAGGCTCCTGTAGGTTTCTTGGAAAATGTATTACAATTTAACCCATCTTTGCCAGTTTACGATATAAATGGAGAATATGCAGGTCCTGTGGGAGGTTATCCAGACCGTGAAAATCCAGTTGCTCGTTTGGACAGAAATTCGGATAACCGTTATACTTACTGGCGTTTGTTTGGGGATGCTTATGTGAACCTTAATCCGTTTAAGGGCTTTAATATTCGTTCTACATTCGGTTTGGATTATTCACAGAAACAGCAGCGTATCTTTACATATCCTATCACGGAAGGTAACGTGGCTAATGATAAAAACGCAATTGAAGCTAAGCAGGAACATTGGGTAAAATGGATGTGGAATGCGGTTGCCACTTATAATTTTGAAATTGGAAAACATCGTGCAGATGCGATGGTCGGTATGGAGTTGAACCGTGAGGATGATAACTGGTTCTCTGGATACAAGGAAGATTTTAGTATCTTGACTCCTGACTATATGTGGCCTGCCGCTGGAACTGGTACTGCACAAGCCTATGGTACTGCTGAAGGATATTCATTGGTTTCTTTCTTTGGAAAAGTGAATTATACATACGACGACAAGTACTTGGCTTCAGTAACTGTCCGTCGTGATGGTTCTTCTCGTTTCGGTAAGAATAACCGTTATGCTACCTTCCCTTCTGTTTCTTTGGGATGGCGTATCAGCAATGAAAAATTCATGAAAGGAATTGATTGGTTGGATGATTTAAAAATACGTGCGTCATGGGGACAGACTGGTAACCAGGAAATTTCAAATATAGCTCGTTATACAATTTATGCACCGAATTATGGAGTAACAGAATCGGGAGGTCAGAGCTATGGTACTTCATACGATATTGCTGGTACAAATGGTGGTAGTATTTTGCAGTCAGGATTTAAACGTAACCAGATTGGAAATGACGACATCAAGTGGGAAATTACTACTCAGACTAACTTAGGTCTTGATTTCTCTTTGTTCAATCAGACTTTGTATGGATCTTTCGATTGGTTCTATAAGAAAACAACTGACATTCTCGTTCAGATGGCTGGTATTGCAGCTATGGGAGAAGGTAGTTCGCAGTGGATTAATGCTGGTGAAATGAACAATAAAGGTTTTGAACTGAATTTAGGTTATCGAAATACAACTGCATTTGGTTTGAAGTATGATTTGAGTGGTAACATTTCTGCTTATCGTAATGAAATTACGGCTCTTCCTGCTACTGTTGCTGCAAATGGAACTTTTGGTGGTAATGGAGTGGAAAGTGTAATCGGTCATCCAAATGGTGCACAAGTTGGTTATGTGGCTGATGGTATCTTTAAGTCACAGGAAGAAATTGATAATCATGCAACTCAGGAAGGTGCCGGACTTGGCCGTATTCGTTGGCGTGACCTTGATGGAAATGGTGTGATTAATGAAAAAGACCAGCAGTGGATTTATGATCCTACTCCTGCATTTAGTTATGGTTTGAATATTTACTTGGAATACAAAAACTTCGATTTGACCATGTTCTGGCAAGGTGTACAAGGGGTAGATGTAATTAGTGACTTGAAAAAAGAAACTGATTTGTGGAGTGGTTTGAATATCGGTTTCTTGAATAAAGGTAAACGCGTATTGGATGCATGGTCACCAACTAATCCGGATTCAGATATTCCTGCGTTGTCACGTGACGATATAAATAATGAAAAACGTGTTTCTACTTTCTTTGTAGAGAACGGATCATACTTGAAGTTGCGTAATCTTCAGATTGGCTATAATGTTCCGCAGAATTTAGTAAAGAAAATCAAAATGGAACGCTTGCGTTTTTATTTGAGTGCACAAAATCTGCTCACTATCAAGAGCAAAGACTTTACTGGTGTAGATCCGGAAAATCCGAATTTTGGCTATCCGATTCCTTTGAATGTGACTTTCGGTGTTAATGTTAGCTTTTAAAACGAGAAACAATTAAAATGAGAATTATGAGAAATTTATTATATGCAACAATCTTAGGCGTTACGTTGGTTTGCTCTGGATGCTCTGATTTTTTGGATGAACAAGTTCCACAGGGAACCATAGATGATGAACAATTACAAAACCCTGATTACGTAGATAATCTGGTGATTTCAGCTTATGCTGTCTGGATTTCAGCGGAAGATATTAATTCCTCTTTTTCTATGTGGAATTTTGATGTCCGTTCGGATGATGCTTACAAAGGAGGAAATGGAACAGAAGATGGTGATGTCTTTCATTCATTGGATATTTCTCAAGGTATAATGACAACGGCATGGAATATCAGTGATATGTGGCAACGTTTGTATAATTGTATCTCACGTGCTAATACAGCATTGCAATTACTGAACAAAATGGATGATAATACTTATCCTTTGAAGCAGCAGCGTATTGCTGAAATGAAATTTTTGCGTGGTCATGGACATTTCTTGTTGAAACAATTGTATAAACATATTGTATTGGTCAATGACGAAAGTCTTTCTCCGGAAGAATATAATAATTTGTCGAATACTACTTATACGAATGACGAAAGCTGGCAGCAGATAGCTAATGATTTCCAGTTCGCGTATGAAAACTTACCAGTTACTCAAGCTGATAAGGGACGTCCTACTAAAGCAGCGGCAGCGGCTTATCTGGCAAAAACATATTTGTATAAGGCATATCGTCAAGATAACCCGGACAATAATGAAGTAACCAGTATTAATACGGATGATTTGAAGAAAGTAGTTCAGTATACTGAAAAATCTATCATGACTGCTGGAGGATATAATTTGGAACCAGATTTCCATAACAATTTCCGTCCGGAACCTGAATATGAAAACGGATGTGAGTCGTTGTGGGCTATGCAATATTCTATGAATGATGGTACTAATAATGGTAACTGTAACTGGTCATATGGTTTGATTGTTCCGAATATTCCGGGAGTAACAGATGGAGGATGTGATTTTTATAAACCGAGCCAGAACTTGGTAAATGCATTCAGAACAGATAATGACGGACATCCGTATTTGGATAATTTTAATGATAACGATTATAATGCTACTACAGACAATGCAGATCCTCGTTTGTTTTTGACTATTGGTATGCCGGGATTCCCCTATGAATTCAATAAGAAATATATGATGGACAAATCTTCTACTTGGAGTCGTAGTAATGGTCTTTATGGGTATTATGTAACTTTGAAGCAGAATGTAGATCCGGATGGTGGATATCTGATAAAAGGCGGATGGTGGGGTAGTCCGATGAACCATATTGTGCTCCGTTATGCAGATGTATTATTAATGCGTGCAGAAGCTTTGATCCAATTAAATGATGGACGTATCAGTGAAGCTATAAGTTTGATTAATGAGCTTCGTAACCGTGCAAGTCAGAGTACAGCTATGATTGCTGATTACCCTTCTTTGTATGGAGTGACTTTTTATGTGAAACCTTATAATGGAAATTATACAAAGGATGAGGCTTTAAAAATGCTGAAATTTGAGCGTCGTGTGGAATTGGCTATGGAATGTGATCGTTTCTTTGATTTGGTACGTTGGGGTGAAGCTGATAAGGTCTTGAATAAATATTATGCTGAGGAAGCAAATGATTGTACTGTCTATTCAAATGCTTCATTTACGAAGAATAAAAATGAATACTTGCCTATACCGTTTGCTCAGATAAGTGCTAGTAATGGTCATTATACTCAAAACTGTGGTGGCTGGTAATTTAGTTGTAAATCTTAATAAATGGATATTATGAATACAATAAAACATATTAATAAAGTACTTTTCATCGTTTTATCCTTAATCTTAATGGTGGGATGCGATGATAATGAAGCAAGTCTTCAATTGGGTGGAGACACATGGTTGAATACATTGAAGGTGGAAGAATTCCAAGGGGTAATTGACAATTCCAGCAAAACAGTTGTTGTAGAAGTTCCCGTGAACTACAATACTGAGGCCATGAAAATAACGGAACTTGAGGTCTCAGAAGGTGCAGAAGCTTCAATGAAGGTGGGGGATGTGGTTGACTTCTCTTTTCCTCAGGTGATAAAAGTGACAAATGGTGATGCGTTTTTGGAATATACTATTTCAGTTAAGCATCATGAAGCTAAAATCATTTCATTTAAGTTGAACGACAGCTATACGGGAATTATTGACGAAAACAACCACTCAATTCAAGTTCGAGTACCGACAAATGTCGATATTAGAAGTTTAATACCTTCAATTGAGACAACAAAAGGAGCTACGGTTACTCCTGCTTCAGGGCAAGCTGTTGATTTCACTAATCCGGTAGTGTTTACTGTTTCTTATGAAACTGCCACATCTGATTATGAAGTTAAAGTGGTTCAGTCAGATTCACCTCTTGCAGTGTACGTTGGACTGGCTTCTTCTATCGATGAATTGAATCCGGAAGAAAAAGAAGCTGCAACGTGGATGCTGAGGAATATTTCAAATTCAGAGTATTTGTCATTCGATGATGTACGTACTGAAAGAGTTGATTTGAGTGGTTGTAAGGTAATGTGGTGGCATTTCCATGTGGATGGTGGTATAGGTAATGAAGCGACCTTTAACGAAAAGGCTGCCAGTGCTATACAGGCTGTTGCGAAAATGAAAGATTTTTATGAAAATGGAGGTAGTTTGCTGTTGACTCGTTTTGCTACATACTATGCTGCAAAACTGGATGTTACTGCGGATGGTAAAGTTCCTAATAATAGTTGGGGCGGTTCAGAACAATCAGGCGAAACAGTTTCAGGTCCATGGAGCTTCTTTATTACGAACCATTCAGATCATTCGCTTTATACAGGTATAACTACTGCAACTATTGATGGTAAACCAGCTATTTATACATGTGACACAGGGTATAACATTACTAACAGTACGTCTCAGTGGCACATAGGCTGGAATGATTATGCAGACTTGAACACTTGGGAAACCAACCATGGTGCAACTAGTTTGGGATATGGAGGTGATGGTGCTGTAGTAGTATGGGAATATCCGTCAAGTACTTTGAGCGGTAGAGTTCTTTGTATTGGCTCAGGTTGTTATGACTGGTATTCTACAGCAGATGCTTCTGGTGATCAGTATCATGAAAATGTAGAAAAACTTACTCAGAATGCTATTGAGTATTTAATAAGTGAGTCTAAGAAGTAATTGAATAATAGTTGTTCGATTAGGGAGATTTCTCCCTATATCGGATAACGTTAACTAAACAATGTAATTTATGAAAACAATGATATATTCTTTAGCTTTAGCAGCATTGGTGTCATTGGGAAGTTGTACTAATGACGATCCTGTATTAACGCAGAAAGACTGGCAAGGCACTGCCACTTATTTTGCTTCAACCGATGAGCAATTCACTACTTACTACAAACCTGCTGTGGGATATGTAGGTGACCCGATGCCTTTTTATGATCCGGTAGAACAGAATTTTAAAATTTTGTATTTGCAGGATTTCCGCCCCAATCCGGCAAACACTTATCATCCTATTTGGGGGGTGAGTACGAAGGATTTGTCTTCCTATCAGTCTTTGGGAGAATTGATTCCTACGGGAACAGCAGCAGAAGCTGATGCAGCACTGGGTACAGGAAGTACAATTTATAATGAAGCGGATAAACTGTATTATACTTTTTATACAGGGCATACTGCAAAGCAAGAAGTGGTAATGATGGCTACATCTTCTGATTTCAAGACATGGACCAAGAGCAAGTCATTTTATTTGCAAGGTGGTGACTATGGTTATAGTGTAAAAGATTTTCGTGATCCTTTTGTATTTAAAGGAGATGATGGTCAATATCACATGATTATTTCTACTTTGCAAGGAACTAAGGGTGTATTGGTTGAATTTACTTCTTCCGACTTGAAGTCTTGGGCACATGGCGGAATATTCATGTCAATGATGTGGTGGGACCGTTTTTATGAATGTCCGGATATCTTTAAGATGGGAGACTGGTGGTATCTGGTTTATTCAGAAAAACATACCGCAGTACGTAAAGTACAATATTTCAAAGGACGTACTTTGGATGACCTGAAAGCATGTACAGCGGGTGACGCTGGACTGTGGCCAGATAATAACGAGAAGCAAGGCGTGTTGGATTCACGTGCTTTTTATGCCGGAAAGACAGCTTCTGATGGAACGAACCGTTATATCTGGGGCTGGTGTCCGACACGTGCCGGAAATGACAATACAGCTGTAGGCGCTGCACCAAACGAACCTGAATGGGCTGGTAATCTGGTGGCTCATCGGATTATCCAGCATGAAGATGGAACATTGTCATTGGGTAATGTAGAAGGTATTGATAAGAAATATTCGTCTGAATCATCTTTAAAAGTGATGGCTAAGAGTGACAATGGTGTCAGTGAAAATGGAAGTAACTATGTATTGACTGGGAATGCTTATGTATTGTTTAATCGGCTGAATGTATGTAATAAACTTTCCTTTACTGTAAAGACTACAAGCAAAACTGATAAGTTCGGTTTCTCTTTCGTACGTGGTACAGATTCTGAAAAGTATTATTCAATCATTGTTAACCCTGAAGATGGAGGTGATAATAAGAAATTGAATTTTGAAGAAGAAGGCGGTAAAGGGTTTATTAATGGTATTGATGGCTATAAATTTGCAACTCCAGCAAATAATGAATATAATGTGACTGTTTATACTGATAATTCTGTATGTGTAGTCTACATTAATGACAATGTGGTTTACACCAATCGTATTTATGGCTTGCAGAAGAATTGCTGGTCAATCAATAGTTACGAAGGAACTGTTGAAGTGAGCAATGTTAGAGTAAATTACTATTAAACGATAATATTAAATATATGAATGTAGACTTTTTGTTCTCAAAAAAAATGTGGTGCGCCATGGCTTTGGGATTTTCACTTTCTGTTCAAGGAATGGAAAGTAATCTGGTAGTAAAGCATTTGGCTAATGAACAAAATATTGTTGTTCTGGATTCGGTGAAGAAGTTTTTACTTCTTCCCGTTCAGGACGATGCACCAGAAGGGAAGGTGAATATTGTTGTCAATAATGAGGGGCAATTGGCACAGAGTATGAATATACGTCTGGCTCGCGAAAGAGTGGACTCTTATGTTCCTTTGGATTTGTCTGCGTATGTGAATCAGAAGGTATCAATTGATATAGCAGGAATGCCTTCTTCATCACTTTGCTGGAAGGAACTGAAAATGTCAGATTCATTTGACATGACGAACAAGGAAATGTTCCGTCCGGTTTATCACCATACTCCGGTATATGGTTGGATGAACGATCCGAACGGAATGTTTTATAAAGATGGGGTATATCATCTGTATTTCCAGTATAATCCGTATGGTTCGGTGTGGGGAAATATGCACTGGGGACATTCTACCAGTACAGATTTGATGCACTGGAATTTTGAAGGCTGCGCCATTGTACCAGATGCATGGGGAGCTATTTTTAGTGGTTCATGTGTGGTAGACCATAATAATACAGCCGGATTTGGTAAAGGAGCAGTTGTGGCTTTTTATACCTCTGCTAAGGCTACTCCCTGGGGAGATGTACAGTCACAAAGTATGGCTTATAGTTTGGATAATGGAAAAACGTTTGTTAAATATGAAGGTAATCCTATCCTGACTTCTTCTGAAAAAGATTTTCGTGACCCAAAAGTGTTCTGGTATGCACCGGGCAAGCATTGGGTGATGATGTTGGCTGTAGGCCAGCACATGGAAATCTATTCCTCTGTTAACTTAAAAGAGTGGAAGAAAGAGAGTGAATTTGGTGCTATGCAGGGGGCTCATGGTGGTGTTTGGGAATGTCCGGATTTGGTGGAAATCCCAGTAGAAGGTACTCGTGAGAAAAAATGGGTATTAATCTGTAATCTGAATCCTGGAGGTCCTTTTGGAGGTAGTGCCGCTCAGTATTTTGTGGGCTCATTCGATGGAAAGAAGTTTGTAAACGAATCGCCTACTCAGACAAAATGGATGGACTGGGGAAAGGATAATTATGCTACTGTGACTTGGAACAATGCACCTGACGGACGTTGCATCGCATTGGGATGGATGAGTAACTGGCAGTATGCCAATAATGTTCCTACCCGCCAGTATCGTAGTGCCAATACACTTGCTCGTGATTTGACTCTTTATCGCGAGGGACAGGAGTTGTATTTAAAGAGTACTCCTTCAGTGGAAGTGAAAAAAGCACGTGGTAAGAAAGTTTCAATACCTTCATTTAGGGTTTCCGAGAAGCATGAAATAGTAAATTTGTTCGAAGATAATCAAGGAGCCTATGAAGTAGAAATACTCATTCAGAATGCAGGCGCGTCAAAGATTGCTTTTTGCTTATTGAATGATAAGGGAGAAAAAGTCTCTATGTATTATGACTTGAATCGTAAACAGTTTGTGATGGATCGTAGCGAGAGCGGAACGGTGGATTTTAGCAAAGACTTTCCTGCGGTTACGGTCGCTCCGGCAAATGTTGACAAAGAGTTGACGTTACGCTTGTTTGTCGATCGGTCAAGTATTGAAGCTTTTGGTGAGGATGGAAAATTTGTGATGACAAATTTGGTGTTCCCTTCACAGCCTTATGTGAAAATGTGCTTTGAAGCGGATAAGAACGGGTATGCAGTGAAAACATTGAATGTGTATAAATTGCAGTAACCCCCTCCTCGCTAGTAAAAATGTTGCGTCCTGTAGAAATATTGTTGCATGAAACGATATTGTCATAGGATGCAACATTCTTTATGGCCTTGTAGCTGTCAATCACTTACTTTTGCGATGAACAAATAAAAATTTCATGCTAACATATTAATTAACGATGCTATGAAGGCCGAAAAAAAACAGTTTTCAAATCGTATGGGAGCTGCGGTGCTGCTGCTCGCCTTGGCTTGTGTAATCAGAATATACTTGTCGACCTGATTAAGGAAACGAAAGAACTCGGTGTAGACATGTTCTTGCTGGATGACGGATGGTTTGGCAACAAATATAAGCGCAGCAGCGATACAGCCGGACTGGGCGACTGGGATGTAACGGCCGATAAACTTCCTGATGGAATCAATGCGCTGGTTGAGGCAGCAGAGAAAGAAGGAGTGAAGTTTGGTCTCTGGATTGAACCGGAAATGGTGAATCCGAAGAGTGAATTGTTTGAAAAGCATCCTGACTGGGCAATCCATTACCCGAACCGTGAAACCTATTACTATCGTAACCAGCTGGTACTCGATTTGAGTAACCCGAAAGTGCAGGATTATGTGTATGGTATTGTGGATAAGTTGTTGAAGGAAAATCCGGGTATCGCTTATTTCAAATGGGATTGCAACAGCCCGATTACCAATATCTATTCTTCTTATCTGAAAGGTGCACAGGGACGTTTGTATATAGACCATGTACGTGGCGTGTACAATGTCATGAAGCGGGTAAAAGAGAACTATCCGGATGTGCCGATGATGCTTTGTTCTGGTGGTGGTGCACGTTGTGACTATGAGGCGTTGAAATATTTCACGGAATTCTGGTGCAGTGACAACACAGACCCTGTGGAAAGAGCTTATATACAGTGGGGATTCTCTCAGTTCTTCCCGGCCAAGGCCATGTGTGCACACGTGACAAGCTGGAATAAGAATGCTTCTATCAAGTTCCGCACCGATATGGCTTCCATGTGTAAGTTGGGATTTGATATAGGGTTGAAAGAAATGGCCGCAGAAGAATTGGAATATTGCCAGCTTGCGGTGGCCAACTGGAAACGCTTGCAGCCGGTAATTTTGGATGGCGTACAGTATCGTCTGGTATCTCCGTATGAATCTAATCACATGGCTGTGAACTATGTCAGCCAAGATGCTTCGAAAGGGGTGGTATTTGCATACGACATTTATCCTCGTTTCCAGGAAAAACTGCTTCCTTTGAAAGTGAAAGGATTGGATCCGAACAAGATGTACCGTGTGAAAGAAATCAATCTGATGCCAGGTACAGAATCTACGCTGGAAGCTGATGGAGAATTACTTTCTGGTGACTATCTGATGAAAGTCGGCTTGGAGGTCTTTGGTTTCCGCCCTACTCAGAGTCGTGTGATAGAGCTTACTGCTGAGTAAAACAATTTACCAAAAAGAAATAAGATTGAATTTGAACTGAATTTAAATTAAGTAAAAATGACAAGTGATAAATTAAAATATGCCAAGCTGTTTCCTGTGATGCTTTGCTTTTTTGCCATGGGATTCGTTGATTTGGTGGGAATTGCTTCAAATTATGTGAAGGAAGATTTGAGTTTGACGGACTCTGAGGCAAATATATTCCCTTCTTTAGTGTTCTTTTGGTTTTTGATATTCTCTGTACCGACAGGAATACTGATGAACCGTATTGGAAGAAAGAAAACAGTACTGCTGAGTCTGGTGGTGACTTTCTTTTCTTTGTTACTTCCTATGTTTGGTGACAGCTATGGACTGATGCTTTGTTCCTTTTCTCTATTAGGGATAGGTAATGCTTTGATGCAAACTTCACTGAACCCGCTGTTGAGCAATATTATTTCGGGCGACCGTCTGGCCAGCACACTGACCTTTGGCCAGTTTGTGAAAGCCATTGCTTCTTTCCTGGCTCCTTATCTGGCTATGTGGGGTGCTTTGCAGGCTATTCCGACTTTTGGCTTGGGATGGAGAGTGCTGTTCCCTATTTATATGATTGTAGCTGTGTTTGCTATTCTGGTGCTTTCGGCTACTCCTATTACAGAAGAACAGCCGGACAAGGCATCTGGATTTGCCGATTGTTTGAAGTTGTTGGGAAAACCTTTTATTCTGTTGTCTTTCCTTGGTATCATGTGTCATGTGGGAATCGATGTGGGTACAAATACTACAGCTCCTAAGATTCTGATGGAGCGTATTGGAATGACTTTGACAGAAGCCGGTTTTGCTACCAGTCTGTATTTTATATTCCGTACATTGGGATGTTTTTCTGGGGCATTTATCCTGCGGGCTGTATCGTCCAGAATCTTTTTCCTGATAAGTGCCATCTGTATGATGCTGGCCATGATCGGACTTTTTGCTTTCGATTCGCAGACGGTGATTTATATTTGTATTGCGCTGATTGGTTTTGGTAACTCCAATGTGTTCTCTATCATCTTCTCTCAGGCTCTTCTGGCTATGCCCGACAAGAAGAACGAAGTGTCTGGACTGATGATTATGGGCTTGTTTGGCGGTACTGTATTCCCTCTTCTGATGGGAGTGGCCAGCGATGCTATCGGACAGAATGGAGCTGTAGCAGTGATGACGGCTGGTGTGATTTATTTACTTGCTTATACGTTAAAAATTAAATATTAAGACTATGGAGAATACAATAGTTGTAGGTATAGGTGAAGCACTATGGGACGTGCTGCCTGAAGGAAAGAAAATTGGTGGAGCTCCGGCTAACTTTGCGTATCATGTATCACAGTTTGGTTTGGACGGTCGTGCAGTTAGTGCCGTAGGAGATGACAAACTGGGAGCAGAAATTTTAGAGAACTTCTATGAGAAAAATTTGCATTGCATGATTGAAAAAGTACCGTATCCCACAGGTACGGTACAAGTAGAACTGGATGCGGAAGGAGTTCCTTGTTATGATATAAAGGAAGGTGTGGCATGGGATAATATTCCTTATACTCCGGCCTTGGAAGGATTGGCTCAGCAGGCTACGGCGGTTTGCTTTGGCTCTTTGGCACAGCGAAGCGTGGTTTCCAGAGAAACAATCAACAAGTTCTTGGATGCCATGCCGGAAGATACATTGAAAGTGTTTGACATCAATCTTCGTCAGGGCTTTTATACGAAAGAAGTGCTTTGCAATTCTTTCCAGAAATGTAATGTGCTGAAGATAAACGATGAGGAGCTGGTTACCGTGAGCCGTATGTTCGGTTATCCGGGTATCGACCTGCAGGACAAATGCTGGATTCTGCTCGCCAAGTATAACCTGAAAATGTTGATTCTGACTTGTGGTGTGAACGGAAGCTATGTCTTTACTCCAGGTAATGTATCATTTGTAGAAACTCCGAAGGTAAATGTAGCCGATACGGTAGGTGCAGGTGATTCATTCACTGCTACTTTCGTGGCTTCTATCTTGAAAGGAAAGACCGTACGCGAAGCGCATGAACTGGCAGTAGAGGCTTCGGCATTTGTATGTACCCAGAATGGGGCTATGCCGGAATTCCCTCTGTACTTGAAGGAAAAAATTTAAGCTATATAGTTTATCTTGTGAAAAATCTCCGGAAGTATGTTTCTGTACTTCCGGAGATTTTTTTGTCTGATAAGATTGGAAAACCTGCTGAAGATAATGTCGCTTCGGCTTTGTCTGTTTTATGTTTTCCGCGTGAAAACCATACGTTTCCCGAAGTGAAAACGTAGGTTTCTCACCCGGAAAACGTATGGTTCCGCTTCGGGAGACATAAAAAGAGCAGAGCCGTTGAACGAAAAATTGTGGGTCGGTTTCGTGATTTTTGTATCTGTCAGACTGTATAAATCGCTGCGATTTTCATTCATTTGCAGAAATAGATATAAAATTATGAAACATTTAGTCTGTGGTTGGATAGGTGTGATTTGCTTGCTGCTGTTGTCTGTAGCTTGCTCCCGAAAGGAGGCGGACTATACGATAGCCGTATCACAATGTAGTGAAGATGATTGGCGTGCCCAGATGAACAAAGAGATTCTTCGGGAAGCTCTGTTTTATCCGGGGGTAAATGTGGAGGTTTATCAGGCTCATGATGATAATACCCATCAGATTAAGGACATAGAATCTTTGATTGAAAGAAAAGTCGATTTGCTGATTGTTGCCCCTAATGAAGCCGAAGCTATTACGCCGGTGATTGAGAAGGCATACGATGCAGGAATTCCTGTCATTCTGGTCGACCGGAAAATCAATTCTAAAAAATATACCGCCTATGTAGGTGCTGACAATTATGAAATTGGCCGTAAGGCAGGTGAATATATAGCAGACCGTTTAGGAGGAAAGGGACGGGTAATAGAGATTACCGGACTGAGAGGTTCTACTCCAGCCGTGGAGCGTCATCGGGGGATGATGGAAGCCCTGAAGGCCGTTCCGGGGGTGCAGGTGGTAGCATCTGCAGAAGCCGGATGGTTCCGGCAGAAGGCTGGGGAGGTGATGGATACGTTACTGGATGCTCACCCACAAGTAAACCTGGTCTTTGCCCAGAACGACCGGATGGCTATCGGAGCGTATGAGAAGGCACGCCAGAAGAATCGTGCCGGACAGATTGCGTTTGTGGGAGTTGATGCGGTAGCCGGCGGAGTGGAAAGTGTGGCGGAAGGCAAACTGGATGCTACCTTCATTTATCCTACAGGAGGTGATAAGGTGATTCAGGTAGCCATGGCTATACTGCGTGGCGAACCCTATCAGCGAGAAAATATACTTTCTACCGCGTTGGTAAATCGCGCCAATGCCCGTGTGATGCAGATGCAGATGAAGCATATTCTGACGCTGGACCAGAAAATTGAGCTTTTAAATCATCAGCTGGATGATTATTTCCTTCGTTACTCCGCACAAACAATGTTCTTATATGCCTGTGTGGTAATATTGATTCTGGCCGGATTCTTGTTCTTTTTCCTGGTACGTGCCTTTTGGGTAAAGAACCGGATGAATACGGAATTGTCTACCCAGAAACAGCAATTGGAACAGCAGCGTGACCAGTTGCAGGAACAACGTGACCAGCTGATTGCATTGTCGCGTCAGTTGGAAGAGGCTACACATGCCAAGCTGGCCTTCTTTACCAGTGTGTCGCATGATTTCCGTACACCGTTGACCTTGATTGCAGACCCCATCAACCAGTTGCTGGAGGAAAAGCATTTAGGTGAGAGGGAGCGGAATATGCTGGAGATTGTGCGGAAAAATGTCGCAGTCTTATTGAGATTGATTACTCAGATTCTGGATTTCCAGAAATATGAACATGGCAAACTGGCTTTGCGGCTTTCTGAATTTAATGCGCTGGAATGTATAAAGGATTGGACAGAGGCATTCCATACTTTGGCGTTCCGGAAACATATTCAGTTTGAAGTGAAGGCGGAAGGAGAGGTGGCGCAGTATGTGATGGTGGCCGATGCGGAAAAGATAGAGCGCATTACCTACAACTTATTGTCCAATGCCTTTAAATTTACTCCGGAAAAAGGAGAGATAAAGGTGGTGCTTTCGCGGATAGAGAAAGATGGCCAACCATGCTTGTGTATGGAAGTCAGCGATACAGGTATTGGCATGTCCGAAGAACATATACATCACGTGTTTGAACGTTTTTATCAAATAGATGTGCAGCATACAGGCTCAGGTCTGGGACTGGCCCTGGTAGAGGCTTTTGTGCAGTTGCATAAGGGTACGGTACAGGTGGAAAGTGAAAAAGGAAAAGGTACATGTTTCCGGGTTGTACTTCCAATGAAGCAGGAAGGAGAAGTGAAGGAGGTGATAGAGAAAAATGAATCCTTGAAAAACCTACAGGAAGGGGCTGTGCTGGATGCCGGACAAGAAACCTTGCATCAGTGGGTTGAAAACGTGGAAGTAGACGGAGCGTCAGATAAGGAAGTGGTGCTGGTCATTGACGACAATCAGGATGTACGTGACTACGTGAAGATGTTGCTGCAAGATAAATATACCGTGATTGAAGCGGTAAACGGACAGGAAGGTATAAGACAGGCCATGAAGTATGTGCCAGACGTAGTGGTGTGCGATGTCATGATGCCTGTAATGGATGGTATAGAATGCTGTAAACGCTTGAAAAGCGAGTTGCAGACGTCTCATATTCCGGTACTGATGCTGACCGCATACGCTATGGATGAACAGCGGATTCAGGGGTATGATTCAGGCGCAGACTCGTATCTGACAAAGCCTTTCAATGCCAAACTCCTGCTGGCACGAATCCGCAACCTGATAGATAACCGGAAACGGCTGAAATCGTTTACAAAAGATGCCACAGCGGTAAGCGGAAAACAGTCGTTGGGCGAAGTGGACAAGGGATTTGTGGAAAAGCTGAAGGCCTTGATTGAGGAAAAAATGAGCAATTCAGATTTGAGTGTAGAAGATTTGGGTGCTGAATTGGGATTGGGGCGCGTGCAGCTATATCGTAAAACGAAATCTTTGACCGGATATGCTCCGAATGAATTGTTGCGCATAGCCCGGTTGAAAAAGGCAGCCTCTTTGCTGGCATCCTCCGAAAAGACGGTGGCCGAAATCACCTACGAAGTGGGATTCAGTTCCCCGTCTTACTTCACCCGGTGTTATAAAGACTATTTTGGAGAAAGCCCCAGTGAATTCCTGAAAAGGCGGGATGGGAAAAATTGAGAAGGGAGAGAGATTTTTTCTTACTAACAGAAATAGTTGTATATTTGGGCACTTTTTTGAATAGCTGGTTATGAAACGTATTTTGATATTGATATTCGTGTTGTATGTATGTGGTGCTGCAGGGCGTGCGCAAGATTTGAAGACGCTTTTTGTTGCATTGCCAGATTCCTTGTCACCGCTTTTGACGGAGGTAAACCGGGCCGACTTCGGTGATTTTCTGGAAAGTGGGATGAAGGCAGAGGTGAAAAACCGTTTTGGAAATATGTCGGAAATGACTAAACTGACTTCAGATTATTTGTTTCTGAAAACGACTTCGGCCAGCACCTTGGAACTGAAGCTGCTTCCGCTGAATGACTCCGTGAAAGTGATTTGTGCCGTTTCAACCTATTCGGCTCCGGCTGCTGACAGTCAGATTGCTTTTTATGATACGAACTGGCATGAATTGCCGCTTTCCGATTTTTTACAGCTTCCGCAAGAAGATGAATTTTATTTGACTCCGGCTTCGACAGCCCAGGCTGACTCCTTGAAGAACCTTCGTGCCTATGCCGACATGTACTTGTGGAAGGCTGAATTGTCGGCTGAAAAACCGGTGCTCAAGTTCACTTATACTACGCCCGACTATCTGGACAAGGAAACCGCAAAAGATTTAAAGCCTTATTTGAAATCGCAGCCCGTTTGTCTGGAATGGAAAGAGGGAAAATTTGTGGCTCGGGAAGATTTGAATCCTTCGTTAAAGTGATTTTATTTAATTCTTTGTATTGCTGAATGTTATGTTGTAAAACATTTATTCTATGTTTTGCGTATAAAAATACATGAAAAATCGTTAATCTTCCAGCCGGATATACCGAATTTTTTTTATCTTTGGAACGCTATTTGTAAAGCAGTCAAGCATATCTGCATGAAATGAAGGCAGAAGTGCACTCTGAAAGTGATTTGTTTTAAACCAGTAATGGTATTCTGAATAAGGGTCGGGCTGGAAAAAGGCCATCCGACGGATACTAGCTGAAAAATATAAGGTATAATGATTTTAAAGTGTATTAGAACAGTAGCAATGGCGGCTCTGGCCATGGTCAGTATCAATGTTTCAGGACAAGATCTTCTGGCTCGTCAGGCGCCGATTGACAGAAAATTAAAAGCAGTGGATTCATTAGCCCTGATTCGCCAGATTAAGGCAGAACAGGCAGTATATCCCGCTTACAGTCTTTATCCAAACTGGAACAATGATCGCGTTCATGCTTACGGTGGTAATGTACAGGTTCCAGATAGTTTCCGAATCGATCTGACAGGCTTCTGCATGCCGACAACTCATACAAAAATTACTTCTAAATGTGGTCCGCGCTGGCGGCGTATGCACAACGGATTGGACATTAAGGTCTATATCGGCGATACCATCCGTGCTGCTTTCGACGGGCGTGTGCGCATGGTGAAATATGAACGTAGAGGTTATGGCAAATATGTAGTAATCCGTCATGACAATGGTTTGGAAACCATTTACGGACACTTGTCTAAGCAGATTGTAGCTGAAGATGAATATGTAAAGGCGGGTGACCCGATTGGTTTGGGAGGAAATACCGGACGTTCTACCGGTTCTCACCTTCATTTTGAAACTCGTTTCTTAGGTGAGGTGATAAATCCGGAATTTATGTTTGATTTCCCGAATCAGGATATCGTTTCAGACAGCTATTTGTTTGTGCGTGGTGCCAACCGTTATGCATATCAGCGTACTCGCGCATTGGCTGCTGTAAAATCAGGAAAATCCGGTGCGGCAGAGGCGGAAAAATCAGCTATCCGCTATCATAAAATCCGTAAGGGTGATACATTGGGACGTATCTCTCGTTTGTATCACGTATCCATCGACCGCTTGTGTCAGATTAATGGTATAAAACGTACTACAACGTTGCGTATCGGACAAGTCTTGAGATGTTCTTAATCTGGGAAACAAATTTATTGAAATAAAAGGAGATGCCATTTCATGCAGTTCTGTCGGGACTGTATGAAATGGCATTTTTATCTCCGTTATTTTTGTGTGCTCTCTGAAAAAACAGTAACTTTGCCACATATTCGAGCATAAAAGATGGAAGAAACCAAGAAACAATTTGAACATGTAATTGCAGTATGCCGTGATTTGTTTGCTAAGAAGTTGCATGATTACGGAGCTGCGTGGCGCATCATGCGTCCGTCTTCCGTGACAGACCAGATTTATATTAAGGCAAACCGTATTCGCAGCATCGAAGTAAAGGGCGTGTCCTTGATAGATGAAGGCATTCGTCCGGAGTTTATTGCAATTGTCAATTATGGTATTATCGGGCTTATTCAGCTGGAACTGGGCTATGCCGAGAAGGAAGATATAACTGAAGAGCGTGCGCTGGAATTATATGATACCTATGCCGACAAGGCGCTGAAACTGATGCTGGCAAAGAATCATGACTATGATGAGGCTTGGCGTAGCATGCGCATCACTTCCTATACAGATTTGATCTTGATGAAGATTTATCGGACCAAGCAAATCGAATCTTTGAAAGGAGATACCTTGGTTTCAGAAGGTGTAGACGCCAATTATATGGATATGATTAATTATGCCGTTTTCGGATTGATTAAGCTGGAATTTGGAGAATAAGTTTCTACATAAAGCAATTGTGATCTGGAGTAACGTCTGCCGTTTTTTACTGGCTGTCGTTTTTCTGTTCTCCGGATTTGTAAAGGCCAATGACCCTTTGGGCACGGTCTATAAGGTACAGGATTACCTGGAAGCATGGGGGCTGCAGAGCCTGAGCGCAGGATATGTGCCTTATCTGGCAGCTATGCTCTGTGCCTTGTTTGAGTTTATTCTAGGCATTTATCTGTTCTTCGGTATTCGTCGGAGGGTAGCTCCTTTGCTGGCTTTGTTGATGATGGCTTTTATGACACCGTTGACATTGTGGCTGGCCATAGCCAATCCGATTTCCGATTGTGGATGTTTTGGTGATGCGGTTGTACTGACCAACTGGGAGACTTTCTTCAAGAACATCGTGTTGCTTATTGCGGCTATTTCCGTTTTTAAGTGGCGTCGGCATATCTTTAATCTGGTCACCACGAAAGTGGACTGGCTGATTTCGCTTTACAGTATTCTGTTCATCATCTTCTTCATGTTGTTCTGCCTGCGCTACTTGCCTGTGTTCGACTTTCGTCCTTATCATGTGGGAGCAGACATCATAAAAGGCATGACAATTCCTGAAGGTGAGAAGTCTACCGAGTATGAAACGATTTTTATTTATTCGAAAGACGGTAAAGAACAGGAGTTTACGATTGATAATTTCCCGACAGATTCCACGTGGACCTTTGTCGATTCGAAGACGCGGGTGAAGGAGAAGGGCTATGAGCCTCCTATTCACGACTTCTCGATTACTTCACTGGAAACGGGAGAGGATTTGACCGATGACATACTTCATAGTGACCAGTATACGTTCTTACTGGTGGCACCATGGTTGAAGCAGGCGGACGATAGTGGTATGGATTTGATCAATGAAGTGTATGATTACAGCGTGGAGCACGGGTATCGTTTCCTTTGTCTGACAGCTTCTTCGGAGCAGGATATCATAGACTGGCAAGAGAATACAGGTGCGGAATATCCGTTTGCGTTGATGGATGAGATTACGCTGAAAACGATGATTCGTTCCAATCCGGGATTGATGCTGCTGAAAAAAGGAGTCGTGCTGCGTAAATGGAGTGTTTCCAATCTGCCAGATGAATACCAGTTGAATGCACCGCTGGAGAAACTTCCATTCAGTACATGGAATCCGAAAACCAATGTGCACAAGGTGGTAGAAGTGACCGGCTGGTTCCTGGGGCCTTTGCTGTTCCTGACCGTGGTCGACCTGATATGGTTGCGCATAAAAAGCCGCAAAAAGAAAAAAGAGGAAGAGAATAAAAAAGAAACATTATAACTAACCCTTTAAAATTTAAACAAAATGAGAAAAAACATTGTAGCAGGTAACTGGAAAATGAACAAGAACCTGCAGGAAGGTATTGCATTGGCAAAAGAATTGAACGAAGCATTGACAGCAGACAAACCAAACTGCGATGTAATCATTTGTACTCCTTTCATTCACTTGGCTTCTGTAACTCCTCTGGTAGACAGCTCTATCATTGGTGTAGGTGCTGAAAACTGCGCTGACAAAGTATCTGGTGCTTATACAGGTGAAGTTTCTGCAGAAATGGTTGCATCTACAGGTGCTCAGTATGTAATCTTGGGTCACTCTGAACGTCGTGCTTACTATCACGAAACAGTTGAAATCCTGGAAGAAAAAGTTAAATTGGCTTTGGCTAACAACTTGAAACCTATCTTCTGTATCGGTGAAGTATTGGAAGAACGTGAAGCTAACAAACAGAATGAAGTAGTAGAAGCTCAGTTGGCTTCTGTATTCTCTTTGTCTGCTGAAGATTTCGGTAAAGTAATCTTGGCTTACGAACCGGTTTGGGCTATCGGTACAGGTAAGACTGCTACTCCGGAACAGGCTCAGGAAATCCACGCTCACATCCGTTCTTTGGTTGCTGCTAAATACGGTAAGGAAGTAGCTGAAAATACTTCTATCCTGTACGGTGGAAGCTGCAAGCCTTCTAACGCAAAAGAATTGTTCGCTAATCCTGATGTAGACGGTGGTCTGATTGGTGGTGCTGCTTTGAAAGTTGCAGACTTCAAGGGTATCATCGACGCTTTTAAATAATTCTTTTTTGAATTAGTCAGGAGCGACTTATGAGCACAGAGATGATGTGAGGACGTAGCGCCGTCGTATGGTCTCTGTGCTCAATTGACTTTTGTTTTCGTATGTCTATCTAAAAATCCGCTTATGCTGAAATATCTTTTATTTGTAGTTTCTGTTTTGTGTGTCGGCGGGGCTTATGCCCAGCAGAACATTATCGAAAGCCTGCAGACCCGTCGGGCGGGAGAAGGTGTAGTGACTATCCACCAGGATGCACAGATTACTTCTTTAATAGGGAAACGTTATGTGCGTTCTACCAGTTCGGAGCCGGTAAAGACATTAAAAGCTCGTGGATTTCGCGTACAGGTATACGCCGGGAATAATTCCCGTCAGGCGCGTAGTGAAGCGAATAGGGTAGCAACGAAAGTGAAAGAAGAATTTCCGGAACTTCCGGTTTATACTTATTTTCAGCCTCCTCGCTGGCTATGCCGGGTAGGAGACTTTAAAAGTATTGAAGAAGCACATGTAACCATGCGTAAATTGAAAGCTACAGGAGTTTTTAAGGAAGTGTCTATTGTGCGTGAACAGATTAATATACCTATAGAATAATGATGACAGATACAAATTCGATAAACTGGCCGCAAGAGAAGGTTGAGAAACTGGTAGGGCATTATAAGGAAATCCTTTCTTTGCTGGGTGAAGACCCTGAAAGAGAAGGACTGTTGAAAACCCCTGAGCGTGTAGCAAAAGCCATGCTGACGCTGACTCGCGGATATGAAATGGATCCGAGAGAAGTGCTGAATGCCGCAAAATTCAAGGAACCTTACAGCCAGATGGTGATTGTGAAGGACATTGATTTCTTTTCCATGTGCGAGCATCACATGCTGCCGTTCTACGGAAAGGCCCATGTGGCATATATTCCTAACGGATACATTACGGGGCTGAGTAAGATTGCTCGTGTGGTAGATATTTTTTCTCACCGTTTGCAGGTGCAAGAACGCATGACGCTTCAAATAAAGGAGTGTATCCAGGAAACACTGAATCCATTAGGCGTAATGGTGGTAGTAGAAGCCAAACACATGTGTATGCAGATGAGAGGAGTGGAAAAGCAGAATTCTGTAACGACGACCTCTGACTTTACAGGTGCATTCAATCAGGCCAAGACGCGCGAAGAGTTCATGAACCTGATTCGTGCAAAATATTAATATGAAAAAGACTATTTCCCCTTTTATCGTAAGTGGAGAGGGGAAATAGCTAACGTAAAATGACGCGGTCGCCTGCTTTTTGTGCCATTGGAATCTGAATTTTTTGCAACTCTTTGTAATGTTGCATGATTTCCTGGCATTTCTCCGGATTGTTATAGATGTCCGGATTGGCTAAAGCCTGCAGGGTATGCTTCATTTCTTCTTCTACAATCGATAGCTTGAAATCAATTAACAACCTGGGAACTAACTCATAAAGTCTTTCTTCATCGGTGATGATTGCCTGTCCTTTGGAGTGGTACTTGCTTAGCTGATAGCGGTCGCTGGCCAGTTCTGCGGCCTGTTTGCTGATTTCCGGATCAGGATGAGTCAGGAAATAGCGTTCAGACACAAAGCCTTCATCGTGCAGATGATTCTCCGCTTCTTTTAGGATGCGGCGGTCTAAAGGATAGTGAAACTGCAGTTCATCCTCCTTCAAGCTGGAAGAAATACATTCTATGACAGTGAGCGGTTGCTCTTCTCCGTTTTCATCCTCTAAGTAACACATCACTTTCTCTCCATAGCGGACAATCATTTGTAGGAGGAGCTGTTCCTTCTTGTAGAACAGTTTCTGTTCGTTCCCTTCCAATGGGATATACGAAAGGTAATTGTCCGTAGGAACAGGAGTGCTTGCAGGTTGTCCGGCAGGCTGTTCAGCGGTTGGAGGTATATACTCTGCTGCTGTTTCCAGAGGAGCTGGAGGAAGTTGAGTCTCATCCGTTATAGGAATCTCTGTCGGCTGTGTCTCCGGGTAAGTAGTCGGAGGAGCTGGTTGGACATCCTGGGTAGCTTGTCGTTGCTTACGCTGGATTTCCTTGTATTTATTTTCCTGTGCCTGCTCTATCAGTTTGTTTACCGCTTCTATCAGGATTTTCTCCTCCATTTGCAGAAGCTGGCTGCACTCGCGTGTATATACGGAGCGGACAATCGAGTCGGGTATCACAGAGATACTTTTTACGATACTGGAAATCAGGCTGGCACGTTTGATCGGGTCTTTTCCTGCTTCTTCCATCAGCAGGTTCGTCTTGAAACGGATGAAGTCCACTTCGTGCTCATTGATGTAGGCCTGATAGTCGGTGGCATTATGTTTGCGGGCAAAGCTGTCAGGGTCGTCTCCATCGGGGAGCAGACATACCTTGATGTTCATGCCTTCTTCCAGCAGCATGTCAATACCGCGTAAGCTGGCCTTGATTCCGGCTCCGTCACCGTCATACAATACCGTAATGTTATTGGTAAAGCGATGAATCAGTCGTATTTGGTCGGAGGTCAATGCCGTACCCGAAGAAGCCACCACGTTTTCAATTCCACTCTGATGCATGGAAATGACATCAGTATAACCTTCTACCAAGAAGCAGCGGTCCTGGCGTACAATGGCCTGCTTGGCAAAATAAATGCCATAGAGTTCCCGGCTTTTATGGTATATCTCCGATTCCGGAGAGTTGACATACTTCATCTGCACGTTCTTGGTGGCTGCGCTCAATACACGTCCGCCAAAAGCTACCACTTTTCCTGACAAGGTATGTACGGGGAAAATGACACGCCCCCAGAAACGGTCGCGAAGTGAACCGTCGTCCTTTCTATAGCACAAGCCAGTTTTTACCAGAAACTCTTCCTGATAACCTTTTTGTTTGGCTGTACGTGCCAATGCATCGTGGCTGTCTGTGCTGTATCCTAACTGGAACTTTTTGATAATGTCATCACGGAATCCTCGGCTACGTAAGTAGGTCATGCCGATGCGCTGTCCGTCGATGTGATTATAAAGTATGTCTTGAAAATATTCAGAAGCAAACTGGTTGACTACAAATAAGCTTTCACGCAAACTATGTGCTTGTTTTTCTTCGTCGGTGAGTTCCCGTTCCTTTACTTCAATGTGATATTTGTTGGCCAGCCACTTCAGTGCCTCGTAGTAAGAAAGCTGTTCGTGCTCCATGATGAAGTGCACCACATTTCCTCCCTTACCGCAACTGAAACATTTGCATAATCCTTTGCTGGGAGACACACTGAAAGAAGGGGTCTTTTCATTGTGGAACGGGCATAGTCCGATGTAGTTCACTCCCCGGCGACGGAGTGTGACAAATTCGGATACCACATCTACTATTTGTGCGGCATCCAGTATTCGGTCTATGGTAGCTTGGTCAATCATTTCGAAGGGCGAAAATAATAAAAATAAGTAGAATGTGCAACGGCTTCCGTGTTAGAACATGAGCGCGATGGAAGTTCCGAAAGTAAAATTATGCATAGGCGTTCTTTTACTATACGAACGGACTTCGCGGTTACCGTCTTCGTCTGCCCAGGAGTTCTTCAGGTCGTATGTCAGTCGGGGGGAGGCAAAGTCATAGTCGCAATAGAGACGCAGGGCCGCATTTTCCTTGTAGCGGTAGGCGAGAGAAAGGCCGGTTCCTAATTTGAATGTAGAACTTTTACGGATATGAAGAAACTCTTCATCAATGAAAGTACTCTGTAGCATTTCCTGAATGCTGAGACCTTCCTGCTGGATATAGTAATCTACGTTGGCTTTATAGAATTGGTCGTAAGCTTCCTGGCTCACTTTCTGACGGTCGAAAATGGCTGGATTAATCCGTGAAATAGAGTTTAAGGTAAAGTTTGCATTAGTGCGTCGTCCGGCTAACAGTTTGCTTCCTATTAAGAAACGGCTGCTGAGCGGATAAGAAAAGTAAAGTCCTAAATCGATGTCGCACATGCCTAAATGGTCAGATTCCAGTCCGTCCAGCAAGTACATGTTGACAGGGGCTCCTTCCTTCAGGTCATTGTCCAGGTCGAAATGCTTTTTGTTTTCTTCGGGAATGTCGGCGATAACAGGTACGGTAGCTACTCTCAGTCGTCCTCCCAAACCGATGTATGCATTGAAAAAGTAGGCTCCTTCTGCGCTGACAACGGTCGATGTACCCGTACGCAGGCGCATGCCCAAAGGAGTTCCTTCTTCTGTGTCATATAGTTCGGCAGTACGCAAGGTAGAAGGTCCTGTGGCAAATCCCATGTTGAGGCTCAGAAATGAAGGTGCATCGTAACGGTTGAAATGGTGTGTTGACCGCGTTCCGGTAGCATTCTTGTAAAAAATCAGGTCAGAAAAGAAATAGCCTAAGTCCGTTGAAATCATGCCGATTCCAGCTCCTACCAGCACATCGCCAATCCAGTGACGGTTGTTCAGCTGGCGTGTGATACCGGTTATTCCCGCTAAGGTATATCCTCCGATGCTGTACCACGGGCTGAGCATGCCGTATTCTTTATGCAGGATTGTGGCGCACATAAAAGTGGTGGCTGTATGTCCGGAAGGAAATGAATTGTTTGATGAATTGTCCGGACGCATTTCTTTGGTCGTATATTTCAAGGTGTTGACAAAGCCGGCCATCAAGGCTGCTGAGAAAACATTGCTGACTGTGAGTTCCTTCCATGAACTGCGGCTTTCTACTCCAGCTAATTTCATGCCCCATGTAGTAGCTAACGGGACATATTGTGTATAATTGTCATATTCGTGGTGAAAGGTCGGCTGGAAGCGATTGCGCAGTGTTCGGAAATCCTGGTTTTGCTTTTTGACGATTAATCCGGAAACGATAAAAGGAATTCCCATGTACGAAAAGTTTTGCTGGAAAAGTTCCTTTGTTTTCTTTGGCTTCGCAGGAAGAGTCAATGAGGTAAGAGAAGACGTGGAGTCTTGCATCAGAAAATAACTGCTCGCGGGAGTATGTTCATACAGCGAGTGACAGGTCAGTGCTGAAATAAAGAAAAGTAGTAAAGTGCATATTCTCATTGCTGCCCGTAGTTTTAGGAATACATGGTAAAGAGCGGCAAAGGTAGTACTTTTAAGAGAGAGACTGAAAGTTTTCAGATGTACATTGGAGAAATGTAAATATATAAGAATGAGGTTTTTATGATTTTGTATGATGTACAAGTGCGTTGGAATTGGGCATAAAAAAAGGAGACCGATGATTCAGTCTCCTTTTATATTAATGGAAAATCCGATTATTTAATGTTCGGGTTCAGCTTGTTCCATTCAGCTACTGGAGGAAGAACGCCCATAGCGATTACTTCGTCACGCAGTGCGCACAAGTGTTCGTAGCTCTTATCCAAAGCAGCTTGTTCTTCTGCAGTACCGTTCAACGCAGCGCAGTGGCAACCGTCAGCTGTGATAGAAGTTTCCCAAGCCATCATGATGTGGTCGTACTTTTCGTTAGAAACGTAAGTACCAGCCGGCCAGCGGAATGCTTTGCCACCCATAGCAGCACCAATCATTTCGATAGAAACGTATGATGGGCTCTGGAATGAAGAACGGCCACGCAAGTTGATGATGTTAGCACCACCCTTAGTTACTTTCTGCTGGATTTCAGCCCACTGTTCTTTTGTCAAAGCGTCAGTACCGATGATGTCTGTCAAAGCTTTACCGTTTACTTTAGCAGTAGAAGCAAATACAGCCATCTGTTCGCCGTGACCACCGTAAGTACGGCAGTTTTCAACAGCGTCCATAGAGATACCGAAGTGTTTTGCCAATTCGCTGCGCAGACGAGTAGAGTCAAGAGCAGCCAA
>ULQS01020414.1_pt1 | contig 52310 bp, 41 predicted proteins | sample 1954751 | NCBI WGS metagenome assembly ULQS01 (sample SAMEA4835662, study PRJEB28245) | human gut metagenome | biome: gut microbiome; material: fecal sample | place: Denmark | collected 2008 | reverse complement strand
AAAAGGGTTGTTTTAAGAGCCTGTTTAAATTTTCCGATTAAACAAGCTCTAAAAGATTTATCAGCGAATTTTAAAAGTTTTATATCATACATTGAAAGCTATACCGAACTTTTTTGTACTTTTGCCAATCAACAAATCTCGAAACAAGAAAACGATGAAATTCATTCATACACTTTGCTTGTCTTTGGTATTAACGTTCGGCAGCATGGGAACCCCCGTACAGGCGCAGAACGGAAACGAATATTTTTTACACACGATAACCAAAGGACAGAGTCTTTACTCCATATCCAGCATGTATAACGTAACGATAGAAGACATCGTACGTTTGAACCACGGTTGCGAAAAACAAATACGGGCAGGAGAAACCTTAAAAATCCCGCAGGTAAACAGTGGTTCAAATCAAGAAAAGCCAACTTTCCATACAATACAGGCTGGAGAAACACTGTATCAACTGACCGTTAAATACAACGTAACGGCACAAGCCATCTGCGATGCCAATCCGGGACTGAGCGCAAGCAATTTCCGTATCGGACAGGTAATCTCCATTCCGGCACAGAGCGCTATAAAACAACCTCAGGAGAATCTGGCAAACGCAGGCAAAGACTCTGAAGCAAACGCACACAGCAACGAGTGGCGGGATATGCACAAGGTGGCCCGCAAGGAAACCATATTCAGCATCAGCAGGAAGTATGGCATCACACAAGAAGAACTAATTGCAGCCAACCCTGAATTAAAAAACGGAAAACTGAAACGGGGGATGTTTCTTTTCATACCTTATCCCGCATCACAACCGGTAAAAGACACGCAGGAAAAGACTCCGGTCAACGCTCCCTCCAATGAAGAATTATTCAAACAGAGTGAACCCTCGCCCCGTAAAATACAAACCGTAAAAGCCGCCGTCATATTACCTTTCACAGAAGGTCAAAGCCACGACGAGCAATTACGCATGATAGAATATTATGAAGGTTTTCTTATTGCGGTAGACAGTTTAAAGAAGCAAGGCGTTTCTTTGGATATTTATACCTATGACACAAAAGGGAACACGGCTTCGACCGGTACCATTCTGTCAAAACCGGAACTAAAGGATATGGATATCATATTCGGGGCTGTACATGCCAACAGCATCAATCAGCTGACCGATTTTGCCGAAAAGAACAAAGTCCGTGTGGTTATACCTTTTTCTCCGGAAGTAAAACAAGTATTCCGCAATCCGTATGTCTATCAGGTAAACACGCCTCAGTCTTACCTTTACTCAGAGGTATACGAACACTTCCTCCGCAAATTCAGTAAAGCCAATGTAGTCTTTCTCGATGCGGGAACAGGAAGCAAGGATAAAGACGAATTTATCAAAGGCATGAAGACGGAGTTGAGCAATAATCAGATTAGCTATCAATCGATAACCAACGTAGATACGCTTAAACTGCTGGCTGCCATTGACGCGAACAAAACAAACATATTCATCCCTACATCCGGACAGGATTTGGCTTTGAACAGACTGGTTCCTCAGCTAACACAGATACGGCGCAGCCATCCGGAGGCAGATATCCATCTGTTTGGCTATCCGGAATGGCAAACTTATACACAAGATTATCTGGCAAGTTTTTACGAACTTGACACTTATTTCTATTCTTCTTTCTATACCAACAATCTATTTCCGGCTGCCGTGGACTTCACTCAAAGCTATCGTCGCTGGTATAGCAAAGACATGGCAAACATCTTTCCGAAGTACGGCATGTTAGGCTTTGATACCGGCTACTTTTTCTTGAAAGGATTGTCTCAACACGGAAATAAACTGGAAGAAAATTTAAATGCCATCCAAGTTATCCCGATACAAACCGGATTCAAGTTTGAGCGCGTTAATAATTGGGGAGGGTTTATCAACCGAAAGGTTTTCTTCGTTCATCTTACCAAAGATTTCGAATTGATAAAACTTGATTTTGACTAACCCTCTACATAAAGCAGAACTTAACATACATAACGAAGCAATCGATTCATGAGAATATACCAAATAATTATCTGTGGGCTTTTTTGTTTAATCAGCCTATCTGCCCAAGCCCAGTTGCAGGACGAACGGCATAACTTCTCAGTCGGAGTCAACGGAGGGGTGAATTTAAGCAACGTCAGCTTCGACCCCAGCATTAAGCAAAGCAAATTAATCGGCCCGAATATCGGCGTGACAGCCCGTTATATCTCCGAAAAATATTTCAAAATGATTTGCGGTATCCAAATGGAAATCAATTACTCGCAACGAGGCTGGAAAGAAAGTATTGAAGACGGGAGTGGCGATACTTATCAGCGCGCCATGAATTATATTGAGATTCCATTAATGGCACACCTTGCTTTCGGTAAAGACAAAGGACATGGAGTGAGGTTCATCATTAATCTTGGTCCACAAGTCGGCTTCCTGCTTAGCGAGAATGAGAAAAAAAGCGACCCGTGGCATCCGTCAGAACGTCCGAACGGAGTCAATGAACAATACGGCAAAATGGCTGAAAACAAATTCGACTATGGTATCATCGGCGGAGGAGGACTGGAAGCGCGCACCGGTATCGGCAATTTCATTCTGGAAGCAAGGTACTACTTTGGACTAAGTGACTTTTATAACAGTACAAAGAAAGACTTTTTCTCACGCTCGGCTCACTCTTACATCGGAGGAAAGCTGACTTATCTGTTCGACTTAAAAAAATAATATTCTTTTTATCTAACCCCTATACTCTTTTATGATGAAACTTATTTCATGGAACGTAAACGGCATACGCGCTTGCTGTGACAAAGGATTCCGAGATGCTTTCAAGCAACTTGATGCCGACTTTTTCTGTCTGCAAGAAACAAAGATGCAGGAAGGACAGCTTGATCTTGCCTTCGATGGATATACTTCTTACTGGAACTATGCCGAAAAGAAAGGTTATTCCGGTACAGCCATATTTACCAAACATCAACCGCTGAACGTCAGCTACGGGCTGGGTATTGATGAACACGACCACGAAGGACGTGTCATAACACTGGAAATGGAGAATTTTTATCTGGTCACTGTATATACTCCCAACTCGCAGGACGGACTGAAACGGCTGGATTACCGAATGACGTGGGAAGATGACTTCAGGAAGTTCTTAAAGTCATTAGATGCCAAGAAACCCGTATTGGTATGCGGAGACTTGAACGTGGCACACAAGGAAATCGACTTAAAGAATCCGAAAACCAACCGTATGAATGCAGGATTCACCGACCAAGAACGCGAAAAGTTCCAGACGCTGCTGGATGCCGGATTCATAGATACGTTCCGATACTTTTATCCCGAACAGGAGAACATTTATTCGTGGTGGTCGTACCGCTTTAAGGCACGCGAAAAAAACGCAGGGTGGCGTATCGACTATTTCCTCGCTTCCGAACGTTTGGCTGACAAATTATCCGGCGCTAAAATTCACACGGAAATATTCGGGTCAGACCATTGCCCGGTAGAAGTTACGATAAACTGGTAGTACGTAATGAAAAACGACGGCTTCACTCTGCGCAAGCGGTTGCTCAGCTTCCGCTATGCTTTCAACGGAATCAAATGGTTAATCAGGCACGAGCATAACACATGGATACATTGTTTTGCGGCGGTGTGCGTCATCGTAGCCGGATTAATCGTTCGGTTATCTGCCGGAGAGTGGATTGCTGTTGTTTTTTCCATAGGCTCTGTGCTGGCGGCAGAAGCTGTCAATTCTGCCATCGAAGCCCTTGCCGATGTCATTTCACCGGATTACAATGAAGCCATCGGGCGGGCAAAAGACATGGCAGCAGGAGCTGTTCTGATGTTAGCCGTAGCAGCAGCCACGATAGGACTTATTATATTTATCCCCAAACTATTTTAGTCAAAAGATGAAATCAATTATTTGTTTTCTGACAGCTCTCTGCCTTGCAGTCTCCATCCAAGCACAAGAAATAGCAGTTACGGGCAGCCGCAAAGCGGTACGTACATCGGGAGACGTAGGCGCAATTCTTCTTCCGGTAGCCGGACTGACTGCCATTTTAATCAATAAAGATTGGGAAGGATTAAAACAGGGAGTATTCGCAGGCGCAACCACACTTGGCGTTACGTATGCGCTAAAATACATTGTAAAGAAAGACCGCCCCGACCACAGCGACAACCACTCTTTCCCCTCCATGCACACTTCCGTATCGTTTACGGCAGCAGCTTTTATCCAACGCCGCTACGGATGGAAATGGGGACTTCCGGCTTATGTCTTATCCACTTACGTAGGATGGAGCCGAGTCTACGGGAAGAAACACGACTGGTGGGACGTTGCTGCCGGAGCTGCTATCGGAGCCGGAAGTTCGTACATCTTTACCCATCCTTTTGCAAAGAAACACGAACTCACCATCAGCCCTGTTGCCGGAGACGGTCATTACGGTTTCTATGCTTCGATGAAATTTTAAAGGCTACTTGTGCGTCACCCCATAACCGAACAGGGCAAAGTCGCCCAGACACGGGTCTCCGGGAAAAACCTGTGCCAACGCTTCGGTTATCCGCCGGGCATTAGTCAGGGAAAACGAAGACTTGTCTGTCAGCCCAATATGATATGCTACACGGCAAACATGCGTATCCAGCGGAATTAACAAATCGGCAGGATTCATGCGTTTCCATACACCGAAGTCAACTTCCGAATCGCGTCGAATCATCCATCTTAAAAACATGTTCAACTTTTTCTGCGGATTACGGTCGGATACCCCCAAAAAGGCACATAACTGCTGCATCGGAATGCCTGAATAACCGAGCAAAGCGTCTTCTAACGTTTTACCGGCAGCATAAACCGCATACAACTTTTCAAAATAACAGCGGAAAGCAGCATAAGAAACCATGCGATAAAAACTCCGCCGGTCATTGCTTTTAAAATCATCATCCCAACGCCGGGACAATACATAGCGCAAAGGAGAATGTCCCATTAAGGCATCCAGCTCATCCGCCTTCTTCAGTATCATGCTCCGGTTTCCGAAACTCAATACAGCAGTAAGCAATCCGCTGATTTCAATGTCCCTTTGCTCACAATAACGATGCGGAAACTGTACCGGGTCGGTATCTATAAAATCCGTACAGTGATAAGCCTGTGCCCACGCGCACAATCGTTGTTTCACTTCGTCAGTCATAACTAATTTCTATCCCATAAAAGTCAGGCATGAATCACGTCTCCCTCTCCCTGTTTTTACCTTGCCGGAAGCAGAACACGCAATCCATGCCCGCGCTTAAAAACGCATCCGCATGTGTAACCCTACACATACGGATGTGTTCACTGACACATGCGGATGTTTCAACAAGTTCATCCCATAGCGTTTAAGCACACAGGCGCGCTTTCGAAACACCGATGATATTCAATAAGTTAAGATTATCTCTATCAATTAAAATAATACAAAAAGGTGGCAACACCTTCAAGGGCTTTCTTTTTAGCCCCTTCAATCTCGATGGAAAATTTGATTTCCGCTTTGGCCACCCCGCGCAAGTTTACGAGCGACTGCAAATCGGCTACCAGACGAACACGCTGTCCTGACAGAACAGCCTGTCCGAAGCGCATCTTATCCATACCATAATTAACCATCATCTTCAGGTTATTCACCTCAATAATCTGATTCCACAAATGAGGAAGCAAAGAAAGAGTAAGATACCCATGTACAATCGTACTCTTATAAGGGCTTTCTACCTTCGCCCGTTCCGTATCTACATGAATCCACTGATGATCCAGCGTAGCGTCTGCAAACTGATTAATACGCTCTTGAGGAATTTCTATCCAGTCGGAAACTCCTATCTGATGTCCGACTAACTTTTCAAAATCTTCGTACGAGTTGATAATAACTTTCTCCATACAATATCTATTAATATCACTTAAACCGTAGACAAAGATAGAAAATTTATTCGATTTCTGCATTATTTATTTATAAAAATAAACCCTCTACGCAGAAGAGGTGGTCTTTTTCTCCGACATACAGTACGATTTTTCCATTCCACATCAGCCTGCCATTTATTTTATAATAAAACTGAAAAACATACCTTGAAAGAAAAACATTTTAAACATTGAAACTGTTGGATTAAACAAAACAATACTATATCTTTGCACAAAGGCATTCAACTTTGTGCAATATTAAAAACAAATTTATGGAAAAAAGTTTTTTGGCGTTTATTGAAAACAGTATCAAAAATAATTGGGATTTAGATGCCTTAACCGACTACAAAGGAGCGACGTTACAATATAAAGATGTAGCACGCAAAATAGAAAAGCTCCACATCTTACTTGCCGAAAGCGGAGTAAAACCCGGCGACAAGGTGGCTCTTTGCGGACGAAACAGTTCGCACTGGGGAGTAGCTTTTCTCGCAATCCTTACCTACGGTGCAGTAGCCGTACCTATCTTGCACGAGTTTAAACCGGATACCGTACATAATATCGTAAACCACTCGGATGCACGACTGCTATTTGTGGGCGATTTCGTATGGGAGGGACTTAACGAAGCCGAAATGCCTAACCTTGAAGGGATTATTTTAATGACCGACTTTACGTTGCTGGTATGCCGGAGCAAACATTTGGAGTATGCCCGCGAACATCTGAACGAAATGTTCGGGAAGAAATTTCCCCGCAATTTCCGGCGCGAACACGTAAGTTACCGCCGAGATGAAACCGAGGAACTTGCCATTATCAATTATACATCGGGGACGACGAGTTTCTCGAAAGGTGTAATGATTCCTTATCGTGCTTTATGGTCGAACACACAATTCGCTTTCGACGTGCTGACACTTCAGCCCGGAAATCGGGTTATCTCCATATTGCCGATGGCACACATGTATGGTCTGGCTTTTGAGTTCATCTACGAGTTCTGCTGCGGTTGTCACGTTTATTTCCTCAACCGTATGCCGAGTCCGAAAATCATATTCCAAGCCTTTGCCGAAGTAAAGCCTCATATCGTGATTTCGGTTCCCCTCATCGTTGAGAAAATTATCAAAAAGAATATACTTCCGAAACTGGAAACGCTGAAGATGAAAATCTTACTGCGAGTACCCATCATCAACGACAAAATAAAAGAAACCGTACGCGAACACATGATTCGGGCGTTCGGAAACAATTTCTACGAACTGATTGTGGGTGGAGCTGCCTTTAACCAAGATGTAGAAAAGTTGCTCCGCAGCATTGATTTTCCGTACACCGTAGGTTACGGCATGACGGAATGTGCCCCCATTATTTGTTACGAAGACTGGAAACGCTTTAAGCCCGGTTCGTGCGGAAAGGTAGTACCGCGTATGGAACTGCGTATCGACAGTCCCGACCCGGCACATATCGTGGGTGAAATCCTGACAAGGGGAGATAATGTAATGCTGGGATATTATAAGAATCCGGAATCGACCCGGCAGGTTATCGACAAAGACGGATGGCTGCATACGGGCGACCTCGGTATTATGGATGCCGACGGAAACGTGACCATTAAAGGACGCAGCAAAAACATGCTTTTGGGTCCGTCCGGACAAAACATTTATCCGGAGGAAATAGAAGACAGACTGAATACCATGCCTTATGTGAGCGAATGTATTATCATTCAGCAAAGCGACAATAAACTTGCCGCACTGATTTATCCGGATTTCGATGAAGCCTTTGCACAAGGATTATCCAAAGAAGATATAGAAAAGGTTATGGAAGAAAACCGGGTAGCACTCAACCAAGAGTTGCCCGCTTACTCCCAGATAGCCCGCGTAAAGATTTATCCGGAAGAGTTTGAAAAGACTCCCAAGAAGAGTATCAAACGTTTCTTGTATCAAGACGTAAAATAATCAACAAAATGAAACTGAACAAGCAAACCATAGCATTGCTTCTGCTGATATGTCTATCGGCAGAGGCAATTCCTCTTTCAGCCCAAACTAAGAAGAAAGGCCTGAAGAAAACGGCGAATATATCGCTTAATATTACAAACAAAAAGAATTTTCCGCCCAAGACCGGCCTTAACATAGGATTGCTCAGTAATTTCAGTAGACTAAACGGAGTAGGTATCAACCTTATATCCAGCATTGTACACTATAAGGTAGACGGTGTACAGATTTCCGGATTTGCCAACGTTACGGGGCTAAACGTATCTGCTTTCCAACTTGCCGGGTTAGCCAACGTTACAGGGGATAACTCGAAAGGCGTACTCCTTGCCGGATTGATGAACATCAACGGAGAATCTGCCAAAGGTTTTCAGTTATCGGGGCTCGGGAATGTAACCGGTAAAGACTTAAAAGGATTTTCTTTAGGAGGACTGATAAATCTTGGAGGAAACAACACCGGAGGTTTACAGATAGCCGGATTGGGAAACATCAGTTCGAAAACCAACAAAGGAGTAGCCATCGGAGGACTGATGAACGTGGTAGGCGAAAACACCTGCGGACTTCAACTGACGTCTTTATTAAATGTGGCAGGTAAAGAAAACCGTGGTTTACAACTGGCGGGGTTAGGAAACGTCAGTGTAGAAAACAAGGGTGTACAGCTTGGTATTTCTAATTATAGCGCGCAGAATAACGGACTTCAGGTTGGGATAGGCAACGTAGTCAATGAAAGCCAAAAAGGATTGCAACTGGGTATCGTGAATGTCAGCCAAAGCGACAAGACAAGACAGATAGGATGTATCAACGTGAAGCCGGAAACACGCATCCAGATGATTATATCCGGAGGAAACACCAGCAAGCTGAACCTCGCCGTACGCTTTAAGAACCGCTTTACTTATACCACACTGGGAGCGGGAACTTATCATCTTGGATTCGACAAAGATTTTTCAGTAAGCGGATTTTATCGGGCGGGCGTTCATTATCCGATTACCTCTCGCTTTGACATCAGCGCAGACATGGGATTTTACCACATTGAGACATTAGATAATAAAAACAATGGCTACCCTGCCCGCCTCTATGCCTTACAACCGCGCCTTAATTTAGAGTATAGCATAACCCGCCGCTTGGGAGTATTTGCATCGGGCGGTTATGAATGGTTGCGCCGTTATAAGGGAGAAGGAAAATTCGACGACAAAGGTGTTTTTGAAATAGGTCTCGTATTATTCTGAGAAACACTCATTTATCGTTCAGATTCGCAGAGCGTACACGACTTAATGTTTCAGGGGTCATCTGGAGCAAAGATGCTATATACACCAAAGGAGCACGCTTTAAAATCGCCGGATGAAGCTGAAGCAATTTGTTATAACGTTCGTGAGCAGGCTCAAACCGTAAGGTATCGGCTTTTACCTGAGATTCAATCAGTGAATATTCGAAAAACTTACGGTAAAGCACACCTATTTCTGCTTCTTGCAACGATAAATGTTCGATTTCCTCTTTCGGAATCTCCCACAATACGGTAGGTTCAAGCGTTTCTATCATCAAGCGGGTGGGTTCTTGCTTCAAATAGCTCTCCAAACATACCACAATCCCACCTTCATAAGCAATATGTTCGGTTAAATCTTTGTCATATTTAAAATAGAATTGGCGCGTCATCCCTTTTTCAAGGTACAACATCGCCTTACAGGTCTCTTTCTCGTCTAATATCCGTTCACCCTTCTTATACTTCTTACAAGTTATTATATCTGCCAACGCATGAATCTGTTCACGGCTCATCAGGCAATGATATTGAGCCGCCAACTTTCTTACAATATCTACACTTGTTGTCACCATAAATTTCTTGCTTTTATAAATCTATTTAACCTTAATCCTATCAAATCCTTCACCAAAAACACCAATAACGGCACTTTGGGAAACAAAAGCCTGAGGGTCTATATCTTTAATCAAACGAAATATGGTATTCGATTCACTTTTCTTGGCTAACACGAACATCATCTTCACATGGTTATTGGTATAACACCCTACCCCGTCAAGAAACGTTACGCCACGGTGCATGTCCTTATTGATTCGCTTTCCTATCTCCTCATATTTCTTCGATATGATGAAGAACTGAACAGACTGACGTGCACTGTTTACTACCTGATCGAGTACAAAACTTGAGATGAAGAGCACTACATAACCGTAAACCACCTTCTCCCAATTATGTAATACCAGATAACTGGATGAAATAATAATCACATCGCAAATCAAGATAACACGTCCTAATGATATATCGCGATACTTATTGACGATGGCAGCAATAATATCTGTTCCGCCCGTACTGCCGTTTGCCGAAAAAGCCACACCAATACCTGCGCCACAGAAAGAAGCACCTAAAACGCAAGACATGAAAGGCTGGTCATGAATCAGCGGTCCTGTAACCACATTCTGGATTACCGCCAATATAGCCGTCAACGTAAAAACAGCAAATATGGTTTTCAAACAAAACCTCAATCCTAATATCTTCAGCGCAAGAAGCAATAATAAGAAATTAATAATTAAATAAGTATATTGCACCGGAAATCCCGTCCCCCAATAAATAATAGAAGCAATGCCGGGAACGGCACCAGAAGGGATATCGCTGGGCAGAAGGAAGCCTGTCCATCCAATACCATACATAATCATTCCTAAACCGATCATCAAGTAATCTTTAATTTCTCTCAGTATTCTCTGCTTGCGAGTAACTATCAAAGCCGGATTCATTTTTTCTATGATTTTAATTTGGCGCAAAAGTACGAAAAAAAACTAATACGTATCGCAGTAAAAATAACATAAATTTCGTAATTTTGCCGCAAATATAGAACGCGTTAAAGTTAGCATGGCATTAGTCAACGAACATCTGATGAAACTTCCGGATAATTACCTGTTTACGGATATAGCCAAAAAGGTTAATTCATTCCGGGTAACCCATCCAAAGGCAGACATAATTCATTTAGGAATAGGAGATGTAACCCGTCCTATCCCCGAGGCGTGCGCCCAAGCTATGAAAGCTGCGGTTGATGATCTCACTCGCCCCGAAACGTTTCATGGCTATGGTCCGGAGCAAGGATACGATTTTCTGATTGAAGCCATACTGAGAAACGATTATGCACAGCGAGGTATCAGTTTAAGTCCAAGCGAGATATTCATCAGCGACGGAGCCAAATCGGATACGGGAAATATCGGCGACATCTTGCGCCATGACAACAGCATCGGTGTAACCGACCCTATCTATCCGGCTTATATAGACTCGAACGTGTCGTGCGGACGGGCAGGAATCTTGGGAACAAACCATCAATGGAGCAATGTGGTTTATATGCCGTGCATACCGGAAAACAATTTTATACCGGAGCTTCCTACCCAGCGGGTAGACATTATATATTTATGCTATCCCAACAATCCGACAGGTAGCGTATTAAGCAAAAACGAATTAAAGAAGTGGGTACACTATGCGCTTGCCAACGACACGCTTATTTTATTCGATGCTGCGTATGAAGCATATATTCGCCAGCCGGATATTCCGCATTCCATTTATGAGATAAAAGGAGCGAAAAAGGTGGCAATCGAAATACGCAGTTTTTCAAAAACGGCAGGATTTACAGGAGTGAGATGCGGATATACCGTTATCCCTAAAGAGGTAACAGCAGCCACATTGACAGGAGAACGAATCAGCCTGAACAAATTATGGAGCAAACGCCAAAACACAAAGTTCAACGGAGCTTCTTACATCGCCCAACGAGGAGCTGCCGCTATTTATACTCCCGAAGGAAAAGAGCAGGTAAAAGCCATGACAGATTATTATATGGACAATGCCCGTCTTATGAAACGGTATCTTGACGGAACAGGACTTAAAGTTTCAGGAGGAGAAAACGCCCCTTATCTTTGGGTAAAAGCTCCTAAAGGCTTTACATCATGGCAATTTTTCGAACACCTTTTATATGAAGCCCATGTAGTAAGTACCCCCGGTGTGGGATTCGGACCGAACGGAGAAGGATACATCCGACTGACTGCTTTCGGCGAACGGAAACAATGTGAAGAAGGCATGAGACGTATCTGCCAATATTTATAAGAATAACCAACTATTAAAACTATACAAACATTAGGTATTATGTCAAAATTAAGATTTAGAGTCGTAGAAGAAGCATTCCACAAAAAGCCCGTTGATGTTCCGCATCCCACCGAACGTCCGAGCGAATATTTTGCCAAATATGTTTTCAATCGGGAGAAAATGTTTAAATATCTGCCGAGCAAAGTCTACGCAAAAATGATAGACGTAATAGATAACGGAGCAGCACTCGACCGAAGCATTGCTGATGAAGTGGCAGCCGGCATGAAAAAGTGGGCGGTGGAATTAGGAGTTACTCATTATACACACTGGTTCCAACCCCTGACAGAAGGTACGGCTGAGAAACACGATGCTTTTGTTGAACACGACGGCAAAGGAGGTATGTTAGAAGAGTTTTCAGGAAAACTTTTGGTTCAACAAGAATCAGACGGTTCTTCTTTCCCCAACGGTGGTATCCGCAATACGTTCGAGGCTCGCGGGGATAGTGCTTGGGACCCTTCTTCACCTGTATTCGTTGTAGACGATACCCTGTGTATTCCTACCATTTTCATAGCTTACACCGGTGAGTCTTTAGACTATAAAGCCCCCTTGCTGAAAGCACTTCGCGCTGTGACCAAAGCGGCTTTAGACGTAATGCATTATTTCGACCCCTCTGTAAAGAAGATAGTTTCGTACCTCGGATGGGAACAAGAATATTTCCTTGTAGACGAAGGATTATATGCAGCTCGCCCCGACTTATTGCTTACCGGACGTACATTGATGGGACATGAGGCTTCCAAGAACCAGCAGTTGGAAGACCATTATTTCGGCGCTATTCCTTCTCGTGTCGCTGCATTCATGAAAGATCTTGAAATACAGGCTTTGGAATTGGGCATTCCGGTGAAAACGCGCCATAACGAAGTAGCTCCGAATCAGTTTGAGCTGGCTCCTATCTTCGAAGAATGTAACTTGGCAGTAGACCACAACATGCTTATCATGTCTTTGATGCGCAAAATAGCCCGCAATCATGGATTCCGTGTGTTATTACATGAAAAGCCATTCAAGGGCGTAAACGGTTCAGGTAAACACAACAACTGGTCATTAGGAACAGATTCAGGCGTGCTTTTAATGGCTCCGGGTAAAACGGCTGAAGAAAATCTCCGATTCATAACATTCGTAGTCAACACGCTGATGGCTGTTTATCATCATAACGGATTACTGAAGGCTTCTATCATGAGTGCTACAAACGCTCATCGCTTAGGTGCGCACGAAGCTCCTCCTGCCATTATTTCTTCTTTCCTCGGTACTCAGCTCAGCAAAGTGTTAGATCATTTGGAAGAAAGCACCAACGACGATTTGATATCTTTGGCCGGCAAACAAGGTATGAAACTGGATATTCCCCAGATACCGGAGTTGTTAATCGACAATACCGACCGTAACCGCACGTCTCCGTTTGCTTTCACCGGAAATCGCTTTGAGTTCCGTGCGCCGGGTTCAGAAGCCAACTGTGCCAGTGCAATGATTGCCCTCAATGCTGCCGTAGCCGAACAACTGATTCAATTCAAAAAAGACGTAGATGTATTAATCGAACAAGGCGAACCTAAAATTTCTGCCATCATTCAAGTCATCCGCCGTTATATAAAAGAATGCAAACCCATCCGTTTTGACGGAAACGGATACAGCGAAGAATGGAAAGAAGAAGCTGCACGCCGCGGATTGGATTGCGAAACCAGTTGTCCTGTAATCTTCGATAACTATTTGAAACCTGAAACCATTCAGATGTTTGAATCAACAGGTGTAATGAACCGGAAGGAATTAAAGGCACGCAACGAGGTGAAATGGGACATGTATACCAAAAAGATTCAAATCGAGGCCCGGGTGTTGGGCGATTTGGTAATGAATCACGTCGTTCCGGTGGCTATCGAGTATCAGACGAAGCTCATCGACAATGCATACAAGATGAAATCTCTTTTCCCTGCCGATGAAGCAGCTTCGCTTTCAGCTGAGAATCTGGCGATTATCCGAGAGATAGCCCAGCATACGGCATTCATCAAAGAACGTGTTGACGCTATGGTGGAAGCACGAAAGGTTGCCAACCGAATTGCTGAAGAAAGGGAAAAAGCTATCGCTTATCACGATACCATCGCACCTATGCTCGAAGAGATACGCTACCACATCGACAAGCTCGAACTTATTATTGATGACCAGATGTGGACATTGCCCAAATATCGCGAACTATTGTTTATACGCTAACAAGAATTAGGTTATTCGCAGGAAAACACTTATTTTTGTCGACAAAAGTGTAAAGGAAAAAACGCTATGACTGAAATGAATGTAACAGAAAGTTCGGAAAAAAAGAGTCTGAACTTTATCGAACAAATCGTAGAAAAAGATTTAAAAGAAGGGAAAAACGGGGGAAGAATACAAACTCGTTTTCCGCCTGAACCTAATGGATATTTACATATCGGACATGCTAAAGCCATCTGTCTCGATTTTGGTATTGCAAAAAAGTATGGTGGCGTATGTAACTTGCGTTTCGATGATACCAACCCCACCAAAGAAGACGTGGAATATGTAGAAGCTATCAAAGAGGATATCCAATGGTTAGGTTTCCAATGGGGACATGAATATTATGCTTCCGACTATTTTCAACAGTTGTGGGATTTCGCCATCCGCCTCATCAAGGAAGGAAAAGCGTATGTAGACGAGCAAACTTCGGAAGAAATTGCTGCACAGAAGGGAACACCTACCCAACCGGGAGTGGAAAGCCCGTATCGGAATCGCCCTATCGAAGAGAGCCTTGAACTGTTCCAGAAAATGAACAGCGGCGAAATTGAGGAGGGGAAAATGGTACTCCGTGCAAAAATTGACATGGCTAACCCTAACATGCACTTCCGTGACCCTATCATTTATCGGGTTGTAAAAACTCCTCATCATCGCACGGGAGACAAATGGAAGGCTTATCCGATGTATGACTTCGCACATGGTCAAAGCGACTTTTTCGAAGGTGTAACCCACTCTCTCTGTACACTGGAGTTCGTGGTACACCGTCCGCTTTATGACCTGTTCGTTGATTGGGTTAAAGACGGCAAAGACCTCGACGATAATCGTCCTCATCAGTATGAGTTTAATAAGCTCAACCTGAACTATACGCTGATGAGCAAACGTAACTTACTGGTTCTGGTTAAAGAAGGACTGGTAAGCGGATGGGATGACCCTCGTATGCCGACACTTTGCGGTTTCCGACGCAGAGGCTATTCGCCGGAATCCATTCATAAGTTTATCGACAAAATCGGTTATACTACCTATGATGCGTTAAACGACTTTGCCTTGCTTGAAAGTGCAGTTCGCGAAGATTTGAATACCCGTGCCACCCGTGTATCTGCTGTATTAAATCCGGTCAAACTGATTCTTACCAATTATCCGGAGGGTAAAGTAGAAGAGATGGAGGCTATCAATAATCCGGAAGATCCCAACTCGCCCACCCACATCATCGAGTTCAGCCGCGAATTATGGATAGAACGAGAAGACTTTATGGAAAATGCGCCGAAGAAATACTTCCGCATGACTCCGGGACAAGAAGTGAGACTGAAAAATGCATATATCGTAAAATGTACCGGATGTAAAAAAGACGAAGACGGTAACGTGACAGAGGTATATGCTGAATACGATCCGAATACGAAAAGCGGAATGCCGGAAGCCAACCGGAAAGTAAAAGGTACGCTTCACTGGGTTAGCTGCAATCACTGTCTGACGGCAGAAGTACGCTTGTATGACCGCTTGTGGAAAGTAGAAAATCCGCGCGACACGATGGCTGCCATCCGCGAAGAGAAAAACTGTTCGGCACTGGAAGCCATGCAGGAAATGATTAATCCGGATTCGCTGAAGGTATTAAAGGAATGTTATGTAGAAAAATTCCTTGCCAATGCCAAGCCGCTTGATTACTTGCAATTCCAACGTATCGGATATTTCAACGTCGACAAAGATTCTACACCGGAACACTTGGTATTCAACCGCACAGTATCACTGAAAGATACATGGAGCAAGATTAATAAATAAACTAACACATACCGTGAGGAGGGGACTGATTATGAAACAAATTCATGATTTCTCATGATACAGTTTCCTCATCACGGTATAAAAACAAATCTATTCTGTCCGCTCTCTTTTCATGATGAGAAACGATTTATCTTCTTCTTTTGAACACCCCAAGTTTAAAGAATTACTGGCAAAATACGAAAACATGGTACGTGAAAATACATCAACGTACTTTGAGAGTAACGAACTGACACAAATAGCCGAATATTATGCCAGTAAAAATATGATAGCCGAATCTGAGCAGGCTATTGCGTATGCTTTTAAACTTCATCCGAACGACCTTGATGTAATGATATATTGCTGCCATAACTTAATTGCAAAAGGTAAATACGACCAAGCGGAAAAGGCTTTGGAGCTTTTACCCGACCAGCAAGACAGCGAAGTGCTGTTCCTGCGCGCCACACTTTGGGTGGAACAAGGGAAAATCAAAGCAGCAGAAGAAATTTTCACCAAAATGGTAGAAGATGAAGAAGATGAAGAGGAAAGAGTAGAAACGCTGCTTGACATTGCTGACGTCTATATGGAAACAAACCATAAGGAACATGCGTACAAATGGCTGAAAAAAGCATATAAAGCAAACCCCGAAAACCGTGAGACATGGCAGTTTCTGGCAAGTTGTCATTTTGATCTTGGCAATATTGAAAAGTCTGTCTATTATACCAACCGGTTACTGGATGACAATCCTTACGACATTATACATTGGATTAACCTTTCCCGCTGTTACCTACAATTAGAAAACACGGAAAAAGCCGTTGAATCCATTGAATTTGCACTGGCTATCGAGCCTGAGAACCCAATGGCTATTGAAATAAAGGGGCTTTGCTATGTGCAGAATGAAAATTTACAGAAAGCTATCGAATGTTTCCACAAAATAGAAGAAACCCATCCATATAAAGGACAAATCTGGCAGGTACTGGCAGAATGTTACATCTCGATACAAGATTACGAAAAGGCTATCAGATATTTAAACCTGATTATAAACAAAACCCAACTTTCCGACTTGGAATGGGGTGTCACACTTCAGAGAAGGGCTACCTGCTATCTGTTTACCAATCAGTTAGAGTTGTCGAAAAAAGACATCGACGATGCACTAAAACACGACAGCGAATATGCCCAACTTTATCTTACTCTTGCCGAGTATTACATTCGTATAAAGGATATTGATAAAGCACGCACCGAAATAGCCTATGCGGAAGCATTGGCCATCGACAAAGGAGAAATCATCGAAGAAACTGCGAAAATGCTGTTCCGCAACGCATTGATAGAAGATGCACTCTTGTTTTTCAAACGGTTAGAGCAAGAATATCCTTTGCTCGTCAAATCATGCTATTTCTCCATTGCGTATTGCTACTACATTTTAAATAATCAGGAACAGATGATTCGGGCTATCATCAAAGGTACCATCCAGCAGCCCGACTTATTAGAACGTGCCGCTACCAACGGGCTGATGGATTCAACCAGCCAAGATTTCATCAGGATAGGGCTGAAAATAAAACACATGATGGAAAACGGCGAATTAAACAATTTGGAAGATTTCCAAGACTGACGTCAGTCTGCCGCAACATAACCGTAAGGTTTCAGTTTTATCACTCTCAGCGACGTTCATTCACACGGATTATTCTTATTCCCATAATCGTTTTTTGAGATTGCAGATAATCCGATAAAGAAACCGGTTCAATGGTTACCTGCTTATAGCGGGACGATGCGTGAAGCAAATGAACTACCGTACCCACCCGGCAGGCAAATCCCACATGAGACACATCCAATCCCGCAACAGAAGTAGGGAGAACAATGATGTCGCCATCTTGTATATCCAAACTGTCAGCCGAGGAAATCACTCGGCTTTTCGGGATATAGGGCATCCGATAATCCACCCATGCCCGCTCTACCTGTTGCATTGCAGCGTAAGCCGATGGAGAATTCCGAAACGCAGGATAGGCATCGGGATGTTCTGTCATGAAATTTAACGAAACAATGCGTATGCTCGGATTCATCGAGTCTGTCAGTTCGCTGACAATCCCTCGTGCTTCATTCTCATGAATCCAATCGCTGAAATAATGGAGACGCGAAGCATAACCGTCTATCTTTCCGCCCCGGTATCTTACACGGACGAGGTTCTTTTTGAAATCGGCAAACGAACACTGTCCCCGCTTATTGCATTCCACAAGTGCCACCACCGTTTCGACAAACGTAGTACAGTCGAGTTTTTGCAACGAGACAACCAGCCTCTCCGGTCCGTTCTCCTCCAGCGTACCCGCCACATACGGAACTCCCAACAGATTACGGGCAAAGAAAAGTGTCCGGCAGCTATCGGACGGCAACCGGGCAGCACACGACAACAGTCGTTCTACCTTTACACTGTCCTGCCCCACCGCCTGCAGTGGCAACAAAAACAGCAACATTCCCACGGCTACCCACCGCATCCAAACGCAACAAATCGAACCCACGGTTTATAAATTTTCGGGGTCTCCTTTCAGAATAGGTAAAGTAATCCGATACTTCACGGCAAGGATACGAACCAAAAAGACAGTCACCCCACCTATAATCTGCCCCAAATAATCTTCAATTCCTGCCTTCAGGCAAAACCAATAAACCAGCCCGCCTACCACACACGCCATCGCATAGATTTCTTTGCGGAAAATCAACGGTATTTCATTGATAAACACATCGCGCAGCACACCACCGGCAGCTCCGGTTATGCTACCCATGATGATAGCTATCCAACACGAATACCCCATCGAATACGCCTTGCTGAACCCTACTACCGTAAACAAAGCGAGCCCGATACTGTCGAACAAAAAGAAAGTATTGTTAAGCCGGATCAGGTATTTGCCGAAAATAATGACAAACAGCATGGCAAATGCCGTACAAACCAAATACATCGGATCAATCATCCACGGAGGGGTTACATCCAACAACAAATCACGAATGGTACCGCCGCCTACAGCAGTGGCAAACCCTACAATGTATGCGCCAAACCAGTCAAAACGTTTAGCCGACGCCAAACGAATTCCGCTTATCGCAAAAGCAAACGTACCGATAAAATCAAGTACGGTAACAAACGATGGTATTTCTATCAAGTCCATTGAGTTTTACTTACACAATATATAATATATGTATCCGATTATTTTTTATCCCGCAGCCGGGCAAAACGTCTTATCAAAACGCGTCCAACTGCCACCCTTATTTTTCGAGCGTAAAAATACAACAAATTAAAACGGCAACCAAATTTCAAAGCAAACAGTTGGCAAACACCTTGCATACAATCTTAACAGCAGAACGATATTCCATATCGACCCCACATCCCATCTTTCGACATTTCTCTGATATACAAGTAATTAAATTTCATTTACTTTACGAAAGCACAAAAAAATCCGCCGCTCATATATCCCCGAAAAACGCAACCGTTAGTGTTACTCATCTCATGCGGAAGCGTTGAACATTTCTACCCATAGAACCGACCTGTTCTACCGCATGTGTTTTTCAAGCCTTATACCAAACCGAAAAAGTTCAATTCACCCACTGATTGAGCAAAAGATTCACATTTCTCTATTTAAAAAACAGATTTTTTCAATTCATCCTGTTACCTATTAAATAAAATACATATATTTGCACCGCTAATCACAACTTATATTAAAATACTTGAAGAACAAACACAATTTCTTTATTATGAAAATACAGATTATTAAGTCCTTTACACAACGGACTCTATCCCCAAAAAACTACGGTCTTACATAGAGAGACACTTATCCACCCATGTAAGATTCATTAAACTATAATCATCAATTTTTAATTAACCCAATCTATGAAAAGAGGCAAATTTTCGCAATTATTATTGCTTTTGCTGATGGTTCCGGGAAGTGGTATAACATTTGCGAATCCTAACGGAACATCTTATTTCAGCGATTTATCTGCATCACAACAGGCCGGAACAGTTACAGTAAAAGGCACTGTGGTAGATGCCAAAGGAGAACCTTTAATAGGTGTAAGCATCCTTGAAAAAGGAACGAACAATGGTACGATTACGGATATCGACGGTAACTTTACGCTTTCTGTAACCGAAGGCGCTACAATTGAAGTGTCTTATATCGGTTATAAAACGTTATCACTGACCGCCAAACCCGATTTCGGACAAATTACCATGTCGGAAGACACTGAAGTGTTAGACGAGGTTGTTGTAACTGCATTGGGTATCAAGCGTTCGCAGAAAGCGTTAAGTTATAACGTACAAGAGGTAAAAGGCGAGGCTTTGACTGCCGTCAAAGATGCGAACTTCATGAATTCATTGGCCGGTAAAGTAGCTGGTGTGCAAATCAGCAGCGGTGCTACCGGAGCCGGTGGTGCCACTCGTGTGGTAATGCGTGGTATGAAATCATTGACTAAAGACAACAACGCATTGTATGTAATTGATGGTGTGCCGATGTTTAACACAGGTAAGAGTGGCGGTGAAGGACAGTACGGCGACATGGGAGGCTCAGATGCTGTAGCCGACCTTAACCCGGATGACATCCAAAGCGTCAGCATGATGACCGGCCCGTCGGCAGCGGCACTGTACGGTTCAGCGGCAGCCAACGGCGTGGTTTTGATTACCACCAAAAAAGGAGCTACCGAGCGTACTTCTCTGACTGTATCAAACAGTACTACATTCTCAAAGGCATATATCATGCCCGAAATGCAGAACCGCTTCGGTACAAGTTCGGGATTATACAGCTGGGGAGACCCGACAAGCAACAGATATGACCCGTCGGATTTCTTTAATACCGGAACAAACATCATCAACTCTATTTCTTTGTCTACCGGTAATGACAAGAACCAGACTTACCTGTCGGCTTCTACCACAAACACGGACGGTATTCTCCCGAACAACAGTTACAACCGTTATAATTTTACCGCCCGCAATACAACGAACTTCCTAAACGACAGACTGACATTGGATATCGGTGCCCAGTACATCGTACAGAACAATAAAAACATGGTGTCGCAAGGTCAATACTATAACCCATTGCCTGCACTATACTTGTTCCCGCGCGGCGACAATTTCGACGAAATCCGTTTGTACGAACGTTACAACACGAACTTCGGCTACATGGAGCAGTACTGGCCATACGGAGACGGAGGTATGTCTCTGCAAAACCCGTATTGGATTCAGAACCGTATCGTCCGTACTTCAGAAAAGAAACGTTACATGCTGAACGCCTCACTGAAATGGAAGGTTACAGACTGGTTTAACATCACAGGTCGTGTTAATTTGGATAATTCTGATTACCGTAACCGTGAAGAAAAATCGGCTTCTACCCTGACAACTTTCTGTGGTTTGGCAGGTGGCTTGAAAGACGTTATGCGCCAAGAACGCTCGCTGTATGCCGACGTATTGGCTACTATTGACAAAACATTCGGCGAATTCCGTTTGAATGCCAATGTGGGTGGTTCTATTTACCACGTATCTTCTGACGAATTGTCAGTAGCCGGCGACTTGATTATCCCAAATTTCTTCCAGATGAACAACATCAACTGGTCTGCCAACTACAAACCGGAACCGTCGGGATACGTTGACGAAATCCAAAGTGTATTCGCAAGTGCCGAACTGAGTTGGAGAAACCAATTATACTTAACGCTTACCGGACGTAATGACTGGGATTCTAAATTAGCTTTCTCTAACCAATCTTCATTCTTCTATCCGTCAGTAGGTCTTTCAGCTGTATTGTCTGAAATGATGTCGCTCCCCGAATGGATAACCTATGCAAAAGTTCGCGGTTCTTATACCGTAGTAGCTTCTTCATTCGACCGCTTCCTTACCAATCCGGGATTTATCTATAACGGCCAAACTCACAACTGGGAGAATCCGACTTTGTACCCGATGGACAACATGAAACCCGAGAAAACCAAATCTTGGGAAATCGGTTTGAACTTAAAGTTCTGGGATAACCGCTTCAATTTGGACGCAACCTACTATCGTTCAAACACCTTGAACCAAACGTTTAAAGTCGATATTCCGTCTTCTTCCGGTTACAAACAGGCCGTAGTACAAGCCGGTAACGTACAAAATCAAGGTCTTGAACTTGCATTAGGATTCCAAGACGAATGGGCAGGTTTCGGATGGTCATCTAACGCTACCTTTACGCTAAACCGCAACAAAGTAATTCGTCTTGCCAGCGGAAGTATCAACCCGGTAACCGGCGAAGAAATCAACATGCCCGAAATGTATGTAGGATGGTTGGGTAAAGAAAACGTAGCTCCCCGCGTTATTCTGACTGAAGGAGGCTCTATGACAGATATTTATGTATATAACCAACTGACCAGAGATAACAACGGAAATATCCGTGTTGACCAAAACGGAAATATCAGTATGACAAGTTCTTCTACTCCGACTAAAGTGGGCGATTTGGATGCTGACTTCAACTTAGGATGGACAAACCATTTTACTTATAAAGGCATCGACCTCGGCATCGTACTATCGGCACGTGTAGGTGGTTTGGCTTACTCTGCTACTCAGGGTGTATTAGACTATTACGGAGTATCAGAAGCATCGGCTGTAGCCCGTGAGAACGGTGGCGTACCGGTTAACAATGGCATGGTAGACGCACAAAAATATTATCAGACTATCGGTACCGGTGAAGGTGGTTACGGACGTTACTACTTGTATAGCGCAACGAACGTTCGCCTGCAAGAATTAAGCCTGAACTATACACTTCCTAAGAAATGGTTTAAAAATATAGCAAACGTTACCGTAGGTTTAGTAGGACGTAACTTATGGATGATTTACTGTAAAGCTCCGTTCGATCCTGAATTGTCTGCATCTACGGCAAGTAACTTCTATATGAATGTTGACTACTTTATGCAACCCAGCTTGCGTAATATAGGTTTTAATGTAAAAGTACAATTCTAAAGAGATAGACTAAGGTCATGAAAAAATATCTATTAAACATAACAACTGGTGCTGCGCTATTACTCTTGGCAGGAGGCTGTACCAGCAAGTTCGAAGAATATAATACGAATCAATATCAGATTCATGAAGCCGATCCTGCTACATTGATGAAAAACATGATTGAGACCATTGTAAATATTCAACAAAATGATTCTCAGATGCAGGAACAAATGGTAGGTCAGTATGGAGGTTATTTATGCCCTTCCAACACTTGGAGTGGAACCAATTTTGGAACATATAATCCGAGCGATGCTTGGAATGCCAATCCGTGGAACACACCGTTCGAAAAAATTTACGGAAACTTCTTCCAAGTTCAAGAAGCAACCAATTCAACCGGACACTACTATGCGTTTGCTCGTATGGTGCGCGCCATTACAATGTTGCGTGTTGCTGACACGTATGGTCCGATGCCTTACAGCCAAGTACAAAAAGGTAATTTCTATGTGGCATACGATACGCAAGAAGAGGTGTACAAAGCTATCCTTGATGACCTTGCAAATGCTGCTGACGTACTCTATAATTATCATGTAGACACTAACGGTAATGCCCCGTTAGGTTCAAACGACCCTGTTTATAACGGTAATTATGCAAGTTGGGCAAAACTGGCTAATTCAATGCGCTTGCGTGTAGCGATGCGTATCAGCAGTTTCTTACCCGATGTGGCTCAACAGAATGCAGAAGCAGCTACTTCACATCCGGCAGGACTTATCGAAACCAATGCCGATAATGCAATGATGTCTTGCGGAACACAAACCAATCCCTACCAGTTAGCAGCTGTAAGTTGGGGCGACTTGCGCGTAAATGCAAATATTGTAGATTATATGAATGCTTATAATGACCCGCGCCGTTCTAAATATTTCACAACATCTACAATAGCCAACATGGAAGGACAATACGTAGGAATGCGCACCGGCGATTCTGATTTCGATAAGAATGCAGCTTCCGGCTTTTCTATGCCTAACTATACTGCTACTGACAAAATGTTGGTATTTTGCGCTGCTGAAACATCTTTCCTGCGCGCTGAAGGTAAACTGCGTGGGTGGAATGTAGGAAGCAAATCTGCAAAAGAGTATTACGAAGAGGGCATTGAAAATTCCATGTCACAATATTCTGTTTCAGGAAGTGAATATATGGAAATCAATCAAGCTCCCGCAGTCAGCCATGCAAAAGATGATGTTCAGAAAGCACCTGCTACTATATCTAATACTGTAAGTGTAAAATGGGATGATTCTGATAATACGCTGACCGGAAAGAACTTCCAGCGCATCATTACTCAAAAATGGATTGCCAATTACCCGTTAGGCTTCGAGGCATGGGCAGAATACCGCCGTACAGGTTATCCGGAACTTTATCCTTGCATCGATAATTTGTCTAATGGCGTAATAAACAGTCAACGCGGTATGCGCCGTTTGAAATATCCGTATACAGAAACTACCAATAATCAAGCAAACTGTTCAGCCGGAGCAACAGACTTAAATGGCTCAGACTCTCCTGCTACGGACTTGAAATGGGCAAAGAAAAACTAATATCTAAATCAAATCTATATGAAGAAAATATATTTATTATACGGTTTGTTCTTGTCGGTAATTACATCGCTATTCATCAGTTGCAGCGACTGGACAGACGCAGAACGCGAAGTCTTTCCTGAAGAAATGACTTCGGAAGAATATTATGCTGCACTTCGTGCATACAAACAAACAGACCATCAAATTGCATTCGGATGGTTTGGCAATTGGACAGGTGAAGGAGCTTTTATGAAAAACTCTTTAGCCGGTATTCCGGACAGCGTGGATATTGTTTCTATTTGGGGAAATTGGAGTAACCTTACAGAAGCTCAAAAGAAAGATTTGGAGTTCTGTCAGAAAACTAAAGGTACACGCTTTACTTTATGCTTCATTATCACTTCGGTAGGAACTCAAATTACTCCTCAAGAAGTTTATGACACATGGGAAGAAAAAGGGTACAGTTCTGAACAAGAAGCTGTAAACGACTTTTGGGAATGGCCTGAAGACGAAACCGACGAAGCAGCAGTAGAGGCTTCTATCCGTAAATATGCTTCGGCAATAGCCGATACAATTACCAAGTATGGTTACGACGGATTCGACATTGATTATGAGCCTAACTATGGAAACAATGGTAACATTGTAGATGATGACGATCGTATGTTTATCTTCGTGGATGAATTGGGCAAATATTTCGGACCAAAATCGGGCACAGGAAAATTGCTGCTGATTGACGGTGAACCCCAAAGTATTACAAGCCGACCGGAAATCGGACATTACTTTGATTATTTTGTAATTCAGGCTTATAACGCTTCAGGAGATTCAAACTTAGACAGACGCTTGATAGATGGCGGAGTTGCGGGACCGGGACTGATTCAAACCTACGGAGAAGAACTTGGCGAAGAACGTGTTACCAACATGACTATCATGACTGAAAACTTCGAGGCAGTAGACGCTGCTATGAACGGTGGATATAATTACACTGACCGTTACGGAAATACAATGAAATCATTGGAAGGCATGGCTCGTTGGCAACCGAGCAACGGTTTCCGTAAAGGCGGCGTAGGAACTTACCACATGGAAGCTGAATACGGAACTACTCCAGAGTATAAGAATCTGCGTAATGCGATTCAGATTATGAATCCTTCTTCACACTCATTGGTTAAATATTAACAGATGAAACTTATGAAACTAAATTATATCAAAACATTGTTGCTATCGGCTTCCATTGCCGGATTAGGAACATTTACAGCATGTGACAATGCTGAATATCAAGCTCTCGACACACATGCTTACATTGATGAAGCACTCTCAGGAAGCAGTTCAAAACTGACCGTACAAGCTACGGGCGAAAGTTCTACCACCTTGAATATTCATGTAAGTAATGCTGTTTCAACTGACAGCCACTTCAAATTGGTAGTTGACCCTACTATCTTAGATGAATATAATACCAAAAACGGTACAAGCTACATTGCTATTCCGGAAGGACAATACACGTTACCGGAAGATATCGTAATCAAAGCAGGAAACTATAATGCTGAGGCCTCTATCGTAACATTAAAAGCCTTTTCGGAAGAAATGGTTTATTCCGGAGAAGCATACGCACTGCCGGTACGATTGGAATCAACCGATGGTAATTATCCGGTAATGCCTAACACGGGTACTTATATCATCTTGGCAGAAAATATAGTTGAATTCTCTGCTCCGCAGTTCATTCATGGAGCTAACTTGTCTTCACCCGAGTATGCTGCAAATCCGGAAACTTATTCACAATATACCGTTGAAGTTCGTTTCCAAGTAAGTGACACGAATAACCGTAACCGTGCCGTATTTACTACAAGCGACGGCGAAAACAGATCGGTTCTTTTACGCTTTGAAGACCCGCAAAGTCCTGATGAAGCAAACGGATGGGCTGCTCACTCATTGGTTCAAATCCAGTTACACAATGGTTATGTAAACCCGAGCCATAACTTCGAATCTAACAAGTGGCAACATTTGGCAGTAACATTCGACGGAGCTACTTACCGTATCTACGTTAATGGCATCGAGAGCGGACAATTAGCTTGCTCAGATCCGTGTCTGAAATTTAAAGGAATCGGTTGGTTTACAGATGGCGACGGCGACCAAAGCGGCTGGTGGAGAGGATGTCAAATTTTGGTCAGCCAAGTACGTATCTGGTCTGTTGCACGCAATGCCACACAAATAGCCAACAGCATGACACAGGTAAGCCCGAACTCTACCGGACTGGAAGCATACTGGCGCATGGATAAAGGTACAACTGAAACAAGAGACGGAAGAACTTATACCATCTTCGAAGATGCAACCGGAAAGGGACACACATTGGAAACCAGCCAACCTATTACGTGGGTTGACGGTATCTTGTCTACCGATACAGCTACAGATTGGAAATAATACATATTATAAATAAACAAATAAACGATATGAAAAAGTTTTTTCAATATATGCTGATGGCAGCATTCATTGGCGGAACGGTTTCTTTCACTTCGTGTAACGATGATGATGAAAATCAAGTGAACGAATGGAACATGAGCTACGTTTCACTGCTGCAATCAGATTACCTCAGACCCATTGAATCTTTTACACTGAAACACGTAGAAGATAAAGGCATAGAAGGCAGTGTAGAATATAAAGTTATGGCTACACTGAATAAACCAACAAGTCAAGATGTTACTGTGAACATTACGGCTACTTGCGATAGCATTAGTGCGGACAAAGTGATATTATCTTCCAATACTGCAACAATCAAAGCAGGAGAAACTAAATCGGAAGATGTAACAATCAGCATCACCGACTGGTCGGATATTGTAACCAACAATGCAGAATGTGATATGGTACTAACCATACAGATGGATGGAATTTCTACTACAGCTGCCGATGTTACCAATTCTGAATTTAATCAAAGTATTAAAGTTAACATCAAAAAGGAACAGGCAAAACCTGAAGAGTTCTTATTCTTCGGTTATGCTCCTGAAAACAGCACACTTATGACGAACAAAACTGATTGGACGTTCGAGTTCATGGAAGGTGTAGAAAATCCGAACTCCAACACTGTAGCCGGCACTGGTGGAAATGATGTTGCCACAAACGGAGTTCCTTTCTGGTTTACTGTAGATTTCGGAGAAGTTTATAACGTAACCGGTATTCAAACCAGACATTGGGGAGCCGGATATGCACCAACAGAAATAGAAGTGTTTACTTCCGATAATGGCACAGATTGGAAATCGATGAATACGGTACAAACGTACGGTTCTGCTCAAGCAATTGCATTCAAAGAACCAAGAGCTACCCGTTATCTAAAATATCAAATGATTACTGTACCGGGTCGTGTAGATGTTACTGCATTTTATGTTTACGTAGCTAACGAATAATCCGGAAAACATTTCGATAATTATCATATAGGGGTTGGAATCATCCTCCTGAATGCACGAGGCAGGTAAACCGATGTATTCAGGAGGACAGATTCCACCCCTATCATTTTTATAAAAAAAGTTTTTCTTGCGCGGAGAAAGCAAATTTTTTCAGTATTACATAAATATATCCGAAAAAAATTGTAAGTTTGTTGCACTAAAAAATAACCGTGAAAAACGGTAACTACTTTTTGTTGACTCAATAAAAACTTTACAAACACATGCTTAAATCATTTAGCTATAAAAGCAAAAAACAACCCCGCACATCAGTCAGAATATGCTTTCGTATTCATAAAGTTGTCGGCTTGTTTTTAAATTCATCGCGATAAAGTTATTATCCAATTTACACACATATTTAATCAATATTATTTATATGAAAAAACAGTACATCTTAGGATTGTTCTTTTTGTGCGGAGGACTTTTTGCTTGTTCTCCGGGCACAGTGAACCAAGCTAATTTTGAAGTGATTCCGTTGCCGCAAGACATACAGGCAAGCACGACAGGAGACTTTACGCTGACCGACAATACGGTTATCGTATATCCCAAAGGAAATGAGGTAATGAAACGGAATGCTGAGTTTCTGGCAGAATACATCGGCGAACAAACGGGAAAAACCATACAGGTTACCGATGAAGCTCCGTCTTCGAATGCCATTGTTTTGGCACTCGGACTGAGTGACAGCAATCAGGAGGCTTATCGGCTGGAGGTTTCGAAACAGCAGATTACGCTGACCGGAGCTTCGGAAGCTGGTGTGTTCTACGGTATCCAGACGCTGCGCAAGGCAATGCCTACGGCGCAGGGAGATGTGGTGTTCCCTGCTACGGTGGTTAATGACTATCCCCGCTTTGCGTACCGCGGAGCGCACTTCGACGTTTCACGCCATTTCTTCACCGCCGACTCTGTAAAACGTTTCATCGACATGCTGGCGCTACATAACATCAACCGTCTTCATTGGCACCTTACCGATGATCAGGGCTGGCGCATCGAAATAAAGAAACATCCTAAACTGACTGAAATAGGCTCAAAACGCTCAGGAACGGTTATCGGACACAATTCGGGCGAATACGACAATACGCCTTACGGTGGATTCTATACACAGGAAGAAGCTAAAGACATTGTAAAATATGCACAAGAGCGTCATATCACGGTAATTCCGGAAATCGACATGCCCGGACACATGCAGGCTGCCTTGACGGTATATCCCGAACTGGGCTGTACGGGCGGTCCGTATGAGGTATGGAAGCAATGGGGTATCTCCGATGATGTGCTTTGCGCAGGCAACGACAAGACGCTGGAATTCATTGATGATGTTTTGGGAGAAATCGTTGAAATCTTCCCGTCGGAATACATCCACGTAGGTGGTGACGAATGTCCGAAGGTACGCTGGGAGAAATGTCCGAAATGTCAGGCACGCATCAAGGCTCTGGGATTGAAGGACGATACGCATCATACTGCCGAACAGAAGTTACAGAGCTTTATCATCAATCATGCCGAGAAGTTCTTGAATTCTAAGGGACGGCAAATGATTGGCTGGGACGAAACGCTGGAAGGCGGACTGGCTCCTAACGCTACCATCATGTCATGGCGCGGAATTGAAGGTGGAATCGAAGCTGCCAAGCAAGGTCACGACGCCATCATGACACCAAGTTCACATCTGTATTTCGATTATTATCAGACTACCGATACGGAGAACGAACCGATTGCCATCGGCGGCTACATTCCGGTTGACCGGGTGTACAACTACGAACCCGTGCCCTCGGCTCTTACCCCGGAAGAAGCTAAACACATCATCGGTGTGCAAGCGAACTTATGGACAGAATACATTCCTACTTTCCGTCAAGTGGAATACATGGAATTGCCACGTATGGCTGCTTTGTCAGAAATCCAATGGACTATGCCGGAAAAGAAGAATTATGACAACTTCTTGAAACGCCTTACTCGACTCATCAACATCTATGATACAGAAAACTACAATTATGCGAAACACGTGTTCGGAGTAAGAGCCACTTATCTCCCCAATACGGCAGAAAACGTGCTCGATGTGGTTCTCAGTACAATAGACGATGCTCCCATCTACTATACGCTGGACGGCAGTGAGCCTACGGCTTCTTCTGAACGTTACACCGATACGCTGAAAATAGATAAAAGCTGTACGCTGAAAGCCGCAGCGATACGTGCAAACGGAAGCAGCAATGCGCTGACAGAAGAAATCGCGTTCAACAAAGCGACCATGAAACCCATAACCATGCTTCAGCCTATCAATGAAAAATATAAATACGAAGGAGCCAACACGCTGATAGACGGACTGACGGGTACGAACAACTACCGTACCGGACGCTGGATTGCTTTCTACAAAAACGACATGGAAGCCGTGATTGACTTGCAGGAAGAAACATCCATCAGCAAAGCGTGGATACGGACGGACGTGGTAATCGTAGATGAAGTTCTTGATCTGCGCAAATTGACCGTGGCGGTATCTGCCGACGGAAAGAATTACAAGGAAGTAAAATCGGAAACTTACCCGGTGGCTACCAAAGATGCCAAAGACGGTATCTATACTCATGAGTTGACTTTCGAACCTACAAACGCCCGGTATGTAAAAATCATCGCTCAGCCGGAATATCATATCCCGGCATGGCATTGGGGAAAAGGTGACCCGGCGTTTATTTTCGTTGACGAAATCGGTCTGGAATAACTAAACACACTAATCACATACCAGCATCTTGGGGTGTATCGCGTTTGACAACAATGACGGTACACCCCTTATATTAATAAACCAAAATCAATCATGAAAACAGATTTCTTTAAACTTTTATTGCTCTCCGGAGCAATCTCTATGGGAACCTCGGCATACGCACAGGTAGACTTGGTTAAAAACGGGAAAAGCAATTCTAAAATCGTATTGGCAGAACAAACTGAAGTGAACCGCACGGCTGCCAACATCCTGCAAGATTTCGTACAAAAAATAAGTGGATGCCGACTGGATATCCGGCAGAAAGGAAAAGCGGCTGCAGGCGACATCCTGATTGGTACTTCGGCATCGGACGATGTAAAAGAAGACGGTTACCAAATTTCTACCACCGGAGGCAAGCTGGTTATTACAGGAAAAGACAACGGAGCTGTATACGGCGTGGTGTCATTGCTCGAAGATTACTTGGGGGTAGATTATTGGGGAAATAATGAATATAAGTTGGAAAAGCGTTCTGACATCTCGCTTCCATCTATCAACAAAACCGATAATCCGGCTTTCCGTTACCGTCAGACACAGAACTATGCGCTTCAGACAGACTCTTTATACAAATGGTGGTACCGGTTGGAAGAACCTGCCGAAGCGTTTGCTGCGAACTACTGGGTACATACATTCAACAAACTGTTGCCCGTATCGGAGTACGGGACTACTCATCCGGAGTATTATGCTTACTTCGACGGCAAACGGCATCCGGGCGCACAGTGGTGTCTGACTAATCCGGAGGTATTCGAAATCGTGGCACAGCGTATCGACTCCATATTCAAGGCGAATCCCGACAAGAAAATTATCAGCGTAAGCCAAAACGATGGAAACAATACCAACTGTACGTGTCCTGAATGTAAAAAGCTGGACGACGCAGCAGGCTCTCCGTCGGGCAGCTTGATTTATTTCATCAATAAGTTAGCGGCACGTTTCCCGGACAAGGAAATCGCTACGCTGGCATATCTGTATACCATGAATCCGCCTAAGAACGTGAAACCGCTGCCAAACGTGGTGGTGATGCTTTGCGACATTGACTGCGACCGTGAGGTATCACTTACGGAAAATCCAAGCGGACAGTATTTCATGAAGGCGCTGAAAGGATGGTCGGACATTACGGACAACATATTCGTGTGGGATTACGGAATCAATTTCGACGGTTATCTGTCGCCCTTCCCTAACCTGCATATCATGCAAGACAATATCCGCATCTTCCGCGACCACCACGTAAAAATGCACTTCTCACAGATAGCCAGCAGTTACGGAGGCGACTTTGCCGAACTGCGTTCTTACTTGGCTTCGAAACTGATGTGGAATCCCGATGCGAATGCCGACAAGTTGATGCAACATTTCTTGAAAGGTTACTACGGTGCGGCAGGCGAATATTTGTATCAGTATATCAAAATCATACAGGGCGCACTGTGGGGAAGCGGACTCCGGTTGTGGATTTATGACTCTCCCATCTCGCATAAAAACGGTATGCTGAAACCGATATTGATGAAACGCTACAAACAGTTGTTCGACAAGGCGGAAGCAGCCGTAGCGGGCGACCCTGTGCTGTTGGAGCGCGTAAAACGTACCCGCCTGCCTTTGCTTTATTCAGAACTTGAAATCATCCGCACACAGCCGGAGAAAGATTTCGATGACGTAACTGCCAAACTGAACTACTTTGAAGCAGAAGCCAAACGGTTTAACAACCCTGCCATTAACGAACGTAACAACCGCGCGCTGGATTACTGCAAGTTATACCGCGAACGTTACATGCCGCGCAATGAAAAAAATTTAGCTTTAGGGGCTAAAGTAACTTACCTTACCGAACCTACGGGCAAATATGCCGAGTTGGGCAAAACGGCGCTGACCGACGGTTTGTTCGGCGGAGCCAGCTTTGTGGAGAGCTGGGTAGGCTGGGAAGGCAAAGACGGCGGTTTTATCGTCGACTTGGGTGAAGTAAAAGACGTATCCTACATCGAAACCGATTTTCTGCACCAGATAGGTCATTGGATTCTTTTCCCGCTGAAGGTAACATACAGCTATTCGGAAGACGGGAAGAACTATCAGGCATGGGGGACGATAGAGATGGAAGAAGAACGCTCGAACATGGTGTTGTTCAGAGGGGTTAAAATGGAATCGAAACAGCCTCTGAAAGCCCGCTACCTGAAAGTGGAAGTAACCGGAACGAAGGTTTGTCCGCACTGGCATTACGGCGTAGGAAATCCCTCGTGGTTCTTTATCGATGAAGTGACTGTAAGATAAGCCGACGGCTGAGAAAGAGAAAAAGCATTGTTGCCCCGCAAAAACGGAAGCGACAATGCTTTTTTATTAGACCTGAAAAAACTCTACCCATAGAACGGAGGCGTTCTATGGGTAGAGTTGGTCAACGCTACCGCTTGGAACAACCAACGCTAACGGTTGCGTTTTTCGGAATATAGCGGTAGGATATTTGTTTTTATACTCTCCTCAAACAGAAGTAATTACAGAATTCCAAGAAACTTTACCATGTATAATTCAATCCGAAGCTAAGCAACTCCTGTAATTGCAGATAACTTAAATCTTCTACACGCGGAACACTGTCATCGAATCGCCCATGAACAAAGAGTTTCGTAGACAAAAAGCGATTGAAAGCAAAGGTGAATGTATTTTCCCATTCGCCAACTGCCTTTTCATAATTCGTAGTATACGAAAAGCGCGAATCCCAAGTAAGATTTTTAATAATCTTCCATGACAGGGTAGCTTCCAAACGTGAACCCCATACACTCTCTCGCTTGTTTCCCGCCTTTATGTTGAACTTGGTAGGGTCGATACGGTCGTTCGCCACGCTATACAGCGTATAGTTGAGCGGGTTTATCAGAACGGAAAGATTACATACCCCGTCTTTCGTATATTTATAGTCCATACCCAAACCGACGTTCAACTCAGCCGGAGAGAAGAAAGCCGAAACCAAATTATCGGAGTTGGTTTCATAGTTAGAAAAGAACTGGGTTTTAAATTCGCCGGAAATGGTATAGTACCACGTACCGAAGGCGCGCAATCCCAACTTCGAAGTAAGACGCAACATATCGTTATTAGCCTTATAAGAATGAAGCGTATCCGAAGGAGCCGTTACGAAACCCAGCTTCCACTCTATTTTGTTTTCAAACTGAATGCCCTGCCGGTCATCGTAATTGGCAGTCCACGTAAATCCCGCCAACATTGATTTCGTACTTTCACCGCCCTTATACCAGTTACGGGAAATGTAGTTCTGCGAGAATTGCAGATAACTGTCGCCTGTAAATTTCCAGAAATTGGGTTTTATCACCAACAAATCTTGTTCATCTACCTTATCCACCTTTTCCCGGTGTGCCATCGAGCGTACTTTTTCTTTCTTCCTATTCTGAATTACCAAATTGCCGGACAGCGGTTCTACCCCTTCCAATACAGCCTCGTTCTGCTTAACCAAGCTCGGATATTGCACATAGAAGTTTAACAACTGGCGGTTGATGTAATTATCCACCTTTGCCGACCGCCTCAAATCCGGCAAGTTCTGAATATCCTTCTCTCTATAATCATCTTGCACAAAAGGTATCACAGGCTTCCATCCCTCTATACTCATGCTTTGCTCGATAGGCGCACGATAATACGTGGCAGGCATGGCGAGCTTATAGAAATTAGCATCAGACCTAATTCCGGTAATCTGCAAATAAAGGTCATCCCAGCGGTCTTCCCATTCAGAAAAATATGTACGATAATTTTTAATAAGATTCTTAAATGCGATCACCTCCGGCAAAGGTTTCGACTCTGCTGCCTGACGCATGATTTTCGCTTTCATCAATGAATCTTTCAAATGATTGACTGAATCTTCAAAATGAACAGCAGCTCTTTCTATCTCAAGCAACAAGGAATCAGCCTGTATGTCGATTACATCTTTAAGCGTTACTGCGGAGTCGCCTGCCGCCCTCGCATTACCACGCACGGCATCCAGCGTATCAAGCAGCACTGCTTTCTCCGTCACTATCGAATCACCCCCTTGTAATAAATCTCGTTGCGCTTCTTGCGCATATAACCCACTTCCCAAAGAATAGATTATTAATAAAAGTGTGCCTAATTTCTTCATCATGTTGTTTTTGAATCGGTATTCTTCGCAAAATTACATATTTTTATTTCCCCATAACCTATGATTCAGCTTTTTTTTCTAATTTTGCAACTTGGAAAAAAGATTTCAAAGGAAATTAATTTTTAAAAAACTCAATATTGTGGCAGAAACAAAGTATATCTTCGTAACAGGTGGTGTAGCCTCTTCTTTAGGAAAAGGTATCATTTCATCATCTATCGGCAAATTGCTGCAAGCCAGAGGCTACAGCGTAACCATCCAAAAGTTTGACCCGTATATTAACATCGACCCGGGAACACTTAATCCGTACGAACACGGTGAGTGTTACGTGACAGTAGACGGTCATGAAGCTGATCTTGACTTAGGACATTACGAACGTTTTTTGGGTATACAGACAACCAAAGCGAATAATATTACCACCGGACGTATCTATAAAAGTGTAATAGATAAAGAGCGCCGCGGCGATTATTTGGGAAAAACCATTCAAATTATCCCTCACATTACAGACGAAATCAAGCGTAACGTAAAATTGTTAGGCAACAAATATAAATTCGATTTTGTAATTACTGAAATCGGAGGTACGGTGGGCGATATAGAATCTCTGCCTTATCTGGAAAGTATCCGCCAGCTGAAATGGGAATTGGGGAAAAATGCGCTGTGCGTGCATCTTACTTACGTGCCTTACTTGGCAGCAGCAGGCGAACTGAAAACCAAACCTACCCAACACTCTGTAAAAGAACTTCAATCGGTAGGTATCCAGCCCGACATATTGGTGTTGCGCACGGAACATGAATTGAGCAGCAATTTAAGAAAGAAAGTGGCTCTGTTCTGCAACGTAGATGAAAGCGCCGTAGTACAGTCAATGGACATGCCTACCATTTACGAAGTGCCGTTACGTATGCAAGAACAAAAGTTAGACGTGACAATTCTCGAAAAGATGGGACTCCCGGTAGGAGAAACCCCGACGTTGGGCCCGTGGAGAGAGTTCTTAAACCGTCGTCACCACGCTACACAGATCGTAAAGATAGGGTTGGTAGGAAAATACGATTTGCAAGATGCCTATAAGTCTATCCTTGAGGCTCTTTCACAAGCAGCAACATATAACGACCGTAAAGCCGAGATTCAGTTCATCAACAGTGAAAAGATAACAGACGAGAATGTAGAGGAACAACTGAAAGACATGGACGGCATTATCATCTGTCCGGGATTCGGACAGCGCGGCATCGAAGGAAAATTCGTAGCCATCAAGTATTGCCGTACACACAATGTCCCGACTTTCGGAATCTGCCTCGGTATGCAATGTATGGCTATCGAATTTGCCCGTAACGTGTTGGGATATGCTGATGCCAACAGCCGGGAAATGGATGAAAAGACTCCTCACAACGTTATCGACATCATGGAGGAACAAAAATCAATTACCAACATGGGCGGAACAATGCGTTTGGGAGCTTACGAATGTGTACTTGACCCCACATCAAAAGTATATCAGGCATACGGAACCGAACATATTCAAGAACGTCATCGCCATCGCTACGAATTCAACAACGACTATAAAGCTGAATTTGAAAAAGCAGGCATGAAATGTGTTGGAACTAATCCGGAATCAGACTTGGTGGAAATCGTAGAAATTCCTACCTTGAAATGGTTTATCGGCACACAGTTCCATCCTGAATACAGCAGTACGGTATTGAAGCCTCATCCGTTATTCCTGTCATTCATAAAAGCTGCTATTGATAAATAACAATCATATAAATTGAGACTATAACAAATGGATAAAAACACGTTAGTGGGCTTTGTTCTGATTGGAGCGGTTATCGTAGGATTTGGTATCTACAACCGCCCCAGTCAAGAAGAAAGAGAACGCGCACAGCATTATCAAGACTCTATTCAGCAGGTTCTTCAGGAACAAGAGCAAACCAAAATGATGCAGGAAGTAGCTGCTCAACAAACCATAGAGTACGACTCTGCCTCATTGTTTTATACAGCCTCAAAGGGAAAAGAAGTATTTACCACGTTAGAAAACGATGTGGTTCAATTAGTTCTTAGCAACAAGGGAGGACGTGTATATAAAGCTACGCTGAAAGATTATAACGACCAACAACATCAGCCACTGGTTTTGTTCGACGGAACAGACGCTTCGTTGAGTTTTGGCTTTGAAGGGAAAAATGAAAATATCCGTACCGAGCAACTGTTCTTTGAGCCGGTAAACGTGACAGACAGTACGGTAACAATGCGACTGAATGCACAAAACGGAGGACATTTAGATTTTAACTACCGACTGATTCCGAACTCTTACATCGTAGATATGAGTGTGCAAGCAGTCGGCATGGAGAATTTCTTCTCCCCTTCTGTAAAAAACATGTCGATCGACTGGAAGCAGCGTGCTCGCCAAATGGAAAAAGGTTACACGTTTGAGCAACGTTATACTTCGTTGACTTACAAACCGGTAAACGACAGCTTTGATTACTTGAGCGAAACAAAAGACGAAAAAGAGACCATCCCGGCTACATTGGATTGGGTTGCATTTAAGAACCAGTATTTCTCTTGCGTGTTCATGGCAGAAAAGAGCTTTGAAAACGCTACGCTGGAATCTAAAATGGAACAGCAAGGAAGCGGTTACATGAAGAATTATGCTGCCGACATGCAGAGCTTCTTCGACCCGACAGGAGGACAACCAAGTCATTTCCAATTCTATTTCGGACCGAATCACTTCAAGACTCTTTTGGCAAGCAACGATTTGAGCTTTAAAGACAAAGACCAAGAATTGGAAGACCTCGTTTATCTTGGATGGCCGATTATACGTCTGATTAACCGTTGGTTCACAATCAACCTGTTCGACTGGCTCTCAAGTATGGGACTGAGCATGGGATTAGTTATTTTATTAATGACTATCATCGTCAAGGTACTCGTACTGCCTACTACGTGGAAATCATTTATCTCATCGGCAAAAATGCGGGCATTGAAACCGTATGTAGATAAAATTAATGCCAAATATCCCAAGCAAGAAGATGCGCTGAAGAAACAACAGGAAACCATGGCGTTATACCGGGAATATAACGTAAGCCCGATGGGAGGATGTTTGCCTATGCTGATTCAAACACCGGTTTTCATGGCATTGTTCTTCTTCGTTCCGAACGCTATCGAACTTCGCCAGCAAAGTTTCTTATGGGCTGACGATTTGTCTTCATACGACGACCTTATCAGTTGGAGTACACATATCCCCCTGCTGGGTAACCACCTCAGCTTGTTCTGCTTGTTATTCAGCGTTACTACGGTAGTCAACCAGATTATCATGATGAAACAGCAGGATACGGGAAGCAACCCACAAATGGCGGCAATGAAATGGATGATGTACATCATGCCCGTTATGTTCTTCTTTATATTCAATGAATACGCTTCGGGATTAAGCTATTATTACTTCATCTCCGGACTTATCGGTATCTTGACGATGTGGGTTATGCGTAAAATGACAGACGAGCAGAAACTGTTGGCACAACTTGAAGCTAACAAAAAAGCTCCTTCAGCACGTAAACCGACCGGACTGATGGCAAAACTGGAAGCTCTGCAAAAAGAACAAGAACGTCTGCAAAAAGAACGCGAAGAACGTTTGAAGAAATATCGCAAAGAATAAAACTCTCCGGCGACGAAAAAGTCAACCCGTTGCCCTTGAGAACAACTTACTAAAGTTACCTCTTTTACGAGTTGGCCAAGCCGCAATCCGCGAATTGGTCAACTCGTTATTATTTCATATCTAATCTAAATCACTGTATCAATGAAAAAAACAGATCTTATGACAATGACAGCTGCCATGATGTTGGCTACTTCTGCCTGTGTAAGTCCTGAAAACACAACCACAGATGACAGTCCAATTATCGGACGACAAGAAATTACCATTGCCGACGGTCGGCTTACTCCCGAAGCATTATGGGCAATGGGGCGCATCGGCAGCTCAAGCGTTTCGCCGGACGGAACAAAAATAGCTTACACTGTTTCTTATTACAGCGTAAAAGAAAACAAAAGTCACCTCGCCATTTATGTGATGAATGCCGACGGTACAGAAAATACTCTGCTTACCACGACCTCTGCCAATGAAGGAGAACCCGTATGGATTAAAGGCGGAACAAAAATAGCTTTCCTCAGCGCGGCAAGCGGAAGCAACCAGATTTGGGAAATGAATCCGGACGGAACCGAACGCCTGCAACTCTCACATTACGAAGGCGATATCGAAGGGTTCCGCTTTTCGCCGGATGAAACCAAAGTGCTTTTCATCTCACAAATCAAATACGGCGAACGTACCGCCGATGTTTATCCCGACTTGGACAAGGCAAGCGGAATCATCGTAGACGACTTGATGTATAAACATTGGGATGAATGGGTGCAAACCATTCCTCATCCATTTGTAGCCGATTTCAACGGCAAAGAAGTGGGCAAAGCTACCGACATACTGGCGGGCGAGCCGTACGAATCGCCCATGAAGCCCTTTGGAGGCATCGAACAGTTGGCTTGGAGTCCGGACTCAAAACAGATAGCTTATCCCTGCCGCAAGAAGACGGGCAAAGAATATGCTGTTTCAACAGACTCGGACATCTATTTATATAATCTGGAGAGCAAAGAAACACGCAACTTGTGCAAAGAAGATGCCAACGACAAGAACAAGGGCTATGATACCAATCCTAAATTTTCGGCAGACGGACAATACATTGCTTGGCAAAGCATGGAACGCGACGGCTACGAGAGCGACCGGAACCGCCTGTGCGTGTTTAATCTTCAAAGCGGAGCAAAGAAATACGTAACAGAGTCTTTCCAGTCGGGCGTAGACGACTACTGCTGGGCTGCCGACAACAAAACGCTGTATTTCACCGGTGTATGGCACGCCACGAGCATGATTCACAGCACGAATCTGGAAGGTGACGTAAAACAGTTGACAGACGGAATGTACGATTATGTATCGGTAGCCACGCTGGGCGACGGAAAATTGCTCACCAAACGTCATTCTCTCAGCGAAGCCGATGAACTGTTTACGGTAGATTTACAGGCGAATAACGCGGTAACCCGCATCACCAAAGAAAATGACCATATTTTCAGCCAGCTAAAACTGGGTAAAGTAGAACCGCGCTGGATGAAAACCGTGGATGGAAAAGACATGCTTTCATGGGTGGTTTATCCTGCCGACTTCGACCCCAATAAGAAATATCCTACGCTGTTGTTCTGTGAAGGCGGTCCGCAAAGTCCCGTCAGCCAATTCTGGAGTTATCGGTGGAACCTGCAAATCATGGCTGCAAACGATTACATTATCGTAGCTCCCAACCGCCGCGGCTTACCGGGATTCGGTATGGAATGGCTGGAAGAAATCAGCACCAATTACGGCGGACACTGCATGGACGATTACCTGACGGCAATCGACAACATGGCTCAAGAGCCTTACGTAGACAAAGACCGGCTGGGATGTGTAGGTGCAAGCTTCGGAGGCTATTCTGTTTACTGGCTTGCCGGGCACCACAACAGACGTTTCAAAGCATTCATCGCCCACGATGGATTCTTCAACATGGAACAGCAATACTTGGAAACCGAAGAACTTTGGTTTACGAATTGGGATTTAGGCGGTGCGTACTGGGAGAAAAACAATCCGGCTGTGAAACGCAGCTATGCCAACTCTCCTCACCTCTTTGTCGACAAATGGGATACTCCGATTCTTTGCATCCACGGCGAGAAAGATTACCGTATCCTTGCATCGCAGGGCATGGCAGCCTTTAATGCCGCCAAGCTGAGAGGAGTGCCTGCCGAGTTGCTTATCTTCCCGGATGAAAACCACTGGGTGCTGAAGCCGCAGAACGGAATCTTGTGGCAACGCACGTTCTTCAAGTGGTTAGACAAATGGTTGAAACCGGAAAAACAATAACCTGAAATACGGAAACCACAGATAAGAAGAATCGCTCAGATTTTATGGAAACAGCCATCGTTCCCATAATAATCTGAGCGTTTTTTTATGCGCTTCCTCTCCCTTCAGAACACAGCTTTTCCTGCCAGCGGCAGCCTGTTCAACCCCTGTCTGAAGGCTGAAAAAACGCTACCCATAGAACCGGTCAACACTATGGGTAGAAATGCTCAACGCTACCGTTAGAAACAGCCAACACTAACGGTAGCGTTTTTCAGGCTTATAACGTCGGAAAATATCTTCTTATGCCTCTGTCGGGTGTAGGAAATTGAAGCAGATTTGAGTTTTGACATAAAAAAAGCTGTCCCAAAATCATTTTGAGACAGCTTCGTTCGAGTATTGAGAGCCTCTTGTCGGATTCGAACCAACGACCCCGAGATTACAAATCACGTGCTCTGGCCAACTGAGCTAAAGAGGCAGGCGGGTAAGCTGTCCATATCGCGCCGCTACAACCTTCTACCTTTGCTGCGATCAAGCCCTGGAGGATTCAAAGGGAGCTGGCCGTATGGGACTTACCCATATTTCATTTTCATCATCAATCTCTCTCGATTGCGGGTGCAAAGGTAAACATTATTTTTTATTCCGCAATACCCTATTAAAAAAAATTGCTCATTTTTCTTGAAAAACGTGATTTTTCATTCTTTTATATAGCATGGATAAGCGAAAAAACGTACTTTTGCATGAATTAATCAATATAACAGACATGACAACAGACAAACCGGCAACCATACAGCAACATGCCATGCGATACGGAACTTTTATGGGTATTTTCTGGATTTTCAAATTCGCTTTTCTCCCGTTAGGTTTTACCATTCCGTTGTTACAACTGTTCTTCATCTTGCTAACTTGTTTCGTCCCCATATTGGGCTACATTTATACCCGCAAGTTCAGAAACTATTACTGCGAGGGAGTTATCAGTTTTTCGCGTGCGTTTTCTTTTACATTCTGCACATACGTGTTTGCAGCCATGCTGACGGCGGTAGCCCATTATATTTACTTTCGCTTTATCGACGAAGGATATCTGGTTAACATGTACCTGAACCAGTTAGAGGCTATCAAGTCATCGGCAACGGGCGAAATGCTGACTTCGGTCGACCAACTGATTACGGCTTTCAGCGTAGTGTCGTCTCTGTCTCCCCTTGAAATAACATTCCAACTCATATCGCAAAACGTTATATACGGCACTCTGTTAGCGTTACCTACCGCTTTGCTGGTTATGAGAAGAAAAAAACAATAGCACATCAAAAACAATGGATATTTCAGTTATCGTACCTCTTTATAACGAGGAAGAATCTTTGCCCGAACTCTATGAATGGATTGCAAGGGTAATGAAGGCCAACGGCTTCAGCTATGAAATCATTTTCGTGAACGACGGAAGCACCGACCGTTCATGGCAGGTCATTGAGGAACTCAGCCGTAAGTCGGACGCAGTAAAGGGTATCAAGTTCCGCCGGAATTACGGGAAGTCGCCGGCTCTCTACTGCGGTTTCGAGCGCGCGCAGGGCGATGTGGTAATCACTATGGATGCCGACTTGCAAGACAGTCCCGATGAAATACCGGAACTTTACCGCATGATTACCCAAGATGGTTACGACCTCGTATCGGGATGGAAACAAAAACGTTATGACCCGCTTTCGAAAACCATTCCCACCAAACTTTTCAACGCTACGGCGCGTGCCGTATCAGGTATTCATAATCTGCACGACTTTAATTGCGGACTGAAGGCATATCGCCGTGAAGTCATCAAAAACATAGAAGTATACGGCGAAATGCACCGCTATATTCCTTATCTGGCGAAAAATGCTGGGTTCTGCCGCATCGGAGAAAAGGTCGTTCACCATCAAGCCCGCAAATATGGCAAGACAAAATTCGGGTTAAACCGTTTTGTCAATGGCTACTTGGACTTGCTCACCTTGTGGTTTCTCTCTAAATTCGGAATCAAACCGATGCACATCTTCGGCTTTTTGGGGTCCATCATGTTTATCTTAGGCTTTATAGCCGTTATAACCGTGGGAGCAACCAAGCTGTATGACATGTATCACGGGAACCCTTACGGACTGGTTACAGACAATCCTTATTTCTATCTGGCGCTGACAACCATGATATTAGGAACTCAACTATTCCTTGCCGGATTTATAGGTGAGCTGATAGTACGTAACGCACCGGAAAGAAACAAATATCAAATCGAGAAAGAATTATAATCCCATGAAGAAACTACCGGTTATTTTATGCGTATTGTTGATGTCGGTATTCTTTTTCCCGGCGTGCGAGGTAGAGAATTGCCCGCCCAACTCGTTGACGTATGCCCAGTTCAACTTTGTCGACCAGTACGGACGAAGCATTGAATATACAGACACGCTCACCGTAGTAGGACGAATGGTTACCGCCGATACTACCATTAATGACACGCTGATAAACAGGGAAACAAGCGTAAGCTCGCTCAGCTTACCGCTGAGTTACAACAACGAAACTCAATTTATCATCCGATATAACAGACAGGGACAAGATGTTATCACGGTGAAGCATCGTAACATTCCCTACTTCATGAACTTAGACTGTGGGACAATGATGTTTTACGAAGTTACCGAAGCTACATCTACCAATCGAATGATGGATTCACTGGTTATCACTAATCCGAATATTGATAATAATGAAAAAGAGAATTTCAAATTATATTTCACTGTTGCTGATACTGAGTAGCTTCCTGCTAACGCCTTTTTCCGGCTACGGACAAGTACACAAAGCTGCATCCAAAGAGGCGAAAGAAGAAAAAAAAGAAGAGGTACCTTTTTATCAGGGGACGTCTATCGGGGTAGAAATAGCCGGACTGGTAAGTAACTTTTTAGGAAGCGACATCATGAGCAGCGAAGTAGCTGTGCAGGCAAACTTCAAGAACCGCTTCCTGCCCGTGGTGGAAATAGGATACGGCAAGGCGGATGCTATTAATGACGGGAATGACCTTCATTACAAAACGTCTGCTCCTTATTTCCGCATCGGTATGGATTATAATGTATTTCATAAGAAAACCCACCTGCCGGGCTATTTATATGTAGGCTTACGTTACGGTATGAGTTCTTTTTCATACGATGTTAACGGACCGGATATGACCGACCCTAATTACGGAGAAATCATCACCCTCCCTTATTCATATAGCGGATTAAAAAGTAATGCCAGCTGGATGGAAGGCGTTGTAGGTTTAAAGGTGAAAATCTACAAAGGTTTTTGCATGGGATGGAGCGTACGCTACAAAATGCGGATGAACGTAAAGGGTCACGAAAACTCCATCCCGTGGTATGTTCCCGGATTCGGGAAAAACGCCAGTAGCAGTTTTAACATAATGTATAATTTGATTTATAATCTACCTTTCTAAATGAGTTTTGCGGAAATTTGGCTTTTAGCCGTCAGCTTAGCCATCGATTGTTTTACAGTTTCGGTAACAAGCGGAATTATTCTTCACCGCATCCGATGGGGAATATTCCTGAAAATGGCGTTCTTTTTCGGATTGTTTCAGGCGGCAATGCCACTTATCGGATGGGCAGGTGCAAGCAGTTTCAATCATCTGATTGAGGCTTACGACCATTGGATTGCATTCGGGTTGCTGGCATTTTTGGGTATCCGGATGATACGCTCCCACTTCCGGGAGGACGAAGAACAATGCTGCTTCGACCCTACCCGCCTCAGCGTCATCCTTACCCTCGCCATAGCTACCAGTATCGATGCACTCGCCGTAGGCATTTCGTTTGCCTTTACAGGTTTCAACACGCTTGCTTCGCTATCTTATCCGCTTTGGGCTATCGGTATCGCTTCGTTTGTCATATCCGTAACGGGAAGTATCATAGGGGTATTCTTCGGCAAACGGTTTAATCTGCGGATGGAGCTGTTCGGAGGTTTGGTACTTATCGGAATCGGAGTAAAAATATTGATTGAACATTTATTACAGAATCATTAAAAGCTATTTCATATTATGGCAAATAAACAACTGAAATGGCAGTTGCCGTTTCTTCTTTTCCTTATCATAGGAACCATCCTTATCCTGCGTAAACAGGCACCGTATCAAACCAATCAAGGACTCATTTTCGGCACAACGTATAAAATAACCTACCAGTCGGACGATAACTTGAAAGATGAAATTGAAACTGAACTACAAAAGGTAGATTACTCGTTATCGCCGTTCAACAAGAAGTCGACCATTACTGCCATCAACAACAACACCAGCATGAAAGCCGACACCATGTTTACGCAGGTTTTTAATCTGTCGAAACAGATTTCGGATGAAACGGGGGGAGCTTTCGATATCACCGTAGCCCCGTTAGTAAACGCATGGGGATTCGGATTTAAAAACTCTGTTCTTCCTGATTCGGCACAAGTAGACAGTTTGCTCCAGTTTATAGGAATCAACAAAATCAATCTGGTAAACGGCGAAATAGTAAAAACCGATTCACGGATAACGTTAGATTGCAGTGCCGTAGCAAAAGGGTTCGGAGTGGATTGCGTGGCTCGCCTGCTTGACCGCAAAGGAGTCAAAAATTACATGATAGAAATCGGCGGAGAACTGGTTATGAAAGGGCAAAATGCCAGTATGCAACCGTGGCATATCGGCATAAACAAACCGATAGATGACTCACTTGCCGTAAATCAGGAGCTGCAAACCGTATTGGAAATAAGCAACGCAAGCATGGCAACATCGGGTAATTACCGTAATTATTATTATAAAGACGGAAAGAAATTTGCTCACACCATCGACCCGCGCACGGGTTACCCCGTACAGCATAATATACTTTCGGCAACGGTTATTGCCGACAACTGTGCCACTGCCGATGCGTATGCCACTGCATTTATGGTGTTAGGACTCGACTCTGCACGTGCCATTTGTAACTCTCACGACGAACTGGATGCTTACTTAATATATTCTGACGAGAATGGGAAAATGCAGATATTCTATACCGACGGCATGAAAAAATACCTCAAACATTAACAGGAAAAAGGCTGACGCTTCAGCCTGCATACAAACAAAAATGCCATTCCGCACACTTCATCATATCCACCGATATATCTGTGCGGGATGGCATTAATCTTTTTCGGAAACCAAACGCTCTCTTATCCCAAATAAGACTTGAGCAACTTGCTACGTGAATTTTGTCTTAATCTTCTGATGGCCTTTTCCTTAATCTGGCGGACGCGCTCACGAGTCAAACCAAATTTGTCGCCAATTTCTTCCAACGTCATTTCCTGCGTGTTAATACCGAAAAACATTTGGATGATATCCTTCTCTCTTTCGGTTAACGTAGAAAGTGCTCTGTCGATTTCCCTCGAAAGTGATTCATTAACCAACGAGCGGTCTGCCATAGGCGAATCGTCGTTTACCAACACGTCTAACAAACTGTTGTCCTCTCCTTCAACGAAAGGAGCATCAACAGAGATATGACGTCCTGATACTTTCAGTGTATCCGAGATCTTATCAACCGGAATTTCCAGTTCGTCAGCAAGTTCTTCGGCAGAAGGACGACGCTCATTCTCTTGTTCAAACTTCGAGAATGCCTTGCTGATTTTGTTCAAAGACCCAACTTGGTTCAGCGGCAAACGCACGATACGCGACTGCTCTGCCAAAGCCTGCAAGATGGACTGGCGAATCCACCAAACGGCGTAACTGATAAACTTAAAACCACGGGTTTCATCAAACTTTTCGGCAGCTTTAATCAAACCCAAGTTACCTTCGTTTATCAAATCCGGCAAACTCAATCCCTGATTCTGATACTGTTTAGCTACTGATACTACAAATCGCAAATTAGCACGTGTCAGCTTCTCTAATGCCGCACGGTCTCCTTTACGGATACGCTGAGCGAGTTCTACCTCTTCTTCTACAGTAATCAAGTCCTCACGACCGATTTCCTGTAAATACTTGTCCAGAGAAGCGCTCTCTCGGTTAGTGATACTTTTGGTTATCTTTAATTGTCTCATTTTATATAAAACGATTTGGATGCAAAGTTATAAAATAAATTTGAAAATATCCGCCTTTCGGACGGAAGTTTTTCAGATTCTATCTCATCAATTACATATATCAACAATTATACCACCAATAAATATGCCAAAGGCGTGTATGTTTAACAAAACATAACACGCCTTCTTTCCATGTTAATCTCTTCCTTAAGAAATCCTATTGCCGTTGAATATTTTTATTCGGCTTGCGACAAATCAACTGCATAATTGGCACGTTTACCTGACGGATAGACACCTGTCATGAACAATACTTGGTCGGGCGACTGCGAAGCTGCCTTCATTACGTCTTCCAAATCCTGTACGCTGCGTAGCTGTTTGCCGTTTGCTTTCAGTATAATGAATCCCTTGCGGATGCCGCTGTCTGCCATGCGTCCGTTTGAAACTCCCGTTACCTGTACGCCGTAACCCAAGTTGAGCTGGCGTTTCAGTTCGTCGGGCACTTCTCGGAAGGCTGCTCCCAGAATCTGCATGTCGGCTTTCTTAACCACTTTCGTATTACCCTGTGCATTTTTCAGCGTGATGGTAAATTCTTTTTCTTTCTTGTCGCGGAATACCGTTACTTTCACCTTGTCGCCCGGACGTTTCTTGGCGAGCAATCCTTGCAGTCTTGCCATTGATTCAACCTTTTCGCCGTCGAGCGCGATAATAACATCGTTCTTCTGCAAAATTCCGGCAGCCGAGCCTTCATCCGTTACTTCAGATACCTGTACACCGTAACCTATTCCCAGTTCTTTCTGCTCTTTACGGATTTCTTCAGGATATTCTTCGCGCCCCATATCCATACCCATGATGCCCAAAAGCGCACGCTGTACGGTTCCGTATTCTTTCAGGTCGGTCACTACTTTCGTCATGATGCTTGTGGGGATGGCGAAACCGTAGCCCGAATAGGCGCCGGTGGGCGAAACCAGCATGGCATTGATACCAACCAACTCGCCGCGCGCATTAACCAGCGCACCTCCACTGTTTCCCTGATTGATGGCTGCATCGGTCTGGATGAACGATTCTACCTGATTGGCACGCAGGCTGCGGGCCTTTGCGCTCACCACGCCCGCCGTTACGGTAGAACCCAAGTTGAACGGGTTTCCCACAGCCAATACCCACTCTCCTACCTTCAGTGCGTCGGAGTTTCCAACCGGGATGGCAGGAAAATCATCGCCCTCTATCTTCACCAAAGCCAAGTCTGTGTCGGGGTCTGTACCTATCACGCGGCCTTTCAGCTCGCGGCTGTCGTGCAGCTTCACGCTGATTTCGTCGGCATCGTCCACCACGTGGTTATTGGTTACGATATATCCGTCTTTCGAGATGATTACACCCGAACCGAATCCGCGCTGCTCCGGAGTCTGCACCTCACGCTGGCGTCCGCGACCGTCGCCAAAGAAAAAGTCGAAAATATCCGGCTGCCCCTGTACTATCTGAGTCTTGCTGCGCTGGATAGCCATGATGTGTACCACCGAGTTCAACGAACTTTCAGCCGCTTTTGTCAAATCAACCGGCTGCATGTTGGCAGCATCCATCGCCGCCGTACGTGTCAGCGGAACCGTTTGGAAAGAATCGTAAAAAGAAGCATTCGCCTCCGTCTTGTTCTGCATTACAGCATACGCCGTAACTCCTGCCACTCCGGCACTGACAGCAATCATAGCTGCTGCCCCTATCGCAAATTTAGTTGACGTTTTCATAATCTTATATTTCTTTATTTGTTAATTTCGAGTTTGTTTTAACTTTTCAGTTGCTAAAGTAGAACAAAATCCATACGGTTGTACACGTTGTCAGTTCTTTTTTCCGTCTTTTAACAAAGAAAGAATACCCATTAACCGCAGTTAACGGGCACATCTGCCAAATTTACATTCGTTACCACTCTCTGTCGTGCCCACGTCCGTCGGTTCTGACAGCCTTTCAGTTTTCCTGCAAAAACGCATCCGCATAAGTCTATCAACCTAAGCGGATGGATTCGGTCACTCTACCGCATGTGTTATGGAACACATGCGGTAGAATTTATGATAGTTTTCCGGCCGAATAAGTTACGAATTTTATTATATTTGGATGTTCAATTAAAAACCAACAGTTATGAAGACACATACGTTTCTAAAAAGTATTTTGTTATTTTTATGCCTGCTCAGTTTCATAGGTTGCAAAAAAGATGAGCCGAAAGACGAGATGCAGATTATATCAATGTCAATATTCGAGGAAACAGGTATCACTTACGACCTGTTCGACACGAACAAAGAGTATCCGATAGAATGTATGTTAGTTATGGAAGAAGACGCTCCCCGCGTATGGCAGCCAATGACATTCGGCACCATCAAAGGTTTTACCTACGAAAAAGGGCATTCATACGAATTGAAAGTAAAAAGAACCCGGCTTGCAAATCCTCCGATGGATGCATCGGCTTATACTTACGAATTGGTGCAGATTCTTGAAGACAGAATCATCACCGAGCCGGATGAACCGACGGATACGGACAAAGAAATTCATTCGGAAGCCGACATCGAATATCAGGAATTATGCCCGTATGAGAAATACGCCATCAATCCCGAAGAAATCAGGATAGACAAAGCAGGAAATCTGTTTGATGCGAACGGCTCTGCTTTACTTCCTTATGAAGACAAGCGCATTTACCTTGAGAACATACTTGACAAGGCAGATGCTAATTGGAACTTGTTCAACAAAATTCCTTACATGGCTTATTATGCCTATGTGTTTTCTCCCCTTACAGATGAAATCCGGCTGGTGAGGGTTTCGGGTGGAGGTCCTATGCTGAAAAATGTGATCCCTGCCGATGAATATCAAGAACTGCTTGACCGCGTGTGGGGAGAAGAAGTGATGAAGTATTCGCTCATTATAGTCAATATCTACAAACAGGGACTTCAGAAAGTAGAGTTTACAGTGCGTTTGAAATAAAAAAACACGAGCGAAACCAATATATTCGGTTTATTTCCGTACCTTTGCAGATGAGAGATGCAGTCGGACGGTCTGTCGCCGGTATGTTTCATACAGGAGGAAAGTCCGGGCAACACAGAGCATCCTACTTCCTAACAGAAAGCTATCCGCAAGGGTGGAGTAACGCAGAAGAAAATAACCGCCTCGCTCCGCAAGGAAAAAGGCAAGGGTGAGAAGGTGGGGTAAGAGCCTACCAGCCGCATGGCGACATGCGGGCTGTGCGTCTTAGGAGTTGTAAGGTCATGTAAACCGGCATTAACGAGGGTTGCTCGCCCCACGTCGGAGGGTAGACCGCTGGAGTCTGCCGGTGACGGCAGATGTAGATAAATGACAGACATCCCTGCCCGTCAGGGAAACAGAACCCGGCTTACAGTCCGGCTGCATCTCTTTTATTTAATACTATCCTTTATGAAAAAGGCAACAATCAGGTATTGGCTGCAATTTCTCAGCAACGGCATCTGGCGCATTACGGAAGACGAAGTGACGCCCGTACAGCGACGGCTCTATGCCTGCATCAAAATCATCATCCTGTCCGTCCGCCAGTTTCTGAACGACCGCGTGCTGGTACGCGCCTCTGCCCTGACATACAGTACCCTGCTTTCCATCATCCCGATTCTTGCCTTGCTGTTTGCCATCGCCCGCGGCTTCGGGTTCGACTCGTTCGTAGAAACCATGTTCCGCAGCAACGTTACCGAAGAACAGGCCGAGCTGGTCATTTCGTGGATTAACTCGTATCTTGAAAACGCGCAAAGCGGCATCTTTATCGGTGTAGGTTTAATCATGCTGCTTTGGACGGTTTATAATCTGATAGACAACATCGAGCTGAGTTTCAATACCATCTGGCAGGTGAAATATCCGCGCACGATGTTCCGCCAGATTACCGACTACTTTTCGATGATGCTGCTCTTCCCTATCCTTATCGTGGTATCGGGAGGATTGACTATCTTTATGACGACTTACCTGAAGGAGATGGAAAACTTCCTTCTGCTTGCGCCTGTCATTAAGTTTTTTATCCGGCTGATTCCGTACATGCTGATTTGGGGAATGTTTATCGGGATGTATGTTTTTATTCCGAACACGAAAGTGCGGTTGAGCCATGCGTGGTTTCCGGGTATACTTGCCGGAAGTGCTTTTCAGGCTTTTCAGTACATCTACGTCAACAGCCAGATATGGATTTCAAACTACAACGCCATCTACGGAAGTTTTGCCGCGATACCGATGTTTTTGCTGTGGACGCAAATCTCATGGACAATCTGTCTGTTCGGAGCGGAAATGAGTTATGTGAGTCAGAATCTCGCCTCTTTCAACTTCGGGAAAGAGACCGAAAATATCAGCCGCCGTTTCCACGACTTTTTCTGTACCATCATACTGTCTGCCATCTGCAAACGCTTTGAAGAAGGGAAATCACCTTACACCGCAGAACGAATCAGCAGGGAACACAAGATTCCCATCCGCCTCACCAAACGAATCCTTTATGAGCTGCAAGACATGCAACTGATTTATGAAACGGTAAACGAAAGAAAGGAGCAGGACGTCAGTTACATTCCGGGGGTAGACATCAACCAACTGACAGTGGGTATGCTGCTTGCCAAACTGGATGCCAACGGTTCGGAAGATTTCAAAATAGACCGTAATCTTTACTCCGATTCGTGGGAAGCCTTAATCAAAGCCCGCGAGGATTTTACAAGAAAAAACAATCTGATTCTGCTGAAAGACCTATAAACCGAAGACGAAGAGACAAAAAAGGAGAGCGAAATCGAGGAATATTCCTCCTTTCGCTCTCCTTTCTTTATACTCTTATTTTCTGTTTATTTGCTAAGCTGCATCATCCGGCTCAAGTATTTGCCTATGATATCAAACTCGATGTTGACCACACTGCCTACGCTCAGTGTGTGAAAGTTCGTATGCTCATACGTATAAGGAATAATAGCCACCTGAAACGTATCCTCCGTAGGATTGCAAACCGTAAGGCTTACGCCGTTGACGGTTACCGAACCTTTATCTACCGTAAAGTAACCGCGCTTCGCCATTTCGGGATTAAAATCGTATTTAAAAGTAAAATACCAACTGCCATCCGCATCTTCAATCGCTGTACATACGGCAGTCTGGTCTACATGTCCCTGTACGATGTGTCCGTCTAAACGCCCGTTCATCATCATGCTACGCTCCACGTTGACTTTATCTCCCGGCTTCAATAATCCGATATTAGAACGCTCAATGGTTTCTTTCATAGCCGTTACCGTATACGTTCCGTCCTGAATGCTCACTACTGTAAGACATACACCATTATGAGAAACACTCTGATCGATTTTCAACTCGTCGACAAACGAACATTTTAAAGTAAGATGAAGGTTTTCCTGCTCTTTTACCACCTTCACCACTTCCGCATATTCTTCTACAATGCCTGAAAACATATATTCTCTCCTATAAATTTATTTAATTCTTTTTGGGTATCGGGCTGCTCCATACTGTCTCTCCTTCCGAATCGACAACCGAGATGATTCCGCCTGCATAATCATCAATATAACTGTTTCCTTTTAGCAACATGTCTTCTGCCATGTGAATAGCTTTTTCCAGCGTTTTGAGCGCAAATCCTTTATTGTCGCTCATTTTTCCGTCAGAAAAGTAAATGTCATAAGTTTTCATACTCTTTTCGTTTGGATAAATCTTTATTAAATAGCAGGCGCAAATATATCAATTCCCTCTATTCCTACCAACATATAAGCAATAAAAAAACCGGTTTGTTCAACCGGTTCACGAAAGAGCGGAAAACGAGACTCGAACTCGCGACCCTAAC
>ULQS01007873.1_pt1 | contig 67393 bp, 52 predicted proteins | sample 1954751 | NCBI WGS metagenome assembly ULQS01 (sample SAMEA4835662, study PRJEB28245) | human gut metagenome | biome: gut microbiome; material: fecal sample | place: Denmark | collected 2008 | reverse complement strand
TTTTCACCAGCATGGCACGCAACAGCAGTTCGGCAATTACGGACTGGCTTTTCTGGCAAGCATGAGTTTTTACTCAGGCGTTTTTGCCGGAACTTCAATGGCCTTCAGCGATGAACAACTGGAAATCCTTCGTCAGCTTATTGATAAAGGATATCGCTGGATATTGTGGAAAGGCCAAATGGACATCAGCGCACTGGGCAGACAATTTTTCCGTGAAGGACAAACCCACAAAGGTCTTTCTACCGCTTTTGCTGCAACCGAACTGGGAGGAGGCATGTCCGAATCATGTAACAATACTGCCCGCGCTTTGTGCAATGAGAATTTCCAACTTCATTCAAGAAATGATTTGATTGGGAATAAACACTTTTTCTGTTCCAACTATACCGTACACCGCCGCCCTACATGGATGGCCACCGTAAAAATGGCTTCGAACAGAGTCATCGGCACAGAAACACTGAACGGTGACAATATGAAAGGTTTCTATTCGGCCGACGGAGCCACTTATGTGTATACCGACGGACACGAATACCTCGACATTTTTCCTTTGTGGGATTGGCGGAAGCTGCCAGGTGTCACCGCTTTCGAAAGCGATGCTCCTATACCAGTGGTCAAAGGCAACCGCCCGCGCAATAACGCAGACTTTGTAGGCGGTCTATCAGACGGACAACAGGGAATGACTGTCATGGATTTGAACCGTGCCGGACTACAAGGGCGAAAAGCATGGATTTTCACCGACAACTATATACTATACCTCGGAGCAGGGATAGAGGCCGACAGCACTTTGACCGTAACTACCGCTATTGAGCAATGCTACAAACGCGATAATTTATATTTCTTGAGCCCCGATGGCAATTGGCAAGTCTTAACAGGAAGCGATACCCAAAATCAGACCAGCGAAGTACGCTATTTCCATCATCACACAGGCTACATCGCCTGGAACGAAAAACTGAATGTAACAGCTACAACCGAAAAGCGTACAGGACAGTGGCACGATATCATGCAGATGTATCCTCGCGAAAACGTAAGCGGCGAAGTCATACAACTCTGCCTGAATCACGGAACAGCGCCGAAGAATGCTTCTTACCAATACTTGATATTACCCGATTCCGACCGTCGGCAGACTGCCCTCTTCGATCGCCATTCCATCCGTGTGCTGCATAACGACCGCTCATTGCAGGCTGTTATACTCGAAAACGGAACCTGCTGGATGGCAACCAGTCGCCCTGCCACTCTGAAGTTGCCGGACGAAACAATCGTAGAAGTCCTTACTCCTGGTATCTACAAAATAGCTCCAAGCAAAAACGGGAACTACACCGCTTTATGGACTTCACCCTCCCGACAACATACACAAGCAGAATTGCACATTGGGAAAAAACAACTCATACTGACAGATACATATCAAATAAGTAATCTTTAAGTCTATAAACGGATGTTTATAAGCTCAATAATGAAAAAACGAAATACTTATAAATGAAAAACGAATAAAGAAAAACGCTTATGTTATACGAACGTACCCTCGGCCAATGGCTGGAACATTGGGCCGAAAAAACACCCGACAAAGAATACATCGTTTATTCCGACCGAAATCTCCGCTTCACCTGGAGCCAATTCAACCGCCGTGTTGACGACATGGCCAAAGGTCTCATCGCCATCGGTGTAGAACGTGGTACTCACGTGGGCATCTGGGCCGCCAATGTGCCCGACTGGCTCACATTGTTATATGCCTGTGCCAAGATAGGAGCCGTCTACGTTACCGTAAATACCAATTATAAACAAGCCGAATTGGAATACCTCTGCCAGAACTCTGACATGCATACCCTGTGCATTGTCAACGGCGAGAAAGACAGCGATTTCGTGCAGATGACTTATCAGATGCTCCCCGAACTGAGAACCTGCCAGCGGGGCCACCTGAAAAGCGAACGCTTCCCACACATGAAAAACGTTATCTATGTAGGGCAGGAAAAGCACCGGGGTATGTACAACACATCTGAAATTCTGTTGTTGGGCAACAACGTGGCCGACGACCGACTCAATGAGTTAAAGGCGCAGGTAACCTGCCACGATGTCGTAAACATGCAATACACCAGTGGAACCACCGGTTTCCCAAAAGGCGTAATGCTGACCCATTACAACATAACCAACAACGGTTTCCTGACAGGAGAGCACATGAAGTTTACTGCCGATGATAAACTTTGTGTCTGCGTACCTCTGTTCCATTGTTTCGGTGTGGTACTGGCCACCATGAACTGTCTTACGCACGGATGTACCGAAGTGATGGTAGAACGTTTCGATCCGCTTGTCGTACTGGCTTCCATTCATAAAGAGCGCTGTACGGCCCTTTACGGCGTGCCTACCATGTTCATTGCCGAACTGAATCATCCGATGTTCAACCTGTTCGACATGTCAAGTCTGCGTACGGGCATCATGGCCGGCTCTCTCTGCCCTGTAGAACTGATGAAACAGGTAGAAGAAAAGATGTTTATGAAGGTAACCAGCGTATACGGACTGACAGAAGCAGCGCCCGGCATGACCGCCACCCGCATCGACGACTCGTTCGAAGTACGCTGCAACACCGTAGGCCGCGACTTCGAACACACTGAAGTGCGTGTCATCGACCCCGAAACAGGCGAAGAGTGCCCCGTAGGCGTACAAGGCGAAATGTGTAACCGTGGTTATAACACCATGAAAGGATATTATAAGAACCCAGAAGCAACGGCCGAAGTAATAGACAAGAACGGTTTCTTACACTCGGGCGATTTGGGTGTGAAAGACGAAGACGGGAACTACCGCATCACGGGCCGCATCAAAGACATGATTATCCGCGGTGGCGAAAACATCTATCCGCGCGAAATCGAAGAATTCCTTTACCAGCTTCCGGGTGTGAAAGACGTACAGGTAGCAGGTATCCCCTCGAAGAAATACGGTGAAGCCGTAGGAGCTTTCATCATTCTGCACGAAGGAGCAGACTTGCACGAAAGCGATGTACGCGACTTCTGTATCGGCAAAATCTCGCGTTACAAGATTCCTAAATACATCTTCTTCGTCAAGGAGTTCCCCATGACCGGCAGTGGTAAAATCCAGAAATTCAAATTAAAAGACCTGGGACTCCAGCTCTGTAAGGAACAGGGTATCGAAATTATCTAAAACATATTACTTTTACAATTATCAGGAGGGAATTCGAAACATCATAAAAAACGTGCTTCGGATTTTCTCCTTCTTCTAATACAAGCTAGTATACAACCTATCCACACCGGCTTTTCTATTAACAATAATTAGTATATCCCATACAATCCTTTATTATATATAGCATCAAGATTAATAGCAGATCAATCTACTAATTACCAACAATATAAAATATAAAAATGTATTGTCTATATTCAGAGCGAAGTTCATAGGGATAATCATTCCCATATTTCCATTTATTCAATAAATCTGCAAAAAATATACGAAATCATATTATTTACGCGAATCAAATAACGTTCTGTAAGCAAAAAATGCAGTTTATATTAAAATAAGTTCTGATTTATCATTACTAATCAAAAATAATACCTATATTTGCCGACAAAATCAGAAACAAGCATAAAATTAACAATAAATTAAAAAAAAATGTGGACTGCAAAAGAAATCCTGTCGCAAGCTATATGTTGTTATACATTGGCAACAGCCAATTATACCTTCAACAAACGGCAGGTAATGCACAAAGAAGCAGGAGAAAATTTATACCGCAATCCCATCCTTCCTAACAACTTCATGTTGTCACCTGTTCCTCCTTTTTAATTCAACAGATACCAAATTTTAAAAAAGTATTTTTTTGAATTCTTTGTGTATTTCAAAAAGGCTTTCAGACAATTGCTATTTACTAAATACATAGCAAGAGAAAACGTCTGTACATACATCGCAGCTATTACAGGATTTTGCATTCCTGCCAAATAGTATGCGTTTTTACCCTGACCATATTTATTTACAAATTAAACTAACAAACTTAATTTTATGAGAAAATTGTATCTATGTTCATTCCTGATAGGCTTTTTTGCGCTGGCCTGCGGAATGTGGAGTTGCTCTGATGACGACTCCAACAATGGCGACACTACAGTAATCGAAGTAGAAACTCCAGCTTCTGATGCTATATTCGCCACCTCTGCTACTTTCAACCTAAAAACAAAAGGAGCAGAATCATATGTATATAAAGTAATAGAAGGTAGCAATGCCGCCGAACCGGATCCTGTAATTGCATACGCAGAAGCTCAAGAAAATGGTACGATTGTCACCGTAACCGGAGACACTGCACAAGAGACTGTAACTGGTCTGGAAGGTAACAAAACGTATACTGTATTCTTCATTTTCAAAGTAGGTAACGAATACAGAATCCTCTCACAAACAATCACCACCCCCAACTATTCTCAGATGGTGACTATTGTCAAAACAGACATGTTTTCTACAACTTTCCATGTAGAGGTTCCTGAGGATGTATATTACATGATCAATTTCGTTGATTATGAAACATACATTAACTACCAGATGCAATTCGGTCGTAACGACGTAGACTGGACAGTTGCCGGATTCGGCATGCAAAGCCCACGTTTCAAAGGTCCTCAAACTATTACCGTAAAGAACGGTGGCAATGCCTACGAAGGAGCCTTGAACGAAGCTGATTATCCCGCAGATGCTTATACCTATTCTATTTATCCCGGTACTGGCTATGTACTTTTTGTAAGCCAATGCGACGAAAACGGTTCGACTGACAATTATGTAGAATATAGCGAAGGAGAAGGCGGTGATCCCGGTATCCTTCTTTCTACCCTGCCCAACGTAAAACAATATACAGAAGAGAAACCTTCAAGCGAAAGTTTATCATTCAACGGACTTTACGCCAAAACCATGTTCTTCACCAAACAAGCTGATAAAGGCGCAGGTGAAGTGATGGTTAACATCGACCGTATCACAGAGCAGACCGCCCTCCTTACCCTGACCCCGACAGAAGATGTCATGCAATATGCAGTCGTACTGGTTTCTGACGATGACAAGCAGTTATATCTTGACTTATTTGGTGGTGAAGATGGCTTACAAGCCTCACTGATAATTTACGGTAGTATTTATGACGGCGTACAGCAACTCCCTTATCCGATCGAAAAAGGCAAAAGCTATACACTTTACATCACAGCTATCTACAACCAAGAAGGTACCGTACAGTCATTCCATACACTGGAAGGCATTAAAGCCATTGAATCAGACAAACCTGCGGTAGAACTGGAAATCACTCCGAAGCAAGTCAGCAACCCGTATCAGGTATGCTTCAATATTAAGGCTCCCAACGGAGATTGTGCTGCATTCAAATACCTGTGTAACTACACAAAAGACTGGTATCCGACTTTGAACGGTCTGACAGGTACCGATCTGGAAGAGAATGTTGCCAGCTTGGTTTCCATGTATGGAGTAATGGTTAGCGATGCAGAGGTAATGACAGGAATCAATAGTCCGGAAGGTTACGACCTGTATTTCACCTCTATAGATGAAACAGAAACATGGTTGGTTCTGGAGTCTTACAACGTAGACGAAAAAACGAAACTCTTCTATCAGGAAGAAGGTTGTCGTACGACATCGGCTGCTCTGACTCCCGAAGAACCCGTCAACAGCCAGCTGTTTAACAAACTCCTTGGTAACTGGACAGCTACTATGGAAAGTGCATATGGCAACGGTACAGTAACAATGCCTGTCACTATCGCAGCAGGCCCCGAACAAGTGTCTACACTCCCCAGCGACGTGAAAGAAGAACTGGTGAACTACTTCATCGCTTCTGGTAAAACGCAGGAGCAAGCTGAAGAAATGGTAGAAAGTAGCTTCAACGAATATAAAGACAGAGCCGCTTACTACACCCAAAAGAACAAAGACCAAAACTGCCTGGTTGCTACCGGATTCTCATACGACGAATGGAATGCTCCTTTCGCCAGCTCTTGGGATCTGTTCCACTCTACCGAATATTCGGCTTACAGCACCGACGAACTCTTCCGCGACTATGGTCCTAAATTGTTCTTCAAGATTGCCAAAGACCAGAACGGTAACGACAGTGTATCCGTCATCACGACCCGTTATGCTGAAAACGGTTATGATTATCTGCGCTATGTAGATCCCGTATCCGATTGGTACAGAACATTGGTACTCTGCGCTTACAATCAGGAAAACTCTGGTAACTATTACACCACTGAATTCCCTGTTGAAATATCCGAAGATATGAATACTATCACCATCAAACCAGTGGAACAGGAAGGTTTGTACTATTGCCCCGGATTCGCCATCGAATACATGCCTGGCTATCCGTCATGGAACTTCCCCACCACTCAATCAGGTATTGTGCTGACACGTGCTACTGATGAGAACATGCAGACTGCTACCAGCCGCAGCGTTTCCGAGATCAAGACACCGAAGGTATCAGCTCGCAGTGGCAACCACTTCCGCAGAACACGTGCTCCTTATGATTACGTTGCCAAGAAGAGTGTCAAATGTGAGACATTCTCCCTAGACAACCTGAAAAAGGACTTAAAAAAATAATTCAATTTTTAAACCCATAAAAACTTCTATGGAAGGATGATCTTCCATAGAAGTTTTTAATATTTCCAACTATGAATAAATCATTTATCTGCTCATTATTCCTCTTCTTGTTGCTGGCCGTTTCAGCTTCTGCACAATCTGTATGGCCCGACGTCAAAGTAGAAAACGAAAAAGGGGAACAAGTCAATACACAAAAGATTCTTGGTGGCAAGCCTACCATCGTTTCCTTCTGGGGTGTCACCTGCAAACCCTGTCTGACCGAACTGAACACCCTGAACGAACTTCTGGACGAATGGAGAGAGGAAGTAGACTTCAACGTCATTGCCGTCTCCATCGACGACAGCCGCTTCACAGCACGTGCCCGCTCCATGGCTCAGGGCTACGACTGGAATTTCATCTGCCTGTTCGACAAGAATCAGGATCTGAAGCGTGCCATGAACGTAACCCTCACACCACATACCTTCGTTATCGACGGTAACGGAAAAATCGTTTATTCGCACACTGGCTATACACCGGGTAGTGAATACGAATTGTTAGAGCAACTTAAAGCAATCGCCAAACAATGAAAAAACATCTGCTATTTCTACTGCTGTCAGCCTGTGCTGCCACGCCCGAACTGTCTGCCCAAAGCAAAGGACACCTGAGCGGAAGCCTCGAATCAAACAGCATCTACTACGTAAAAGACAACAAACTCGGATCGGAAAACAGCGTTTATCCGGAAGACCACTTCGGAAGCAACAATTACCTGAAGCTGGACTATACTCAAGGCAAATTCAGTGCTGGGGTTCAGTTGGAAGGCTATCTGCCTGCCTTACAGGGATACGACATTGGTGTCTATGGTGACAAGAAAGCTATTCTAGGTATCAAATATGTAAACTGGCAGGACGATAACTTTTCCTTCCGGGCCGGAGACATTTTCGAACAGTTTGGTTCGGGAATGGTATTCCGTAGTTTCGAAGACCGCACACTGGGTATCAACAACTCCATCGAGGGTGTGTATGGTTCGTACAACTATAAGAACTATATCACCGTAAAGGGACTCTACGGACGTCCGCGCCTGTATACCGACTACGCCGACTCCTGGGTACGAGGCGGTGACTTGAGCTTGTCCATCGACAACCTGGCCGGCTGGACAGAAACATTCTTCAGCATCGAAGGTAGCTTGGTAAACCGCAACGAAGAAGTGCCCGATGAAATGGCCGGCGTCGCACGCCCCAACGTAAACATGTATTCAGCACGTGCCAACTTCGACTGGAAAGGCCTCAACGCCCGCGTAGAATACGTAGGCAAAAGCAACGATATTTCGCCCGCATTGATAGGTACCACCGACCAGGGACACGGACTGCTTGCCGAACTGGGTTACAGCCATAAGGGATTTTCCGTACTGGCCACCTATCGCGAACTGAAATATATGAGCACTAAACTGTCGTACACCGGTAACGGTACAGGAAACATTCTGAACTATCTGCCCGCACTGACCCGTCAATATACTTACATGCTGGCCAACCTGAATCCCTACCAGAGTAACGGCGAAGGCGAACGGGGCGGACAGGTGGACATCTACTACTCCCTGCGCAACAAGAAAGACCGCAGCCAGTACTGGAACTTCCACGCCAACGCTTCCATGTTCTACTCGGACAAAGCTGTTACCAAAAAATCGAGACTGCTGTGGCGCGACATCAACGGCGACGTTGAACGTCAGTGGAACAAACAGTTCAAGACCACCCTGCTTGTCTCGGTACAGGAATGGAGTCCCACACACGGAATGGATGACGTAACTTACGCATCGAACATCGTTGTACTGGACGGTCTCTACAAGTTCGACCGCAAAAAGTCGCTCCGTGCCGAAGTGCAATACCTCTACTCACAGGATTACGAGAAAGACTGGGTGGCCGGACTGGTTGAGTTCAGCCTTGCGCCCCGCTGGAGTTTTTCGGTGAGCGACATGTACAACCTGGGCACTACCAAAGTGCACTACTACAGCGGCTCCGTCAGCTACACGCAAAAGAACACACGCCTGCAACTGAGCTACGGACGCAACCGCGCCGGATATGTATGCTCGGGAGGCGTATGCCGATACACCCCTGCCTATACAGGAGCCAACTTGACATTAACCACTTCATTTTAATTAAAAGCAAAAGAACATTATGAAAAAATACTGGAATTTACTGACCTGTCTGTTCATTCTGGCATTCACCGCCGCATGTACAGGCAACTCGGGATCGGACGATCCAACAGACGAAGGCAATGGCGAGGGCACACTGACGCTCAAGGCATCCGCCGCCTACATCGAGAACAACGGAACAGATGCCGCCGTCTTCACCGTATTGAAAGGTGACAAAGATGTTACAGACCAGGCTGCCATCTACCAGAAGAAAGGAAGCTCCTTCGAACAGTTCAGCGGCACAACATTTACTTCGACCACTACTGGTGAATACTCTTTCTTTGCCAGCTACAACGGCGAAATGTCGACCACAATCACTGTGACCGTAATCGGAGGGATGCTTGAACTACCTGCCGATCCGCAACCTGCCAAGTTCGACGGATTCAAACACCGCATCCTTGCCCTGCAAGGCACAAGCCTTGGCTGTACTTACTGTCCGATGATGATTGCCGGACTGACTGAATACGAGAAAACCGAGGAATACAAAAGTACTGTAGTGGCTGCCGCACACGGCGTTATGTCGGGCGACGATATGATTTCCACTTATAGCAACTCTGTACTGAAAGAAACAGGTATCTCCAACTCCGGCATCCCGGCACTGCTCTTCAACCTGCAATCAAGTAGCGAAATCATGGGTATCTTTGGCTCTGATTCTCCAGCCAGCGTATGCGGACGTATTCAGTCAGAAGCTCAGGAACAACTAAAAGCCACTGCCAACACTGGCATCAGTGCTGCCGTATCGGGCACAGAAGCATCGGGCAGCCTCAGCGTTACAGCTTCTGTCAAGGTAGGCCAAACCGGAAAATACCGTGTATCTGCCTGGGTGGTAGAAGACGACATCTATGCCAAAGGACAGATGAACGGTTACCCGTCGTTGGAAGAAACCTACGACTTCACCCATCACAGCAACGTACTGCGCTGCATCTCATCAACCAGCCCCATCACAGGTGGTAACCTGGGCGGTAAAGAAGAGTGCCAGGCAGGCGAAACACAGATGTTCGTACACGAGTTCGACCTGAACAGTATGGACATCGAAAATCTGTCCAACGTACGTGTACTCATCATCGTATCGCGCAACGCAAGCGGTTCGCGTTACACTGTGGACAACGTTATCAGTTGCGGTGTAAACAAGTCTGTAGCATTCGAATATGAATAAACCAACAAACTGACGAAACATGAAACTGAAATATCTGTTCCTGCTGCTCACAATGACCTTGTGCTTCAGCTGCTCCGACGACGATGTAACGCCGGCGCTAACAATAGATGAAACCGAACTGACTGCCGAAATCGAAGGCAGTCAGTTCGAAATAACCGTAACAAGTACCAGCGCATGGACCGTATCGGCCGCACCAGCATGGGTAGAATGGCAGGTAAACGAATCGCAAACCCTGCTGACGCTGACCGTGGACGAAAACCTGAATCAGGACAAACGTACGGGTACGATCACCCTGACCAACGAAGAGGGTATCAATCAGTCCATCCTTATTGAGCAAGAAGCCTACACCTATAGTGCCAACCACCACTACAAACTGCCTGTCGTCTTCCACGTACTCTACTGGAACGCTAACAACACCCAGCACTACGTAGAGGCAGGACACCTGCAGAAAGTGATGGATCGCGTCAACCAATACTATCGTGAATGCGGTGTGGACCTGAATCTGGAGTTTGTTATGGCTACGGAAGATCCCGAAGGCAACCGCCTGGAGGAACCGGGTGTTAGCCGCGAGAAGTGGCAATATACCACAATGGATTGCTCCTCGTTCATGGGTAGTGGCGATGCCAAATACAAGTCGCTGTTATGGGACACAAGCAAATATGTCAACATCATGCTCTACAATTTCTCCGACAGTCAGATTTTAGGTATCTCGCAATTCCCCTGGTTGCCCGAGCCATATGAATTAGAAGGCATCAGCATTGCCAAAAAAGGAGCCAATTTAGCAGATAACCCTTATCCGCAATGCGTGTGCATCAACAACAAGTACATCTACGACTTGACCAATGATGACGAAGCATACTCTGTTTCGGACATAGGCGTAACGCTGGCACACGAGCTGGGACACTTCCTGGGTCTGTATCATGCCTTCAACCAGTTGAATAACGGCAATACGAACACCAGCCAGGATACGGATTATTGTACGGACACACCGCCTTACAACAAGTACCAGTACGACATACGTCTCACAAACTATCTGACCTTCAACCCTGCCATCACATCCAAGTCGTCCGAAGCCTATCAGACGTACGTGATGCGTACCAACAGTCAGACCGGTGAAGAGTTCCGCTCTACCAACATCATGGACTATGCCATCTCCGATGCCAACAGCTTCAGCGAGCAGCAGAAGGAACGTGTAAGATACATCCTGCAACACGCCTTGTTCATGCCGGGGCCGAAAGACTATACCGGTACAGACTTCACGGCTACGAAGGGTGCTTCCGACTTCCAGTTCACACCGAACTACATCGAATAAGAAGCATACACGAAGCCTGTCTGACATTTATATTATAAAAACAACGGCCACCAACTGCCCCGCCCGGATTTTACATCCTGCGGCAACAGTTGGTGGTCGTTTTCTTATGCCGTTCTCTCTGCTGTCCCGGTCAGTCTTTCTCGGGATAGCGCATGTTGGCTTCGGTCATGTGCTCCAGTACCTCGTGTAGATATTTAGCCGACTCCCAACGGGCCATGGGCAGGTCGTGCAGCAGATAGTTGCCACAATCCTGCGGAGCAGCACCGGGCACTTCGCCTTCGTATTCGGCTACAAAGCGGAAGGTTTCCTGCATCAGCGGTACGATGTCCTCGGGTTGCAGGTCGCCACGCATCAACAGATAGTTTCCTGTCAGGCATCCCATAGGTCCCCAATAGATGATGCGGTCCTGCCACTGCGGATTGTTGCGCAGGTAGGTGGCTGCCAGATGCTCGATGGTGTGCAGGGCACCCTGACCGAGAGCCGGCTCGCGGTTGGGTTCCTTCATACGGATATCGAAAGTGGTGATCACTTCACCGTTCACCTCGTCCTTGCGCGATACGTAGATGCCACGCAACAGGCGGATGTGGTCGATAGTAAAACTGGGTATCTTCTTCATTGCTGCTTATATTTTAAAACCTTAATGATAGATATTATTTGGGGGCAAAGATAGCGAAAGGTGAGCGCAGAGGCAAAAAGAAAACAAAGTTTTCAGTTTTTGACTATGCCGAACCTATCTTATTCAGGTTTATGAGTCCACTTTAAAAAGTACACTTTTTGCCTTAGAGCATAACGTAGTTGTCATTCTGTCATCCTGAACACAGTGAAGGATCTCCTTCGAAACGGGTGTGTCAAAGTGATAGTAACTATAAAGAGACTCATGGGAAACAGACTTTTTAAAGTGGACTCAATGAAATAAGATAAATTCGATTCAACATAAAAAAATCAAATGAGCTTGTTCTTTATGCCGAACCTTTTGCTACCTTTGTCCAAAAGGTCTAAGGAATATCACAATGGAATATAATGTAAAGGACAAACTGGAATGGACGGTCATCTTCATCCTGGAGTTCGGACGCAAGTACGGACTGACGATGAAACAGGCCTTCAACTACCTGAGTCGCTATAAAGGAATAGATTTCATCGACCGCAATTACGGATATGTGCATACACAGTCGTTTGCCTCAATGGTGGACGACATCGCGGAATATTGTCATCGTCATGGAGGGGCATTGGTATGAAACTTTATCATGGAACAAACAAGGATTTCGATAGAATAGATTTGCTGAAATCGAAACCGAATAAAGATTTCGGACGTGGATTTTACCTATCTGCGGACTATGAGCAGGCTTTGAACATGGCACAAGTGAAAGTTGAACAGTTGGAGATTGGCAGCCCAATTGTACAAAGCTACCTTGTTGAGGACGATGTCTTGAATGATCTGAATGTACTCCGCTTTGACGGTTATTCTGAAGAATGGGCAAGATTTATCCTGCTAAATCGGAACAATCCGACTGAAAAGCCTGTACATGAATATGACGTGGTAATCGGCCCCATAGCCAACGACCGGGTAGGCGTGCAGTTGTGGCGATACGAGAACCGTTCGATAAACCTTCCTACGCTTGTGCGCAACCTGCAGTACATGAAAGGAGTAACTTTCCAATATTTCTTCGGTACGGAACGTGCCATTAAACTGTTGAAGAGAATATGAGCGAGAAAACGGAAATGATGGTGGATATGGTAAAGAACCTTGCCATCCTGCTAACTGAGCAGGACAGCAGAATAACAATGGAAGAGGCACTTGCCACAGTATTCAATTCGGAAACTTATCGGAAAATAATGGATGAACGGACACATTTCTATCATCAAAGCTACTACTATGTGTTCGCTTTCCTGAAAGAGGAACTGACGAAAGGCAAGTTTCAATAATAGCCAAAATCCTTGGACGGGCAAAGACTTTGGCTATTTTCATATTATTTCATTCTTTGATAATGACATAATTCTGGTTTTGGCTATTGGGGTTATCTGGAAATGAACGGTGAACCGGGCGTGAAGCCTCATCTTTCACCCTATCTACCTGTTTTTCAGTCGGAAAAAGAGAAAGGTGAAAGCGTGAAGGCAAAAAACGGGAAAACATCTCCCAAACAGTAGACTTCTACACTGCCAACATAGGTTTCAGCGTCTGTAAAGTGGCACTTTACGTCCGTCAAGTAACACTTTACGCACGCAAACATCCTCTTTAGCCGAAAGGGGTAACGAATAACTCCACGAGTTTTCGCAAACAACCCCACGGGTTTTCACCAACAACCCCACAGGTTTTCACGAACAACTCCACAGGTTTCCACCAACAACCCCTGAGGTTCTCACTGACAACCCCACAGGTTTTCATTAACAACCCCGCTGAACAACACTTGTATGGCTCGCGAGCCGGGCAAGTGTCTCTCGCGAGCCACACTTGTGTCGTATAAATGAAATGCAAGTGTCCTGTATCTCAGCCTGCCCAGTCCTCACGATCCAGGTTACGATAGCCGATGGCCTCGGCCAAATGAGCGGGTTGGATATGCTCGCTGCCTTCGAGGTCGGCAATGGTACGCGATACCTTTAGGATGCGGTCGTAAGCGCGGGCCGAAAGATTAAGGCGATTCATGGCGTTCTTCAGCAAAGCCAGACCACGGTCGTCGGGGCGGGCATAGAGCGAAAGCAGGCGGCTGGTCATCTGGGCGTTGCAGTAGACACCGGGGATGGAGGCGTAGCGCTGTTCCTGAATCTGACGGGCACGTATCACCCGTTCGCGAATGACGGCGCTGGCTTCGCCGGGGCGGGCGTCGGACATCTTTTCGAAGGGTACGGGGATGACTTCAATCTGCAGGTCGATGCGGTCGAGCAGCGGACCCGAGATACGGTTCAGGTATTTCTGCACCTGGCCGGGCGTACATACGCAGGCTTTGGTGGGATGGTTGTAGTAGCCGCACGGGCAAGGGTTCATGCTGGCTACGAGCATGAAGCTGGCGGGATAATCGATGTTGCACTTCACGCGCGAGATACTGATTTTGCGGTCTTCGAGCGGCTGGCGCAACACTTCGAGCACGTTGCGATTGAACTCGGGCAACTCGTCAAGGAAGAGGACACCGTTATGCGCCAGACTGATTTCGCCTGGCTGGGGGAAAGTGCCGCCACCCGTCATAGCCACGGTCGAAATGGTATGGTGCGGGTCGCGGAAGGGACGTTTGGTTATCAGTCCACCGTCCTTGCCCAACTTTCCCGCTACGGAATGTATCTTGGTGGTTTCCAGACTCTCGCCCAGCGACAACGGAGGCAGGATGGACGGCAGTCGCTTGGCCAGCATGGACTTTCCACTGCCGGGAGCACCGATCAGAAGAATGTTGTGCCCGCCAGCCGCTGCCACTTCGAGGGCACGCTTCACGTTCTCCTGCCCTTTGACGTCGGCAAAGTCGAGGTCGGTCATGGCCTGCTGGGCATAAAACTCCTCGCGGGTGTTTACGATGGTAGCTTCAAGCTCGCGCTCCCCGTTGAAGAATTCCACCACTTCCTTGATGTTTTCCACGCCGTACACGTTGAGCTTGTTCACCACAGCTGCTTCGCGTGCGTTCTGGCGAGGCAGAATCAGACCTTTGAAGCCCAGTTCGCGCGCCTTGATGGCGATGGGCAGTGCGCCCTTGATGGGTTGCAGACTTCCGTCAAGGCTGAGTTCGCCCATTAGCAGATATTCTTCCAGCTTGTCGGGGTGTACGACTTCGGTAGCTCCCAGCATGCCGATGGCCAGCGGGAGGTCGTAGGCTGACCCTTCTTTGCGTATGTCGGCAGGGGCCATGTTGATGGTGATGGTGGACGTGGGCATGCGGTAACCGTTGACCTGCAAGGCCGAACGGATGCGTTGCTGACTCTCCTTGACGGCAGAGTCGGGCAGTCCGACGAGGTAGAGCATGCAGCCTCGCGAACTGTTTACTTCGATGGTGATAAGGGTAGCGTCGATGCCTTGTACGGCTGCTCCGTAGACTTTAATTAGCATGGTGCTTGTTCGGTATTAGAGTAAGGTAATGGATATAAGGGGAACTTTCCCCAAGGGTTGCCAGGTGGCGGTAGCGAATTATCTCCTTCTCCGCTCCCGGGCTTTCTTTTCTTTGGCTTCCTGTTCGATGTCCTCCAGCTTTTGCCTGATGGCGTCTTCGTCAAGGTCTTTTCCTTCGATTCGTGCCGAGGGGCTGACAAGGATGTTGGCGGGCAGGCTGTGTAGCGATACCTGGCCGATGAATGTAGAGTGCCATCCGTCGAGGTCGCATACTTGTTTCCACTTCAGCGTATCCTGCTTGATGGCGTCCAGCCATGCCTTCCGGTCGGTGTCGAGCGAGATGCCCAGTAGGGCGAAGTTCTTGTTTTTCTGTTCTTTCTTATAGATACGCTTGTACATCTCGTTCTGCTTCATGCTGAGCGAATCCCACGATGCCCAGAAGTGTATCAGGATGTACTGATCCTTGAAGTCGGTACGGGTGGTTTCTTTCCCTTCGGTGTCGGGCAGCTTGAAGTAAGGAATTGTTTTACCGACATCGGTTTTCTCTTCCTCCAGGATTTGCTTAGCCAGCTGGTCCACCGTAGAACGGTCTTTCAGCTCACCGGTCAGGCTGTTTATCAGACGTTCGATGCGTCGCAGATCGGGCTGCGCTGTCTTTACGAAATACTTTTCCAGCAGGTAGACACTGACCAGCGATGACGGATGCGTCGTAATGAAGGCTTCCGCCTTTTCCTGCAACGCCCTTTCAGACGGTTTGCCCAGTCCTTTCAGATCTTTCTGGTAGGCGGTCAGTTCATCGTTGGCGGTGTTGCCGGTCACTTCCAGCAAAGTTGGGTCGGAGACGTTTCCTTTTATTAGTATGGAATTGCCTTTGCCAATGAATATCGGGTATCTGGTTCCGTCGTCAAAGAGCAGATAAGCTGTTACCAGTGTGTCGACCGACAGTTCGGCCGAAAACTTGCCCTCCTTTACGGGCAGCGTGTCCATCCCGTCGTAAATGGGATCGGCACCAAAGAGGTAAAGGGTGTCGTTGCCCAGTCCCTTGATTTCGCCACTGATACTGGTCGTTACGGTTGGTTTTCCGCCGCAAGCCGCGAGGATGAAAAGCAGTGTGTATACGAGGTTGATTTTCTTCATTATGATGTTTCTTCTGATACTTGCTGCGAATGTACTTCTTTTGCCGGATATAAAAAAAAGTTGCCCGACATAATTTCGTATGCCGGGCAACTTCTTTATAGTTATTTAGTTTGGAGTTATTGAGTTGTTGCTTTAATCAGCAAACTCACAACTCACCAGCTAAACCTTTCTTATTTGATAATGTTCATGAAGTCAGCGTTTGTGAAGTACTTAGCAAATTCCAGGTCAGAAGCGGCTTTCTTAGCCAATGCCGGATTCTTTGCTACAGCGTTCTTCAGGCTGCTTGTTACCATAGAAGTATTGTTGGTTCTTGCACCCAGTACTGCCATCAGGTAGTCAGTGTAAGCATCCGGAGTAGCTACGCCAGCCAGTGTGTTCTTAGCCTTGTTGTAGTCCTTAGCCAGGATCTGTGCCAGAGCGGCGCTGTTAGTCTTGATATCGCCGAATGCGTTAACAGCCTTGTCATACTGACCTTGAGCGATGTAAAGGTTACCCAGAGCTTCGTTCAGTTCTTCAGCACCGGCAGCCTTGCCCAGATAAGATTCAGCAGCAGCCTTGTCACCCTTGTTCAGAGCGATCAGACCAAGGTTCATGTTCACTTCAGGAGCGTCCTTGATAGAAGCGGCTTTCTTGAAGTAGTTTTCAGCCTTGTCAAGGTTACCTGCCTGGTAAGCCAGCTTACCGAGGTTGTTGTATGCGCGGTAGTCGTTCGGGAAGTTCTGAGTAGCTTTTGTATAGATAGCTTCTTTCTTTGCAGCATCGTTAGTCAGTGTAGCAGCGTACAGCAGTTCTTCGAGGTTCAGCTGTTTAGCATCGCTTTCAGCCAGCTTAGAGATTTCTTCGTCAGACTTACCGATAACTTCGTAGTTCAAAGTCAGACGAGAACGACGCAGTTGCGGAAGAACTTCGTCAGCCAAAGTCTTGTAAACAGAAGAGATGTTCTTGATTTCCTGCTCTCTTTGTTCAGGATCCTGATACATAGACAGAACGCGGAGAATCAGTTCCTTATCCTGGATGTTGGATTTAGAAACCAGTTCCTGGAAACCTTCCCAGTCCTGTGCAGTATACTTAGTATCTACAGTAGCTTCAATTTTGTCTTTCTTCAGGTTCTTGTTGATAACCTTAGCAGTGTTGTCCTGACGGTTTTCGGCCAGACCCTTATTCAGATCGTAACCACCATCGGGAGAAGCATAAGCAGAGATTTCGATGTTGCTGATCTTCTTGTTAGCAGCTTCGCTGACATTCTTAACTTCTTCGTTGAATTCCTTGGCAGTCTTCAGCTCGCTGGCACGTACGTTAGCTTGTTGGATCAAGAACATGATCTGTGCATCGTGCTTTTCTTTGATAACACGTTGGAATGCGTCAGCACCCAAAGCCGGAGTGGCGCTACCCAAAGTCTGCTCAACTATTTCAGAAGTAGAGATTACACCGTCGGCAATCTTAACGGCAGGGATTTCAACTGTCTTTTTACCGATAGTAGCTTTGAATTCCAGATAAAGTTCTGATTTAGCCATTTCGGGAACATAGTCGAAAGAAGTCTTCATTGTATAGCTACCACCCATCTTGTAGGAAATAGTCTGTTCGTTACCTTCAACTTTTTCACCTTGGAATACGGCAGACTGGCCTTTAGCCTCGCCACCTTCCCATTTCAAAACCGGAGTTACTTCTACAACGGCTTTCTTGTTGAAATACTTCTCGGGGAACTTACCGTTAATGGTAGCAGGTACTTTGCCTCCTACAGCTTCCAAAACTTGAGGTGTTACGGTAAAGTAATCTGATGACAACTCTCCCATTTTGCTTCCACACGATGTGAGGACAGCAACTAATGCCACTAACAGCGGCAAATACAGTTTCTTAGTCATTTTAGGTATAAATTAATTGTTTGTAATTGAAATTTGTCTATTCTTTTGTTATTGTACTCTGCTCCCACGGGCATATACAAGGCAAAGATATTAATTCTTAAGACATTTTGTTAATAGAATGGGCAGATTTATTATAATTTAATGAAATTCTTGCTCTCTCGGTACTTGATATTGCGTGGATGATGCTCTATAATTTCACTTCTTAGCATATTGCGGTCGATGTGAGTGTAGATTTCTGTTGTTGCGATTGACTCGTGCCCCAACATGCATTGGATGGCGCGCAAGTTTGCTCCGCCTTCCAGCAGATGAGTCGCAAACGAATGCCGAAAGGTGTGCGGACTGATGTTTTTGGTGATACCGGCTTTCTCGGCCAGCTCTTTGATCAGATGAAAAATCATGATACGTGATATGTTTTTTCCCCATCGCGCCAGAAAGACATAATCTTCAAAATCCTTTTTGATTTTCCAGCGGGTGTTGCGGTCGATAAACCAATTTTCAATTTCTTTGATGGCGCGTGACGAAATGGGTACCAGCCGTTGCTTGTCGCCCTTTCCTTCTACTTTGATGAAGCCTTCCTTGAAATAGAGATCCGACAACTTCAGGTTACACAGTTCTGATACACGAAGTCCGCAACTGTAGAGTGTTTCCAGTATGGCGCGATTGCGTTGTCCTTCGTCCTTACTGAGGTCGATGGCGCCGATAATGGCATCGATTTCTTCGACCGACAGCACTTCGGGCAGTTTGAATCCTATTTTCGGTCCCTCCAGCAGTTCGCTGGGATCATCTTTGCGGAAGTCGGACAACGCCAGAAAGTGAAAAAACGAACGGATGCCCGAAATGATGCGCGCCTGCGAGCGGGGATGGATGCCGATGTCGTGCAGTCCGGCTGCAAATCTCTGCAGGTCGTCCAGCGTAATGTCATCTATTCCAATCTGTTCACTTTCAGTGAAATGCAGCAACTTTTCCAAATCACTCAGATAAGCATCATAAGTGTTGGCCGAAAGCGATTTCTCCAGTCTCAAGTATTGCTTATATTTGCTGATTATCAGCGTTTGCCTGTCCTTATTCGCTGATTTTACTTCCGATTTCATTTCTTTTTCCTACCTTTGCACTCAGAATGAACAATCATTGTGGAGACAAAGGTATAAAAAATTGTGTTATGAGGATACAAATAATTAATGGCCCGAATATAAATCTTTTGGGCAAGCGCGAACCGACTATCTACGGTAGCGTTACTTTTGAAGATTACCTTGCCGGACTTCGTTCCCGATATGCGGATGTGCAGATTGACTATTTCCAGTCGAACATTGAGGGAGAGTTGATTGATAAGATTCAGGAAACTGGATTCGATGTAGATGGCATTATTCTGAACGCAGGTGCCTATACTCATACGTCGATTGCTCTGCAGGACGCTATTCGTGCGGTTACTTCTCCAGTCATCGAGGTACATATATCCAACGTACATGCCCGTGAGACTTTCCGTCATACGTCCATGATCTCTTGTGCATGTAAAGGAGTCATTCTGGGCTTTGGCCTCGATTCCTATCGTCTGGCATTAGAAGCCTTGCTAAACCATTGATTCATCCCCTCCGACTCCTCTTGAAAAAAGAAGAGCCGAGAATCCATGAGCACTCTCGAAGAGGTGGAAGAAACTGAAATAAAAGACAAATTACGAATTTAAATCATTACTAATAAATAGGTATATAGATTATGTTATTGAAGCAGACTAAAATCGTAGCAACCATTTCGGACCAGCGTTGTGAAGTAGATTTTATAAAACAGTTGTTCGAAGCCGGCATGAACGTGGTGCGTATGAATACAGCTCACCTGGCTCGTGAAGGAGCTGAAAAGCTGATAAACAATGTACGGACAGTGTCTAACCGAATCGCCATTTTGATGGACACAAAAGGCCCCGAAGTGCGTACTACTGTATTGGCCGAACCAATTTCATTCAAGGTAGGTGACCGTGTGAAGGTAGTAGGCCGCCCCGAACAGGAAACTACACGCGAGTGCATTTCCGTTTCTTATCCCGATTTCGTCCGTGATCTGAACGTAGGCGGGCAAATACTGATTGACGACGGTGATCTGGAACTGGCTGTTATCGAAAAATGCGATGACTATCTGTTGTGTGAAGTGCAAAACGAGGCAAGTTTAGGAAGCCGTAAGAGCGTCAATGTACCAGGTGTACGTATCAACCTGCCTTCGCTGACAGAAAAGGACCGCAATAACATTCTCTATGCCATCGAGAAAGATATAGATTTCATTGCTCACTCCTTCGTCCGCAACAAACAGGATGTACTTGACATCAAAGAAATTCTGGATGCTCACGGCAGCGACATTCGGATCATTGCCAAAATAGAGAATCAGGAAGGAGTTGACAACATTGATGAGATTCTGGAAGTAGCCGACGGTGTGATGATTGCCCGTGGCGACTTGGGCATCGAAGTGCCGCAGGAACGTATACCGGGTATCCAGCGCATATTGATACGCAAGTGTATCCTGGCCAAGAAACCGGTAATTGTAGCAACTCAGATGCTTCACACCATGATCAATAATCCACGTCCTACACGTGCCGAGGTTACAGACATCGCCAATGCCATCTACTACCGCACCGATGCCTTGATGCTGAGTGGCGAGACAGCATACGGCAAATATCCGGTAGAAGCTGTAAAGACCATGACGAAAATTGCTTCACAGGCCGAAAAAGACAAACTGCCTGATAACGACATCCGTATACCGCTCGACGAAAACAGCAACGACGTGACAGCATTCCTTGCCAAGCAGGCGGTAAAAGCCACTACAAAGCTGAAAATCCGCGCCATCATTACCGACAGCTACAGCGGACGTACAGCACGCAATCTGGCTGCTTTCCGTGGTAAGTATCCGGTACTGGCCATCTGCTATAAGGAGAAGACCATGCGCCATTTGGCTCTATCCTACGGTGTAGAAGCGATCTATATGCCCGAGCTGGCCAACGGTCAGGAATATTATTTTGCCGCTTTGCGTCGCCTGTTGCAGGAGGGCCGTCTGCAACCTACCGATATGGTAGGATATCTGAGCAGCGGAAAGGCCGGTACGCAGACTTCCTTCTTGGAAATCAACGTAGTAGAAGATGCCTTGAAGCACGCCAACGAAAGCGTATTGCCTAATTGCAACCGTTATTTATAAACTTCTAAAGCTTCGGTTTTAATATTCATTTGGCAGTTAAGGAGTTAAGCCGATACCTTGTAAACCATTTACTTTCTATTGGCTTTTAACTCCTAAGTGTGTCAAATTAGGAAACCGCTTTCCTTTAGGCACGGATTACACGGAATTTCGCGGATGGATTATTCTTCTTTCTCCGCGTTTTCCGTGTAATCCGTGCCTAAAAATAACAAGATGTCAGTTACTTTTAGTTTTGACACAGCCTCATTATTAACTATTAATTTTTCATTTCCATGTCCATGTCTTTAGACGAATACATCTTACAGCACATTGATGATGAAGGCGATTATCTTCGCGCTCTCTATCGGGATACGCATCTGAAACTGCTCTATCCGCGCATGGCATCGGGCCATCTGCAGGGCAGAATGCTGAAGATGTTTGTACGGATGATACGTCCCCGACAAGTACTGGAGATAGGAACATATAGCGGTTACTCTGCTCTTTGTATGGCCGAAGGCCTGCCCGAAGGAGGAATGCTTCATACCTTCGAAATCAACGACGAACAGGAGGACTTTACACGTCCCTGGCTGGAAGGATCGCCGTATGCTGACAAAATAAAATTCTATATAGGCGATGCGTTGAAGCTGGTTCCCGAATTAGATATAACATTCGATCTGGCTTTTATCGATGGGGACAAGCGCAAATACATCGACTATTACGAAATGGTGCTTCCGCGCCTTTCCGACGGTGGTTACATCATAGCCGACAATACGTTGTGGGACGGACATGTGCTCGAAGAGCATCCGCATGCTTCCGACCTGCAAACTATCCGCATCAAGGAGTTCAATGATTTGGTAGCAGCCGACAGCCGTGTAGAAAAGGTAATTCTCCCGTTGCGTGACGGGTTGACTATCATTCGGAAGAAGTAGCCGACAACAACCGACGGCTAAGATACTTCACCGGATACCATACCGACAGGAAACCAACCGCAATGACGGTAACGAAAACAAGCAATACATCCGTCAGATGTACACTAACTGGATAAGCATCGACTACAAAGCTACCGTTTCCTCCACCCAATGAAATGAGTCCGAACTTTTGTTGCAGAAAGCAAAGCAGCAGTCCTAAAACAATTCCTATACTTGCACCGAAGACGGATATCATTCGTCCTTCGAACAGGAATATGCGTGTTATCAACTGGTCACCGGCACCCAGATTGCGCAGTGTTTCCACATCGTCACGCTTGTCCAGTATCAGCATCGACAGAGAACCGATGACATTGAAGCAGGCAATAGCCAGAATAAAAGTCAGGAACAGGTAGGATATGAATTTCTCGATTTCCATGATGCGGAAAACATCGGCCTGCTGCTCGTAACGGTTCTGTACAACAAACCGTTCGCCGAGTATCTCTTCCATTTTCTTTTCGACGGCATCGATATTGCTGCCGGGCTTCAGCTTGATTTCGATGGCCGACACTTCGGTATCATAGTCAAACAGACGGCGGGCAAAGCCAAGCGATGTAAGTATGTAGCGTGCATCGTATTTCTGCTGGTTGACTATAAACACAGCTCCCGGCGAGAACAGATAGTCGCTGTTGAACGAGGCGGCAGGATTGGCCATGTTGACTCGTGCATTCCGTTTGGGAGCATATACTTGCAACGGGTCTACAAACTGGATGCCGGTACCCAGTTCGGACATCAGTTCCACACCCAAAATGCCGTAATCAACCACCGAATCGTTCAGTACGAACTTTCCGGTACCATACAACAGACTGTCAATAGCAGTCAGTTGCTCGAAGTTGTCTTCCACTCCCTTGATGACGGCCATTGTCTGCCGGTCCTTGTATTGCACCATGGCATTCTCTTCCAGTGTTTCGGTCCATACTTCTATTTCGGGCATAGCATGTATCTGTGCCACACGCGATTCATGCGGATCGAACACTTTGCCTTCGCGGACGGTAATTTTCAGTTCCGGATCGAAAGCGGTGAAGAATCCCGCTACCATGTCCTGAAACCCATTGAAGACAGACAGGGTGCATACCAATGCCAAAGTGGCCAATGCCACTCCACATACCGACACAGCAGAAATGATGTTGATGGCATTGTGCTTCTTCTTCGAGAAAAGATAGCGGCGGGCTATGTAGAAGGGCAGGTTCACTGTTTCAGGAGTTCGTCTATTCTTTCCAGATAGTCCAATGAATCGTCAATGAAGAACTTCAGTTCCGGAATGATACGTAGCTGGTGGCGCACACGTGTACCCAGTTCATAGCGGATGGACTTCATATTTGCATTGATGTTCTTGACTATTTCGTCGGCCTTTTCCGAAGGAAATACGCTGAGGTAGGCACGTGCCACGCTCATATCCGGGCTGATACGTACGGTGCTGACCGAAACCAGCGTACCGTGCATAGACTTGGTCTGCAACAGGAAGATATCACTCAGTTCCTTTTGCAGCAGTCGGGCTATTTTATTCTGACGGGTAGTTTCCATATATGTATTCTTTACGATTGATTCTTTTTTGTAAATTAGAAAGCAAAGTTACGGAATTTTCATGGAATAACCTTAAGATAAGCTGCGGATTTCCTTAATATTGCTCTGATAGCAGCCGGCCTTCGTCGGGAAAGCAGGTTCATGTTTGTAGTGACAGGCTGTGTGTTTCTTAATATAAGAAGGTGTAGAATCAGAAATTTCTCTTCATACGAATGTTGTTTCAGGACACAAGATTATTCAATTAGTCGATAAAACTCGCCAATTAGTAGATTCGATTTTTGCAGTCTCGTTGAATCATTTACATTTGCATCGGATTAAAACGAAAAGCTTATGAAAAGATATGCTTCATTATGGTTACTGGCTGTTTGCCTAACATGCGGTGCAGTTCAGTTACAGGCACAAGAGCCCGAACCGAGAGCAGGACAAAAAGAACTTCCGCGCGAAGTTCCCTCACCTGAAAAGGCTGCTCAACAGATTACAGATCAAATGCAGAAAGAACTGCAACTGACCGACAAACAATATAAGAAGGTGTATAAACTGAACCTGAAGGAGCAGAAAAAAATCTTTTCGACCCGGCTGACAGGAATGCGTCCGCCAATGGGAGCTATGCCCGATATGAACGGCGAACGTCCGCCAATGCCGATGGGCGAAGGTGGAATGATGCCTGGTATGGGTGGTGGCCGTCCACCGATGGGCGGTCCGGGAATGCCTCACATGGCTAAAGATTCTGCTGAAGAGTTGCAGAAAGCTGCTGCCAGCAAAGAAAAGAAACTGAAGAAGATTCTGACTGAAGAGCAATTTGCCAAGTGGCAGAAAATGCGGGATGAACAGAAACCGCCTCGTAGACCGCACAACAATGCAGAGGCTCCCCAGAAAGATAAAATCTGAATCTTGTAATCTATTTGAAACAAAAAGAAGAGACTCTCTCTAAATAGCGTTTTTTCATGTATTATTGACTTCGGCCGCCCTTACCTGTGAAGGTAGGGGCGGTTTTCTGTCTATTATGATTTAAGCTTCCTTTGCACATTTTCTCCGTTCCATCCATACAACTGCAATCACTCCTATCAGCAGCAGGATGAAGGCTCCGTAGGCAATACCTTCGGTCACGTGCAGGCTTTGCGGGTCGAAGCGCATCTCGATGGTGTGCTTGCCGGCGGGTACGTACAGGGTACGCAGAATGTAGTCGGCACGACCCAGTTCGGCTTTCTGGCCGTCGATAGTTACCTGCCAGCCGTCAGGATAGTATATTTCGGAAAATACTGCAATACCGTCGCCGCTGTTTTCGGTTTCGTACGTCAGGCGGTTGGGCGCGTAGCTAGTCAGGCGGATGGCGGACAGGCTGTCCTTATGGGCATCGGTCATGCCTTTCAGTGCGTCCTTGAAGCGTTTGTCCACAACGGCTGTTTCGGTGGGCAAAATGTCGTGCAAGGCATCTATTTCCTGATTGGCATTGTCCACATACTGTACGTTGTTCACAAACCAGGCATTTCCGTAGGCAAAGGGGTTGCGCATGGGCATAGTTTCGCCTTTCTGTCCGGCGGGGAAGATGAAGTAACGGGTGTTCAGCATGTTCAGTACGCGGAATTTGCTTGGGTCGATGCTGTCTACCTCTCCGGCCGAAGTGGCAAACTCGCGGTAGGCGGCCTGCATTTCACCACTGATGTGGTGGTCTATCATTTCCTGATAGCGGCGAAGCTTGGCAGCGTGGTATCCGCCCACGCTCTTGTGCCAGTAGGAGGTGTTGTTCTCGTTGAAGGTGTTCGAGGCGAGGTTCAGCACGCGGTAGTCGGCGTCCTTGTCCTGCAGGATCTGTTCGTCGGCCGGCGTCTTGCTGAAGCTCTCGGTGCGGATGGAGCGGGACACGAACTGTTCGTCGTTCAGGTAGCGCTTGTTGACGCTCCACATGTCCACCAGGCAGAGCACGGCGATGCCGGCCACGGTGAACGACTGCCGCAGCTTGCCCGTGGTGTAGAGCATGAGCAGCAGCAGGCCGATGGCGATGATGAGGAAGCTGCGCAGGGCGTCGGCCTGTACCAGGGCGGCGCGCATCTCGCCCAGATTGGCCAGGATGCCGTTCAGCTCACTGGCCGGAATCATGCCTCCGTCGACGGCCTGTTGCAGCATCTGCGCCTCCTGGGCAGGCACGTAGGAACCGCCCGACGAGGGTATGGCATACCACAGGGCCACGCCGGCCGTCAGCAGCAGGCTGATGCCCAGGGCCTTCAGGTTGGCGCGCAGCACGGTGGGCTCTTCCAGTATCTTCTTCAGGGCGAAGACGGCCAGCAGGGGGATGGTGAACTCGGCGATGACGAGGATGGACGACACGGCGCGGAACTTGTTGTACATCGGCACGTAGTCGATGAAGAAGTCGGTCAGCGGCATGAAGTTCTTGCCCCACGACAGCACGATGGAGAACAGTGTGGCGCCGATGAGGGCCCACTTCAGCGGCCCTTTCACGATGAAGCAGCCCAGCAGGAAGAGGAACAGCACGAAGGCGCCCACGTAGACGGGGCCCGAGGTCATGGGCTGGTCGCCGAAGTATTGCGTCAGGCTGCCGTAGAGGCCGCTGTACATGGGGTTGGCCTTCGACATGGCCGTCTCGCTCATGGAGAGGGGCACGGAGGCTCCGCCCTTGAAGTTGGGGATAAGCAGCGTCCACGTCTCGCCGATGCCGTAGCTCCACTGCGTGATGTAGTCGCGGTCCAGGCCGCTGCTGGTCTGCCTGGCTGCGTCGCCCGTCTGCACCAGCTCGCTCTTGCCGCGCATGGTTTCTTTACTATAAGTATAGGTATGATACAGGTTCGACAGGTTGGTGGCGACACCTATCAGCGCGGCCACTACCAGCACAGCACTTGCCTTGAAGAACTGGGGCAGGGTCTTTTCGCGCCACGCCTTCTCGAAGTAAGCGCCTACGATAAACAGGATGACGAACAGGAAGTAGTAGGACATCTGTACGTGGTTGGACGACACCTGCAGAGCCACAAAGATGGCAGCCAGGATGCCTCCGGCCAGCAACCGGCCCCGATAGGCCAGCACGATGCCCGCCAGCGTGGGCGGAATATAGGCCAGCGTGACAAACTTCCAGATGTGCCCCGCCGAAATAAGAATGAAGAAATAGGACGAGAAAGCCCACATCACACCCCCTAAGCCGGCCAGCCAGACGGGGATGCCGAAGGCTCGTAGCAGAATATAGAAGCCCAGCATCAGAATAAACGTCAGGTAGACGTAGTTGGGCAGAAACAGCCGGTAGACTTTCTGAATCCATTGCAGCGGCTGTGCCGAGTCGTACGCAGGCGTTATCTGGTAGGTAGGCATACCGCCGAAGATGGAGTTGGTCCAGCGGGTGCGTTCGCCGGTCTGGTTATAATACTCGGTGGCTTCCTGGCTTGCGCCTACTCCGGCCACGGTGTCGTGTTGGAAAAGCACGCGGTCTTCTACGTCGGCCGGAAAGAAGTAGGCAAACGATATCAGGATGAAGGCCACGATGGCAATCACGTCGGGTAGAAATTTCTTCAGTGTCATAATCTTCTTCTTGATTGATAATCCGTGCAAAGATAACGCATCCCCTCGTATTTTCCACATATCGTGCCGACGTATTTCGCTGAAATGTCGTACTTTTGCCGGAGCGATGAGCCACAAGCCGCGAGCGGCAAGCGATGAGCTGTGGGGCTGAGGCTTGGCTTATGCAAAGAATTGCTTACCCATAAAGACTGTATAGAAACAATGAAAATAGGTATTATCAGCGCAATGGACAGCGAGCACCGCCAGCTGGCGGACCGTCTGTCGGAGAAGAAAGAGAGCGGCGAGGGCCGTTTCCGTTATGTAGAAGGCCTGCTGGGCCAGAACGACGTGGTACTGACGCAGTGCGGCATCGGCAAGGTGAACGCCGCTGTGGGGGCGGCCGAACTGATACGCCGCCATCGTCCCGACTGCATTGTCAGCACCGGTGTGGCGGGAGGCATTGATACCTGCCTGCGGGTGGGCGACGTAGTGGCCAGTGACCGTCTGGTGTATCACGACGTCTATTGCGGCAACGACGGAACCTGCTACGGACAGGTACAGGGCATGCCCTTGTATTACGAAGCCAGCACCCCGCTGCTGCAACACGCCCTGAGCCTGAACGACGGCGCCGGACTGGAAAGCCGCATACACGGTGGGCTTATCTGTACGGGCGACCGTTTTGTGGAAGCCGCTGCCGAACTGGCCGACATCAAGAGCCATTTCCCCGAAGGACTGGCCGTCGACATGGAGTCGGCCGCCATTGCACAGACGTGCTTCGTCTATGGTGTGCCTTTCCTTAGTTTCCGCATCATCAGCGACACACCGGGAGCACACGACGACAACTTTTCGCAGTATCGTGACTTCTGGGCCACGATGGCCGAGTGTTCGTTCCGCACCACCTGGGCTTTCCTGGAAGGACTTGGTGAGGTGAAACAGCTTTGATTTCCGACTCCTTCGAGCCGTACAAGTGCGGCTCGCGAGAGACACTTGTGCCGTTCACGAGCCACACTTGCATGGCTCATGAACGACACTTGCGATCCAGAAAATGGTGCAAGCAATGATTGACAACAGTCCCCAAAAGGACTTTACGAAAAGGCAACTTTTTCCAGCGCCAAACGCCCCAATTCATTTTGACGACAACTAGCCCTTATACAACAATTCTTCGATACTTCCTTTACCCCATCATCTCCCTACCGACCAATACGTGAAACACTAAATCCACGTACAAACACGTTTCAACAAAAAGATTTAAGATTCACGTTTCACAGCAACTAGCTATTTATAAAGTACTTACTGTGAAACGTCACGGAGAAGAATTATAGAAGATGTAGGTTCACATAGCCTCTGGAAAAATACCTAAACAAGATAAGAATTTATCAAAGGAAAAAACACTTCATAAAAGAAATAACATCTTTCCATTCGATTTAAAATAAATATTTTTAAAAGTACTTGCATGATATTCAGAAAAAACATTTAACTTTGCAACATCCAGCTAGCCCGGTGGGGCAGCGGGATGCTTTTTTTAGATAAAAAAGAAAGGCGTTTACCAACGTTATATCTTCCGACTTCGAATCTCGCAAATTCAGAACCTTCAGGAGGATAAAGCAACGGAGACGTCCACAGTAGGTGTATTGTCCGAACATTATGCCAGGGCATTGTGTTCTGTATCATAACATCTCGGGCGTGGGCTAGCTGCGTTGCTTATCCTTGAAGGTGGGCAATGCGAGAGCCTGAAGTCGGGATAAGCAAGAGTACAGACTCCCATGCCTTTTTTAATTATTGACCGCCTGATCGGGGGAGGCTGCGGGCACATACCTGATTATAGTATGAAACTGCAAAGCGTTATGGCTTCCCGGAAAGCCAGTGGAAAAGTTTTTCTAAACCCTTTCAATATGGGTATTCTGTTCATTGCTACCCTCTTGTTCTCCTCCTGCGGAAGTAGTCGGCAAGCAAGCGTCCAAGCTCCAACTCCCACACAAGATCCAGCTCAACCCGTCATGGCCAATGGCGAACAAGTACTCTTAACTTTCTGTATAGACGAAGCCTATGATAAACCAGGCGAATACATGGCTGGACTGGGCATTGCCGAAGATCGCCCCGACCGTTCACGTGCCATTACCGATGCCAACCGCGTAGCTATTGCAGATATAGCCACGCGCTACATCGGCATGATAAAAAACGCCATTGAAGACTACAGCAAGGACGTCAACGTTCCCAGCAACAAAAAAATGTATGAAAGTTCATTAGAAGGTGGCGCACAAGCCATCGGCACTAAAGTCATCGACAAATATGCAAATGTCGTATGCCGTAAGATTGCCCAAAGTGCTACTGGTGGATACGTAGGTTATGTCGCTGTACACGTGTTGCTGGACGATGCAAAAAAAGGATTGGCCGAAGAATTGGAAGTACGAAAAGTCGATTATGACAAAAAGAAGTTTTTCGAAAAAATCGATGCTGAATTAGATAAAGGTGCAGCCAAACAGAAAGCAGAAATGGATGCCATGCAATAAATCAGCTTTATGAAACCATTCTTTCTATTCATTATCAGCCTAATGTGCACCTTGGCCGCATATGGACAAGGTGCCATGCCAGCATGGATTCAGAAACCGCCTGCCAAGACCGCCACCTACTATTATCGTGTATCACAGGCTACAGGACTGACTGAAGAAGCTGCTACCAAGAAAGCTTTCGCCATGGCCATACTGGAGAGTGCCTTCGCTATTGGAATCCCAGTAGATCTACAAAAAATGGAACAACTGGAAAGCGACAAATTGTTAGTGGAGGCCAACCGATACGTCAAAATCCCGATAAACAAGGTTTGTCAACATGTAATGGAACTGACAACAAGACGAGGATATCGGGTATATATATTATGTCAGGTTGCTAACAACGTACATGAAAAACCCGCCTTCAAATCCTTTAACTGTACATTAAACAAAGAAGAAGAATGAAACAAACGCTTATCATTATTATATTAATATGCACATGCATGATTGCAAATGCGCAATCGTCTACCGAATTACGCCCCTCATGGGCCTACTCCACTCCGGTACCTCCCACTGGAGCCAACTACTTCCTAAGTTGGGGCGTAGGTGAAGGATACGATGAACAGTCGGCTATCAATGCTGCTTGGGCTGATGCCCTGCAAAAATCACTCCATGAACTAGGAGTGGTCGGCATCACCCAGCAAGACATTAACGCAGTAGCTACCCAAGGTATTAACGCAGTAGTAAAGTTCAACCGAATGAAACGCCGCGTGATCAATGCTACCGAACCGATTGCATTGAGCGGAAACAGACTGAAAGTTTTTATACTGATACAGGTACAACGTAACGTAAATGGGCCAGACGATCTTTACTCATTGAATACTGAAACCTTCCGAGATAAGCATTTTGATAAACAACTGAAAGAATACAATGCTTCCATTACAGGACGCTATCCATTTTCAGGGCGTGTATTCATACCCGGTTGGGCACAGCTACACAAAGGTAGCAAAGGAAAAGGAATTTTCTTTATAGTGGCCGAAGCTGCCTGTATAGGAGGTATCGTAGCCACGGAAAGCATGAGGGTATCGTACGAATCCAAATACGATTCGACCCACGATGTCGACAAGAAGCGGACATACGCCAACAAGGCCGACAACTGCTCCAACCTGCGCAACGGTTTCATTGCTGGTGCAGCTGCTTTTTATCTGTGGAACGTCATAGACGGTATCGCTGCCCGCGGCAAGCGGAAACCTTTCATGTTGGGTGACGCCCAACTCAGAATATCACCTTACGTAGCACCTCAGACAGGAGGTTTTGCACTGTCACTGAATTTCTAAACTATTATTCTTATTCCATGAAACAGACTATTTTCTTATTTATATTCCTCACAACATTACTCATATCCTGTACTGAAGAGGAGAGAGACTATACAGGAAACATTCAAGGCATTGTCACCGAATCGGGAACCACCACCCCGCTTTCGGGAGTGCAGGTCAACGTGGTCAACCAAGGAACCAGTACCACAACTGGTAGCGACGGACAGTTCCGTTTCAGCAATATCGAAGCGGGCAATTACCAGCTACAGTTCAAAAAAGACGGTTACATTACCAACATGCGAAGCGTCAACGTTCAAGCCGGAGAAACGGCCCAATGCGACATGCAGCTACAGCCGGAGAAAAAGGAAGCAGAAATTGTAATCGAACCTTCCACACTGAACTTTGGAACCACACAGGACGAACTGTCCGTTACCATCACCAACAACGGAAATACAGCCACCGAATGGTCGCTGAACCTGGGCAATAACCCGTGGCTGTCGGCTTCACCCGCATCAGGCAACATCGCCGCCAAGAAAACACAAAGCATCGTATTCAGCGTTAACCGTGACAAGTTGTCCGAAACAAAGAACATCAAGGTAAGCCTGTCTGCTTTCGGAAATTCTTATACCATATCAGTGTCCTGCGCTCCAAAGAGTGCTAAGTCTGAAATGACCATTACTCCTACAACTGTTGATTTCGGTGAGACAAGTCAGGAGAAGACTATTACCATCAAGAACACAGGAAATGCCTCTTTGAAATGGCACATTTCAGGCATTACTGAAGAATGTGTCACTGTCTCTGAAATGGAAGGAACAATTGAATCGGAAGGCTCGAAAGTAATCAAAATATTGCTCGACCGCTCCAAACAGGCCAAAGACCTGAATACAAGTTTCGTCATCTCCGACGGCATCAAAGAGCAAACCATCACCGTAAAGGCTATCAAGGTAGAAGACAAGCCTGAAATGAAAGTAGAACCGACCCTGCTTGACTTTGGATACGAATCATCCGAACTTCCACTGACCATCAGCAACAACGGAACTGCTGAACTGAAATATACCGTATCGGGACTCTCAACCAATTACATCACTGTGTCTTCAACCGAAGGAACCGTATCTGCCGGAGGCAATCAGGTGCTACAAGTCAAACTGAACCGTGAAACCATGCCCGAGACAGTAAACACCACATTTATCATTTCCGACGGTACCAAACAAGAAAGTGTAACCGTGAAAGCTACCAAAGCAGTTGCCAAGATGTCGGTATCACCACTTTCATTAGACTTCGGCGAAGAAGCTACCGAAAAGAATTTCACCATCAGCAACGTGGGAACAGCCGAACTCGCCTGGAACATCACCGTGCCCGAAGGAATGGGACTGAAAGTTTCCAATGTCAGTGGTGTAACAGCTCCCTCAGGCAGTAAGCAGATTATCGTGACGTTGGATCGTTCCGTAATGCCCGAAACCATAAATACTACCATCGAAGTATCCGACGGTACCCGCAAGGAATCTGTTGCCGTGAAAGCCGTTAAAGGCAGTGACATTGCCGGTACGGTTGTCACACAAGGGCTCTACGTCTATTACAAGTTTGATGATAACTTTGAAGATGCTACTGAAAATGAAATTCACGGATTTGGTACAGCTTCTCCTTCCTTTGTCGAAGGTATTACTCCCGAAAGTAAGGCTGTAAAATTTAGCAAAACGGACAATAGTACGTTTGTTGTGGCTAATCCAATTATTGATTCAAAGGAGATGACGATTAGCTTTTGGGGTAAGGATTTCAGTGACGGACATATTTTCCATATGACTTCTTCTTACGAAAACGACCCCATGTGTACTTTGACTATGATTGACGGCCAACTGAAATTTGTAGTAACCCGCCAAAATAATGGGAACTATAATTATAATGCTCAAGCATTTGTACATCCAACCCTGACAGATGGGAAATGGCATCATATCGTAATACTTTCTGATTTTTGCATATCACAAAGTTCTGTCATTACCAATACACTCTATGTAGACGGTCAAAAAGTTAACTCTGTAACAGAAAGTACTTTTGCTTGGGCTAGTTCATACGGAAGTGGAACCAATTTCACTATGGGAGGGAAATATGAGTTTGGCCACAACCACTCGTTTACTGCCACCAATATGAGTGTAGACAACTTCCGCGTATATGACACTCGCCGACTTTCAGCCAGTGAGATCAAAGAAATCTACAACGCAAAACAATAAGAACAATGAAACAATCATCTCTTCTTTTCACATTACTTCTGCTCCCCAGCTTCAGCTGGGGACAGAAGAACGTGAAAGACGACTTCGAACGCTACGCCCGTGAGCAGGAAGTCGCCTTCAGTGAATACGTGAACCAAGAGGAAAAGAACTTCAAAGCCTATTACGACTCCATCAACCGGGAGTTTGCCCAATATCTGGCTGAGACATGGCCGGATTATCTGCTGACAAAGAAAGAACCGCCTCTCAAGACTCCCATTCCACCTGTAGTCTATCAACCGGACACACCACGACCCAAGCCTGCCAGGCAGCCCATCAAGGATAAAGATGTGGAGTCTCCTCTTCCGCCGCGCGTGCCACAACCGGACAAGGAGAACGGAAAAGACGGACGTCCTTTGCCCAAACTGCCGGTTACACCTCCGGCCAGCGGAATTGAAACCCGGTTCTACGGTACTCCTGTCACGCTGAAAAGAGTTACCTATTCGTTGCCTCAACTGGCAGGGACAGACGAAAAATCGGTGGCAGCCTTTTGGACCGCACTGGCTCGACTTCCCTACACAGAGTGGTCACAATATATCCTTCAACTGAGTTCCAGCCTCCGGCTGAACGACTGGGGCATGTACCAACTCATCAATCAAACATTCGAGGTCTATTTCCCTGGAAGAAACAAGAACGAACAGACCGTGTTTGCCGTCTTCACCTTGAACCAGTTGGGATTTAAGGCTAAAATAGGACGTACACAGCACAGGTTGCTTCCGCTGATTGCTTTCAACTGCAATGTGTTCAACACCTCTTTCTTCCGTTACGGAAGTGAAAACGGAACAACTTATACTGTTGTCAATACCGAACACGACGACCTGACTACCGTACAAAGTTGTCGGATGGAATACGGTGGTGCCACCCGCTTGATGGACATGTCCTTGCTTTCAACTCCAGCCTTACAATCACAAGTAGTATCAAAAAAACTGAATGCTAAAGACCGACAATACAATCTACAATATGACAAAAACTACATGCAGTTCATGGCCGGTTACCCATGCGTTGACTTTCACATTTATGCAGAATCGGAGCCCAGTGAGGCTTTCCTGCAAAGCGTGGACAAGGAACTCCGACCTGCCGTTCAAGGCAAATCGCAGGAAGAAGCAGTTAATATACTGTTGCATTTCGTACAATACGCTTTTGATTATCAGACCGACCAAGAGCAGTTTGGTTACGAACGCTGGTTTTTCCCCGAAGAGACCATCGCTTCACGTTATTCCGACTGTGAAGACCGTGCCATCCTGTTCAGCCAGTTGATACGCCGTCTGCTAAATATGGAGGTAGTACTCATTTATTACCCGGGCAAACACCTGGCCACCGCCGTCAAGTTCGACAATCCCCATACGCAAGGAGACTACCTGAACGTTGACGGGAAGAAATTCCTGATTTGCGATCCTACTTACATCGGAGCCACATTGGGTATGGGTATGCCCAGCTTGAAACAGGTGCCGATTGAGGTTATCAGACTGAAAAAGTGACCATACTAACCCCAAAGAATATTAACGATTTTACAGCCATGCTTAAACACACCAAATATATCATCTTCCTTGCCATATCTATCCTCATGTTGGCAAGTCCGGGAATCATACATGCCGAAGAAGCGGTAGGAAAGTATCCGGAGGCCACGGTTACGTCCACAAAGAAGTTGAACATGCGTTCGGGACCGGGCACAGGTTACGGCATTGTACATCAACTCAATCCGCAAGAGTCTGTCTATGTGATGAAAGCGGACAGCACTTCCGAAGGTTGGACTGAAATATTGACCAAAGACCACATCAAAGGCTACGTGTCATCAAAATATCTATCAGGGCATCAATCGCCGCAAACAATCGGTTCGTCAGATTTTGATGATAAACTCGATAAGGTCTTGGGTTACATGTTTTCCCCATTTACTTATTTGTTCACCAACATTTATATCTATCTGGTTAAAGCTCCTCCTGCCTTGACTGTTGTTATATTTATTTTGATAGGTCTATTGGAGGCGTGGCTTATCTACCTGTTGCGGGAAAAATACAGTTACCCTTTCTATGATTCGGCAAAACCGGCAACCTGGACACTGGTCATAACTTTTCTTCTGACACGTCCTATCTATAATATAAGTATGATTTACACCTCCGGTAAGTGGGAAATGCTGGTAGCCGTATTGATGCTGCTTAGCACTTCCTGTCTGATGCTCCATGCCGCATGGAGAATACAACAATGCGGCATGATTATGGGGATGAAGATTAATCCAAAATCCAGAAAATACAATACCGGACGCTGGATTGGCAATATCCTTTGGGGACTTTTATTGATACCCATAGGTAAAACTTGGTTTGCACTATGGGAGGATTTCTATTATCGAATACCTGACGGTTGGGGATACTGGGCACTCATGTTTCTCGGTTTTCTAGTTGTTAATCTATGCATTGCCTATCAGGTTTGGCCGTTTATCGTCAAATATCTGTTCCATATAGCCAACCAGGGCATCGTACACATCATGTCCATCCTCATGATAGGAGGCATAGCCTATGCAGAATACCACATCTTGGGGTGCAGTTACGAAGGGCTCAAGTTTTGGATTGGTCTGTTTGTCCTATTTTTACTAACAGTCAATACGTACGGCTGGTTATGGTACTATATCCAGGAACATCGTTGCGCCAACTGTCATCGATTTGACGGGATTTGCACAGGAGTCAAGGATCTGGGCATCACACGGCAAGTAACCCAACGCACGGAATCGGAAAATCCTTTGAACATCACTCCGCACAACTCCGGTGCTTTCGTAAAAGATGCTGAAAGGACAACTGAAACAACTACGTTTACATGGCACTGGGTATCATGCCATAAATGCCTCCACTGTTGCAATGAGTGGGAAGTGCATCATTCTGTACCAATGGGCGAAACCTCACGTGTAATTGGGCAAAAATGGACAGAAATATTTTTTAGATAAGCATATTGCCATAATTATCAACATATTAAATAGTAAATAATTATGAAAAAACTTTTATTCATCCTACTCTGTATGGTAATGGGCTGTACCTCCACTTCCAAGCAATCATCACCATTTAAAGGTGAATGGAAACAAGAAACAGCCGAAGAGTTCAATCTGCTGAAAGTAGATCTACAAGAAAAATCGGTAAAACTCCCTGATGGAAGCGGTTCCTGCTTCGGGTATCTGCAAACCGAAAACGAATTTGCAGCCGATTATTGGATTATCGGTGAAGTAACGAACATCGAAGGAAATGCTGCTGAAGTAAAAGTATATAGCTGGCGTTACGGTACTCCTGATGACAAACAAATGCGTACGTTGGCTTACAACGCCGACCAACAAACCGTATCCTGGAAGCAAGATGGGCATGAGTTTACTCTTTCACCTTCAGACGGTAGTTCTAATGAGGAAATACAAGTTGAGAACAAGCCTGTAAAAGAGAAAAAATCAGGAGGATTTCTTGATATAATTCTCATCATTTTAGGTGTTTGCGGAGGAATCATTTCACTAATAGTACTCTATTATCTCCTTAAAATAGTACTTTTTTATGTTGCATCAGTTGTCTTCTTTGCGGCCATCTTTGGTCTTCTGGGGTTACTCATAACGGGAATGATTTCTTCGGTACACGCACTTAATGTTGCAAAAATATGTGCGTATGTTGGCGGTGGCATTGGATTAATACTTGGCATTCTGGGTACATTAGAGTGGATAAAAGTTCCCTTTGCATCAGATTTGGCTAAAGAAATCACCAAGACAGACCCCAAAGGTACCAAATACAAACTTCGTGACCAATATGGAAATACTAAAACTGTTAAGAAAACGGGAAATGGAGTATTAGGTGAAACTTATTATGAAGATGAAAATGGAAACCATTATCAATCGACTTGGGGCAGTAATGAAGTAAAAAGAGAGTAAACCAAACAACCCGGAATTAGCAAGTTGATTAAGAAGCTGCAGAATTTCTTCATTCTTTCGTCTATCGACTTTTAACTTCTAAGTCCGCAGACAGGCGATAACTCCTGTTACTCCTCACTTAACTCCTGTAAATTCAGTAAATACAAAACATAAATAACCTGATTAATAACAATTAAAAAAACAATGTCATGAAAAGAGTCATTAATTTAAGTTTTCTGGTAGTAGCCATTGTAAGTCTGGTAGCTTGTTCGCCAACAACTCCCGGAAAGGCATTGAAATCCTATTTAACAGATCTGAAAAATGAGAACTATGAGTCTTTTATAAAAGGCGTATATTTCCCAGAAGATATGGATGAACAACGTAAAAAGAAGGATGAAGCTCAGCTGTTAGCAATAATCAAAGAGAAAGGAGCCAAAGAATATGAGAAAAAAGGAGGAGTGAAGAGCATCGAGATTTTATCAGAAACCATTTCGGAAGACGGCAAATCTGCAGTCGTGGAATATAAACAAACCTTCGGCAACGGAGAAGAAGAAAAACAAAGCCAAAAGATGATCAAGAAAGATGATAAATGGTTTATTGACATGAGAAAATAGTATATATACAAACTCTTTATATCAGAAGATTATAAAAGATATAATTCTTATTATCGCAGCAACTTTATAATCAACCGCATGAAATGAAAAGAAAGAATACAATAATAAATACTCATTTGCTCTTAGAATTTATTATTGTGGCAGTTTTGTTATGGGGATGTTCCTCCACTCCCCATAACAAAACCGGCTTTTTACCCACAATACCCAAAGAAACTTTGCGTTCAGGCGATATTGTTTTCCGGCAAGGCGCAGGGCTGACAAGCCGCATTGTACAAAAGGCAGACAAGAATGGGGTATATTCGCATGTGGGAATTGTGTTACGTGATAAGAACGGAGATTGTCTGGTCATCCACGCAGTACCCGGTGAGCCTGATTTCAAAGGGGATGTCGACAGGGTAAAACTGGAACATATAGATGATTTTTTCGGAAATGGGAAAGCCATATGCGGAGCTGTGATGCGAGTGGACGTAGATTCTGCCAAAGCCGCTCGGGCAGCAACCTATGCCTTAAATATATTTCAGCAGAATACCCTGTTCGACCATCAATATGACCTATCTGACACGACTCAAATGTACTGCACAGAATTGGTTTACTTTGTTTATAAGAAAGAAGGGGTAACGTTAGCGGATACAGAGAGCACTTTGGTAATACCTATAATAAACAAACAGTGCTTATTGCCTGGCGATTTATTAGAGGGTAATTATTTATCAATGTTAATTGAATTATAATCTTCAAAATAACATTGACTTATCGCATTCCCAGTCAGTCCAGTTGGCAACGGGATGCCTGAAACTATCTAATAAAAAATGATTCATACTATTCTTTATAAAACTACATGTTCCACTATTAACAAATTTGCAAGCATGAAAAATATTAACTCTTTTTTATTTTGCTGCACCACAGCATTTCTACTTTTAGCCTGCGGTAATGGTTCTAAATCAAAATCTGATTCTTCTGAGAACAACGATAATTCAGCTGAAACTATATGTATTACAGCCGAAGAAAATACTGTTATTCTTTTAACGCACCCAACAAGTTGCAAGGTCGAAAATACAGAAAATGGGTGTTTAGTAACATTCAAGACTGAAGCAGGAAAACAGGTTTTCCTTTTACCATGCCAATACAACCTTGCAGCTTTTGACAATCAACGAGCTAATGGCAGTTATCAGGAAATCGAATTCATACCTGGTAATGTTTTCAAACGAGATACAGGTTTTTCCATGAAAGGGAATGTCACTGTCTATGACGGGAAAGGAATCACATTCCTACTCCCCAACTATAAACTACTTTCCATAGTAGGTATATTTCTCTATGACAAAAAAGCATTAGATATGTCAACTGTACGGATACAACACCTAAAAATGAAAACGATTTCTAAAGAAGAACTTCATGTTTTAGGCATTAATGTAGCATTGGCATCATCACCAGATCATATTATATCCCATGTTTATGTACCTTCTTCTGATCCACTGTCAAAAGCTATAGATGTCAAACAAGCTGTAACAGATAAAAAGATTGAAGACTGCAAAATTGTAAATTTCTAACTATCCCACTGACCTGCAAATTATTCCCCAGTTAGCCTCCATCTTCCGGCCAACTGGGGAATAATTTTTTCCTAACTGGAGAAAAAATGATTGCCTGCGACAACTACTTCTCGATACGGATGCGCGCATCCACCGCAATCACATTCTTTTCGGTAGCCAGCAAAGGATTGATGTCCATTTCTTTGATCTCCGTAGCAAAGCGAAGAAGGGTGGAGAGGCGGACAATAATTTCGGCAAACTTGTCTTCGTTGACGCCCTTCTGGCCACGTGTACCCTTGATTATCTTATAAGCACGGAGGGAGTGGATCATGGAGTAAGCTTCTTCGTAGGACAACGGAGCGAGACCCGATGACACGTCTTTCAGCACTTCGACAAAGATGCCGCCCAAACCGCACAGCACGACGTGGCCAAACTTCTCCTCGTACTTGGCACCGATGAACAGCTCCGTACCCTTCAGCATGGGCTGCACCATAACGGCGGTCACTTCGGGCAGCTGCATCATACGGTCGAACTCCAGCGCCAGGTGCTGCTCGGTCTTGATGTTGAGCACCACGCCGCCTACATCGGACTTATGGACAGGGCCTACCACCTTCGCCACAACAGGGAACCCTGCACGGCGGGCAAAAGCCAGTACTTCTTCTTTTTTGGGCGACACAAACTCGTCGACCAATGGTATGCCTGCCGAATGGAGCAAAGCCTGTACCTGATTGGGGGCGATGTAGCCGTCGGTATCGATAGAATCGATGATGCGGCGGATGCGGGGCACGTCGACGCCAAACAATTCGATTTCGTTGGCAGCTGGACGCGGAGCATTCATGATGCGGGTCAGGGCAGTGCCCAGTGTCACCTCGTCGGCAAAGTTCACGTGGCCTTTCTTCAGGAAGTCGGCCACCTCGGCTCCGGCCGTATTGATGGAAGGCAGAATGGGGAAAATCGGTTTACGGCAGGTCTGCATGGCTTCGTGCAGCACGTCGTACATCTCGAACATCGTCACCAGACCCGGCGTACCGAAGATAGCCATCACGGCGTCGATGTTGTCGAACTTGTTTTCGCAATAGTCCAGACAAAGTTTCAGGTGCTGGGGCATACCGGTAGCCAGGATGTCGATGGGATTGCCCACCGCCGCACCGGGATAGAGTTGCGCTTTCAGTTCCTCGGCCAGGGGACCTTCGAGCTTCGGCACGTTCAGTCCACCCTTACTCAGAGCATCGGTCAGCATCACACCCGGACCTCCGGCATGGGTGATGATGGCAAAGTTCTTTCCACGAAGTTCGGGCAGGGTAAAGATACAGCCTACGGTGGTCAGCTCCTCGCGCGAATAGCAGCGCACGATGCCTGCCTTACGGAAAAGAGCTTCGACAGCCGAATCGCTGCTGGCAATGGCCCCCGTGTGCGAACTGGCCGCACGGCTTCCACTCTCGCTGCTTCCGGCCTTGATGGCAGCTATCTTGCAACCCTTCTTGATGAGCGAAGAGGCGTGGAAAAGCAGACGGTCGGGGTCGCCTATGCTTTCGATATAGAGCAGCTTGATGTGTGAGTCACGGTCGGGGTCGAAATGCTCGTCCATGTATTGCAACACGTCTTCCACTCCAATCTGTTTGGCATTACCCACCGACCATACGGAATTAAATTGCAAGCCTTTAGTCACGGCACTTTCCAGAATGAAGACAGCCGTGGCGCCCGAACTGGAGATGAGGTCCACACCCTGTGGATGCAGCTGCGGAATGGGCTGGCTGAAAACACTGTGATGCCATGCGTTCATGTAGCCGATACAATTGGGGCCAATAAGGGAGGCACCGTATTGGTTCACCGTAGCCAGTATGCGGTCTTCGAGCAAGGCTCCTTCGTGCGTCTCCTCACCGAAGCCCGCCGACAGAATGATGAATGCCCTGACCTGCTTCTCGGCAGCCAGCACATCTACTACATCGGGACACATCGGAGCCGGAATGGCAAGTATAGCGAGATCGGTTTCGGGAAGATCCTTCACGTCGGCATAAGCCTTGACGCCCTGTACTTCCGCTTCTTTCGGATTGACGGCACGCAACTCACCGGCATATCCGCCGCTGATCAAGTTTCTCAGTATAGCCCCTCCTGGCTTGTGTACATTATTCGAAGCCCCCACCACGACAATGCTGGCAGGATGCAGTAATTGGGTTGTAATCATAGAGCTTTCTTGAATTAATTCACGTATATTTCACAAATATACAATAAATATACAGAAAAGAAAACGTAAAAGCCGGAAGTTTATAATGTATTTATATTGCCTGCCTGTCAGAACTGGTGCTCGTCTATTATTTTTCCGTCCATATCGCGCATTCTTACAGACAGCTTACCATCCTTTACACATCCTTCCATTACCGTATTCCACGAATTCACCCAAACCGGGAATTTGACTTCGTGCGAAGGAGGCTGATAAAGCATTCTATGCAAATGTCCACAAAGCATGACGTCAATGCCAGCTTCGTTTAAAACAGGAACAAATTTACGGAGCACATCATTTTGCCCGTGCCAGCGAGCTTTTTTGTCGGTTAACGGAGGCATATGAGCAATTACAATCCGATAAGTAGCTTCCTGAAAATCTTTCGACTGTACCGCTTCCTTCAGCCAAGCAGCCTGCTCGGTACGATAAGTGTCATAATCGGTTATTCCACTGTATTCAATATCCGAATCGGGTTTGTCTTCTCCGGTATCTAAAACGAGAAAGCATACCGGCCCCTGACGGAACATAAAGTACAGATTCGGTTCATGTGGAGAAAAAAGCTGCTGGAATTCTGTTGCAAAAATGCCACGTGTTTCGTGATTTCCACGCGCGTAATACATTGGTTTCTCACCAGCGAAAAGCCGAATGCTTTCGTCCATAAATCCCGAAAAAATAGTGTCACGATCAGGTACATACGACAGCATATCGCCATTAAAGAAGATCATGTCCTTATTTTCGAAACTGGCAGCTTTCAGTAAGCGAGAAATATCACCCTTACGCCCATGAATATCATTGATCATCACAAAAGAAGTTTCCTTTTTCGTACGATCGTTTGTAGTAAACGTTAATGGTGCTTTTTTATATACATTGGTAGAAGCCACTTTGCCATAAACCACTTGTGATCCTTCGAAACTAAGTACTTCCTGTGCAAAAACACGGTAACGATAGGAAACTCCCGGCTCTAATCCCTTTATTCTTACGGTGTGAATATCACTCACCTTTTTCACGCCATTAGTAGTATCAAAATATTTAGGTCGTTCACATAGATAAAAAGAAGAGCTGTCATCCGGAGCTAATTCCACCCAGCCTACAGTAGGTTTATTGCTTAACCATACTATCGAAACCTCATTCTCGCCTAAGTTCTGCAAATAAGGATAATGACTGATAGTCACTTTCTGGGCCATTACTCCCGTACAACAGAAGTAGAGAAGAACTAAACACAAAGAAATTTTAATTGTACCATTCATAATTTATCTTTAACTTATATCAAGTTTACTAATGAGCATTTTATTTCTGTATCTAAAGAAAAAAATCCTCCCTTCCTTATAAACCGCCCAACGTCAGAAAAGCAGTTAACAAAGAAAAGGAGGAAAAACATGATGCTAAATGTTCTGGTAAACAATATTTTTCAAAAAGTATCTGGCACGATTAATTGTATCCCGGATTCTGTACCAGCTTAGGATTCTTTTCCAACTGCGCCTGTGGAATCGGCCAATAGCGCATATAAGGCTCGAATTTACGATTCTCTATCAGACGGTCTTTTTCTTGCAGTTCTGATGCAGGAGTAATAACTGCACGACGAGTCGGATCGGGCTCACTATAGTCAATAGTACCTACCATGTGGTATAACGGACCATTCATAACTGTTTCAGCCACCATTTTACCATTTTTGTCTTTCCAACGGAGAATATCCTGTCTGCGGAGTCCCTCTCCAGCCAATTCAATAGTCCGCTCGCGACGAACCAGTTCGCGAATCTTATCCTGCGTATTATATTTACTGCGATCCACCTTAATATGTCCTCCACGCTGGCGCAACTGATCAATCAGGTCGAGTGCTTCCGAAAGGTTTTCATTCAACTCTACATTACATTCAGCAATAGTCAGCAATACCTCTGCGTAACGAAAGAGAATGGGACACAATCGATCGTTCTTCAGCGAAGGAGAATATTGATTAATGGAAGGCAAAGCATACTTCGCATAAATCAGGCCTGTGGCCGATGCGTTGGTAGCTGCATCATAGTAATCTGCATTCTTTTTACCGTTAATCTCCTTGTCAAGAGTATTAATAATGCGATTTCCACTTTTGCCCTCCCAATCCATACCTGGGTAAACTACAGTATTATAGAGGCGTGGATCACGATCTGCAAAAGGATGTCGCTCGTCATAACCCGATCCTTCCTCTTCAGGCATCAGACCGTTTTTCATTTCGAACATATCCACCAAGTTTTGTGTAGGAACAAACGAAGCCCAGCCTCCATCCTGATTATTGTAAAGACGTACCACATCACCAAACTTATACAAGTCCTCTATATGTTGATCGGCATAAATGATTTCTTTAGAAGATTGTCCGTCAAGACTAAACAGCTTGATAAAATCCGGCTCCAATTCATAAAGATTCAGCGCACAAATATCATTGGCAGCCTGACGGGCTGTTTCCCAATCATCATAATAAAGATGCGCGCGCATCTTTATGGCCAAAGCTGTGCCTTTTGCTATACGGCCTTTCTGAGCCGGTGCATCAGGCAGATCGGGAATTGCTTCGTCCAACTCTTTATAGATAAAGTCTCTGACCGCTTCTTCCGACGAACGTTCAACCTGTGCAGCTTCTGCTGTTTCCGTCGGTTCCGTAATCAAAGGAATGCCTCCAAACCAATAATTAATGACCAGATATTCCCAAGCACGGATGACACGAACCTGTGCAATCATATTCTTACGGTCTTCTTCATCGGCAAATGTCGGTTTTCCGATATTTGCTAGAAAAACATTACAGCGGGCAATAGATTCATATTTATAATAGTTTGGCACTTTGTTTGGATTCAATTCGCCAGTGGCTACATACTTATAACTGGAAGATCCTGTACGGTTAAAAGAAATATCGGACATACAGTCATTAAAGAAAATGTAATTAGGTCCTGTACATTGGTCGAACCACCAGTTGTAGCAGGCAGTCAGTCCTGCCTCGGCATCTGCTTCTGTTTTCCAGAAAGTTGCCGGAGTAATAGCGTCGTGAGGAGCTACATCAAAGAAATTATCGCACGATGAAAGCAGGAAAGAAAACACTCCCGCACATACTGCATATTTGGATAATCGAATTATATTCACCATAATTATCTGTTGTTAAAGAAGGTTAGAACGTCAAGTTGATACCAAAAGAATGTGTAGTCAGGTTGGGGAAAGTACGCACACTTCCATCTCCGCTTTCCGGATCTATATCTACCGGAAGATTATCGAACGTAAACAAATTCTCGCCCGAATAATACAAACGCGCATGGCTGATACCTAATCTGCTCAGCCAAGCAGACGGGAATGTATAGCCTACCTGCAGATTTTTCACACGGAAGTAATCGGTATCAAAACACCAGAAGCTGGAACGGGTGGATTGATGGTTAGGAGAAGATGTTCCCTCAGTAGGACGCGGGAAAGAACCATCCGGATTTTCTTCAGACCAAGCGTCAAGCCAAGCTGTAGAAGGCTGTGAAACGTCGCCCTTAAAATCACCAACCACTTGTTCGGTAAAATATCTGCGCGTACCAGTCACACCCTGACCCATTACAGCCATATCAAAGTTCTTCCATGAAGCACTAAAACTGATGCCATACGTAAAGTCCGGTTGATTGGTGCCTACCAGATCTTTATCGTTCGATGTCAACTGTCCGTTTCCATCTACATCGCGGAATTTAAAATCGCCAGCCTTGAAATCGGACTTGAAAGGGTTACCGTATTTTTCCTGATAAGCAGCAGCTTCCTCATCGCTACGGAAAATCCCGTCTACAACATACGTATAATAAGAATTATAAGGCGCCCCTACCCGGTTGATGTAATAATCATTAATCATTTCGTCTACTTCGCCCAAGTTAAGAATTTCATTGCGGTTATAAGCAAAATTAGCAGCTGCACCCAATGTCCAGTCTCCAAAACTTTGTTGCCAATTGGCAGACAGTTCTACACCTTCATTTTCCATTGAACCGATATTGGCCATATAAGCTCCGAAACCAAAAGTAGCCGGTACTTGTACATCCATCAGCATATCTGTTGTCTTACGATAGTAGTAGTCTAACGACACATTAAAATGATCCAAAAAGCTCATGTCAATACCTACACCGGTCGTTGTACTGGTTTCCCAAGTTATGTCAGCCTGTTTGTAACCTACCTGGCAGATACCGGTGTAAACTTCATTGTCGAACACAAAGTTCTTCCCGATGCTATAGGTAGAAAGAGCCGGATAATAATCGTCAATAGCCTCTTGATTTCCCAGTTGCCCCCAGGATACACGCAATTTCAATGACTGCAACCAGCTTTTTGCACTTTCCATAAAGCGTTCCTCAGAGATGCGCCAACCTGCTGAAATTCCAGGGAAATATCCCCAACGGTTATCTTTATTGAATCGCGAAGAAGCATCAGCACGGAAATTCAATTCCAGTAAATATTTACCCATATAGTCATAATTTATACGACCAAAATAGGACATCAAAGCAAGTTCGCGAGAGTAACCGCTATTAGTTTGCGAAGAAGCCTCACCACCGTTCATATCTGTGATATCATTAGTTGGGAAACCGGTTCGACTAGCACCTAAGGTCTTATAATTGTACTTTTCCACCCGGTAGCCAGCCAAGCCTTTCAGGTGATGTCCGCTAAAAGTCTTGTCGTAGTTCAGAAAAGCATCAAACGAATAGCGATTGCTCATTGTCATGGTTTCATCCAGTTCATTAGGACCTTGATATACATTCTCATTCAATTGAATGTCTTTCATAAACGCCTTGTAGTCGGATGTATTCATGGTATAAGCACCTTTAGCAGTCAGCTTCAGGCCATCAATGATCTTATAATCGGCACTCATCACACCTGTAAAATTCTGTCCTTTATGCAAACACCGTTGTCCCATATCCAACCACGCAATGGGATTACCATCCGAATTCGAACTGTAAGTTCCATCTTCATACTTATAAGGCATCCATGTAGCCAGTGTATTGACCAAGTTGATGATTTGTCCCGAACCATCATTATAACGGCTGTTGTTAGGCTCCCACCAATAATTGTTGATGTAAGACAGATTGGAATGGGTCTCCAAACGGTCATTTACCTTAATATCAATATTGGAACGTACATTAAACTGTTTACGGCCACTATTGCGCAAGACGCCGTCTTGTCCAAGAAATCCAATGGAGTTCATATACCGGAAGAATTGATTTCCACCAGAAACACTGACGTTATGCTTATGTATAAAACCTGAATTATAAGCCAAATCGTACCAGTTCGTATTGGCGTGTTCGTACGGATCAGTACCGCTTTTAAACAATTCTATATCTTCGTCGCTGAAGCGGGCTGTTTTATTGCTATTTTCCAATGCCATATTATAGTAAAGAGCCGCATCCCACGAATTCATACGTTCTACTCTTGCCGTAGGTGACTGAAAGCCGACACTACCATTATAGCTCACTCTGGGTTTACCTTCACTGCCTCGTTTGGTCGTAATCAAGATAACGCCGTTCGAAGCTTTCGAACCGTAAATGGAAGCAGCCGCGGCGTCCTTTAATACAGAGATAGACTCAATATCGTTGGCATCCAACTGGTTAATGGAACCTTCCTCTACACCATCCACCAAGATATAGGGATTAGCGTTATTCAGTGTTCCCTGGCCACGTACCCGGATGGTGGCACCGTCAGCACCTGGCTGACCATCACTCGAAGTGATTGTTACACCGGGCATCATGCCCTGAATAGCTGTAGAAAGTGCAGTAATAGGACGCCCTTCCAATTCTTTCTGCGATACCGAAGCCACTGCTCCAGTCAAATTCACCTTAGTCTGCGTACCATAACCAACCACCACAACTTCCTGCAGCAATTGATTGTCCTCTTTCAAGTGAACGGTCGAAGGCATTCCTGCTTTCACTGTCAACACTTCGGAAACATATCCGATGAACGAAATCACCAATTTGTCACCATCGCTGGCATTGATAGAGAATTTGCCGTCTATATCGGTCAGCACACCGGTCGACGTGCCTTTCAGCAGTACATTGGCTCCTATAATAGGCAAGTCGTTAGCATCAACTACTACTCCCGATACGTTCCGGATTGCATGATGTTCTACCGATTGTGCATTCGATCGGGTACCGATGGTAATCGTGTTGTTTTCCTGTTCGAAACTCAATCGGGTCTGAGAAGAAATCTGCTGAAGAACAGATTGCAAAGATGCACCAGAAGCTTTAATCGTAACACGAGGAGAAGTGCTGATGACATGTTGGTCATAGAAAAACTTAACTCCTGTCTGTTGTCCCAAAAGCTTAACTACATTCTCTACTGTTTCATTCTTTACATCTAACGAAACAGCATGTTTCTGCTGAGCCCATACATGCTCTGGCAAAACCGATAAACATGCAAAGAACAAAAATGCAATAAATAAATTAGCATTTTTGTTTTTCTTTCTGAGTCTAGAAAGATAATTCATAGATTGTGCGTTTTTTAATTCTTACTTATTTACCTGTTGGTTTTTTGGAGTCTCCGCTAAAGAATACACCCAACGCACAAAATGCTGGGGAGACATTAACTTTTTTTAATCCTTATAGAATAGTACTTCGTTTTCCTTTATGCTATAGTGAATGCCACTGGTGTATTGAATAGACTGAAGAACAGCCTCCAAACTTTTATTCTCATGCTCACCCGAGATTATATTGTCGAACTTCTGCCCCTTGGCAAAAACAATACGGCAATTGTACATACGCTCCAATTCTTTAGCCACATCGTGGATAGGAGTAGAAGCAAAGCGCAGGCTACCATTGCGCCAAGTAGCAACAGCACAGTCTTCGCACAACTTGCTATATTCGCCCTGTGTCCGATTGACAATTACCCGTTCATTAGCCTTCAGCCTCATCATAGCCTCGGGCATATCCACCTGTACTTTTCCGCTTTCCACGTCTACATAAGCTGTCTCGTCGGAAGAATAAGATTTGACATTAAAAGTAGTGCCCAACACACGTACATCCAAGCCGGGAGCATCAACCACAAAAGCCTGTTTCTCGTTACGGGTAACGCAAAAATAAGCCTCACCCTCCAGCGAAACCCGCCGTTCCTTGCCCACAAAACGATTGGGATAACGTATCTGTGAACAAGCATTAAGCACCAAACATGTACCGTCAGGCAAACAAACCTTCTTATGCTCGCCAAAAGAAGTAGAAGCTGTCAGATAAGTAATCTGTCCGTCTGCCACATATCGGAAATAGTAAATACCACCCCAAACCAGGCATAACACTGCCGCCACTCCCGCTACAGCATGCCACAGACGGTAATATTTTTTCGACTTGTTTCTATTAATACGATGCAACAGCTGGCGGGCTTCATCTTTATATTTTTCCCGCTCCACATCCGTTTCAAACTGGTGGAAAGAGGATTCTTCCCAAATCTCTGCCGACATATCATTGAACAGTTCATCAGATGAACCAGTCCGGCATTCTTCCAATAGCCGTCGGGCCTCCTCTGTTGTATAAAGATTGTCTACATAACGATGCAACAGTGTTCTATCTTTCTTTTTATCTTCCATACCTAATTTAAAATCGCAACTACAAAATTCTTTCTAAAGACATGTTTCATTTATATGACATATACACTACAGAAAGAAAACACTAGGGTATGATTAACATCATTTAACCATACCGTTTATCTTTTCTAGAAACGCAAACAAATAAGCAACAATACAAGGTCAGCATACGTCACAACATATTTTTTCAGGTAACTCCGAAGAATACGAAGAGACGAAGAAATATGTTCCTGTACCGTATTGACAGAAATCCCCAAAGCCTCTGCAATCTCACGATGAGACATTTGCTCCTCTCGACTCATTTCAAAAATCTCACGTTGCCGATCAGTCAACTGATGCATGGCACTAGAAATCAGGTTTCGGAGATCGTTTGCAAGGATATGCTGCCGGGTATCATCACTATAATCTACAGCTTGTGACAGGATATAGTCACGCAGATTCTCCTCCTTTTCCAGATTGCGAAGCTGGTTCAGAATACGGTTACGGACAATGGTATAAAGATAAGAAGAAAAAGAAGTATCGGGATTGATAAAACGTCTTCCCTGCCAGATGACGGTAAAGGCATCCTGAAAAACATCCTCTGCATAGTCGCGCGACTTCAGGAAACGCATGGCAAAATAAATAAGCCGGTTCTTATATGCTGCATAAAGTTCACAAAAAGCCTCCTCGTCTCCATCAATCAAGCGGAGTACCAAAGTACGTTCATCCTTTAAAGTTTCAATCGCATACATACAGATTTGTTCATTGGTTCAATTTGCACTGCAAAAGTACGCCAACCATGTTACAAACGTGTGTAATATGACAGAAAGCACATCAAACATAAGGGAAAGGAATAACCGGATATAGTAAAAGCATACAGCTATGTAGCAGGAAGAATGCTCCCATCCTTTAGACAGCTTACATCTCGCGGCGCGAGACGTACATCCCGCGTGCTGAGATATGCATCCCGACTGCCGAGATGTGCATCCCGGCACGCGAGATGAAACGAAAGTAAGGAGAAAGATGATAGAAAGGTAGGGAAGAGAGGGGAAAAGGAGTAATGAGGGGCATGACAAAGACAGACCTTATCCAGGCACACCAAAGGACTGAAAAAGAAAAGGAGCACAGAAGTACGCCGGTCATTGAACACCCGTTTCGTACTCTGTGCCCCTCTCTATCTGGAAAACGGTCAAGAAAATACAACCGTTATTGCAGCACCGTCCCGTCCGCCTGCACCTTTACATATACATCCTGTTCGCCTTTCTCCAGTTCGATCAGGTAGTAGTCGCCGGCAGGAGTCTGCACGTAGTCGGCATCGTCCATCACGAAACCGGCATGGGCGGCCAGGGCTGCGTCTTTTACAACCTGCGGAACATCGGTCAAACGTATGTCCCACGAAGTGGAAACCCACTCACCGGCAGTAGTGAAGCGTACTTCTTTCGCCGTGCGGTCGTGAATGATGTCTACCTCTACCCAGTTGGCCTCGTAGTCAGTCTCTACAATGCTGGCACCGGGATAGTTCTTTTCGATAAAGGTACGCATGGCATCTGTCAGGTCGGAAGGCAAGTAGCTGCCGGCGCCACCGTCCGTATCGGGCACTTCCTTTACGAGAATACCGTCAACGTTGTAGTGCAGATCCATTTCCTGATTACCCGACTCTACTTCAATCACGTAGACTGTCTCCATCGCTCTGCGTTCTACCATGTCCACGTCTTCTACCTTCCACTGGGCGTACTGGCTGCTTTGGAAAGCGCTTCTCACCGCTGCAGGCAGTGCATCGTAAGGCAGGTCGGTCTCGGTCATCTGCCAGATGCCGTCGGGAGTAAACCAGGCATCGGCCTCGTACCGGTCATTATAGAATTCGGCTACGTAATGGGCACCTTCCGTCTCCCACTTCACCACCTGTGTATTAGGATATTTCTCGGCAAAAGCATTTTGCAATTCGGCCGATACGGCAATACCTTTGTCATCATCGTCGTCACAACTTTGCAAGTTCAGACTCAACAGGCCAGCTGCCAGCAACATAAAAAACATCTTCAGTTTCATAATCATTTCCTTTCTTTTTTAGTTAATCATACTCATTTGTTTGCTGCAAAGATGAGGGCTAAATCTGGAAAGATTCTGGAAGTATATACCAAATTGGCAGAAAACCGCTATCTTTGCACATATTTATTTCCAAAAGCGTTCATAACAAAAGAGATACATACAGATATGGAAAAGAAATTCAAACGTACCACCGTGACATCGGCACTGCCCTATGCCAACGGACCTGTTCATATCGGACACCTGGCCGGCGTCTATGTACCGGCCGACATCTACGTCCGCTACCTGCGACTCAAGAAGGAAGACGTCATCTTTATCGGCGGAAGCGACGAGCACGGAGTGCCCATCACCATCCGCGCCAAGAAGGAAGGCTGCACACCGCAGGACATCGTCGACCGCTATCACACCCTGATACGCGACTCGTTCAAGGAGTTCGGCATCTCGTTCGACGTCTACGGACGTACCTCTTCGGAAGTGCACCACAAGACTGCTTCCGACTTCTTCCGCAAGCTCTATGACAAGGGCGAATTCATCGAAAAGACCTCCATGCAATATTATGACGAAGAAGCCAAAACCTTCCTGGCCGACCGCTACATCACCGGCGAGTGCCCCCGCTGCCATGCCGAAGGTGCCTACGGCGACCAATGCGAGAAGTGCGGCTCGACACTGAGCCCCACCGAGCTCATCAACCCCAAGAGTGCTATCAGCGGCAGCGCGCCTGTCATGAAGGAAACCAAACACTGGTACCTCCCGCTGGACAAGCATGAAGGCTGGTTGCGCCAATGGATTCTCGAAGACCACAAGGAATGGCGTCCCAACGTCTACGGCCAGTGCAAGTCGTGGCTCGACATGGGATTGCAGCCGCGTGCCGTGAGCCGCGACCTCGACTGGGGTATCCCCGTACCAGTAGAAGGGGCCGAGGGCAAAGTGCTCTACGTATGGTTCGACGCTCCCATCGGATACATCAGCAACACCAAGGAACTGCTGCCCGACTCGTGGGAGAAGTGGTGGAAAGACCCCGAAACACGCCTCGTCCACTTCATCGGCAAAGACAACATCGTATTCCACTGCATCGTCTTCCCCGCCATGCTGAAGGCCGAAGGCTCGTACATCCTGCCCGACAACGTGCCCTCGAACGAATTCCTCAACCTCGAAGGCGACAAGATATCCACTTCGCGCAACTGGGCCGTCTGGCTGCACGAGTATCTGCAGGACTTCCCCGGCAAGCAGGACGTGCTGCGCTACGTGCTCACCGCCAACGCTCCCGAGACGAAGGACAACGACTTCACCTGGAAAGACTTCCAGGCACGCAACAACAACGAACTGGTAGCTGTCTATGGCAACTTCGTAAACCGTGCCCTGCAGCTCACCAAGAAATACTTCGACGGCATAGTGCCCGCCTGTGGTGAACTGACCGACTACGACCGCGAAACACTGAAGGAATTTGCCGACGTGAAGACCGAAGTAGAGAAACTGCTCGACGTATTCAAGTTTCGCGATGCACAGAAGGAAGCCATGAACCTGGCCCGCATCGGTAACAAGTACCTGGCCGACACCGAACCGTGGAAGCTGGCAAAGACCGATATGAACCGCGTACAGACCATCCTGCACATCGCTCTGCAACTGACAGCCAACCTGGCCATTGCCTTCGAACCCTTCCTGCCCTTCAGCAGCGAACACCTGCGCCACATGCTGAACATGGAAAGCTTCGACTGGGCCAACCTGGGACGCACCGACCTGCTGCCTGCCGGACATCAGCTGGGCACACCCGAACTGCTGTTCGAGAAGATTGACGACGAAGCCATCCAGGCACAGGTAGACAAGCTGCTGGCTACCAAGAAGGCCAACGAAGCAGCCAACTACAAGGCTAACCCTGTGAAGCCCGTCATCTCGTTCGAAGAGTTCGAGAAGCTCGATATCCGTGTAGGTACCGTACTCGAATGTTCGGCCGTACCCAAGATGAAGAAGCTGCTCCAGTTCAAGATTGCCGACGGCCTGGAGAACCGCACCATCGTAAGCGGCATCGCCCAACACTACAAACCCGAAGAGTTGGTAGGCAAACAAGTATTGTTCATCGCCAACCTGGCTCCGCGCCAGTTCAAGAACGGCCTCGTCAGCGAAGGTATGATTCTCTCTGCCGAGAACTACGACGGTTCTCTGGCCGTTACTTCCGTACTGCGCGAAGTGAAGCCGGGAAGCGAAGTGAAATAAAGGAATAAGCAGACAAGTTGACAAGGACTTCATGCCTTTGTCAACTTGTTCCTTGTCAACTACAAAAGATTCTTCACCTATCATGTCCTTTACGATTGAAGACATACAACAACTGATATCAGCCGAAGAGTCCAACTCACTGGAATTTAAAGAAACAACCGGGCAACTGAATCGGGGAATGGAAACTGGATGTGCCTTTCTGAACTCAGAGGGCGGAGGATATCTTCTGTTTGGCGTGACAGACAAGGGTATCATACGCGGACAAGAAGTGACGGACAGTACCCGACGGGATATTGCAACAGCCATCCGGAAATTTGAACCAGCCTATACTCCTCACATACAATACGTCTCGTTGCCTTCCTCTTCGCGCCAGGTCATCGTAATCCATTTTATAGACCAACTTGGCCGAAAGCCCTATTTATTCGACGGAAAACCATATCGGAGGATTGAAAGCTGCACATCCGTCATGCCCCAACCTCTGTATCATGATTTGCTCCAACGGCGAATCCCCCGTCCCGACTGGAGTGCCCAAATCGTAGATAATGCCACCATCGATGACCTCGATCCGCTGGCCATACGGAAAGCCAGAGAACTGTATGCCTCCAAGCACAAGGAAAAGGCGCAGGAAGCAGAAAGCTGGGACGACATGACTTTCCTGAACAAAGCCAAAATAACTGTCAAGGGAAAGATTACCCATGCCGCCATTGTTCTGTTAGGCAAGGAAGAAAGTGGTGCCCTTCTTTCGCCTGCCGTCGCACAGATACGCTGGATCCTGAAAGATTCGCAGGGGAATGAGCGTGACTACGAAATAAGGGGATGTCCCTTTATCCTGAATGCCGAAGCAATTTTCAAGAAAATAAGGAATCTGAAATACAGGTACATCAATCCGGAGTTTCGAACGTTGTTTCCCGAGGAAGTCGATACGTACGAACCCTATGTCATACGTGAAGCGCTCAATAATGCCATTGCACATCAGGATTATACGTTGGGAGGGCAAATCAATGTGGTAGAATACGAAGACAAACTGGTCTTTTCCAATAAAGGCAGCTTCATCCCGCAAAGCATCAGCAATGTGCTCGAAAATGATGCTCCCGAAGAAGTTTACCGCAATGCCTTTCTGGCAAGAGCCATGGTAGATTTGCGAATGGTCGATACAATCGGCAGCGGCATTCGAAAAATGTTCAACTTCCAGCGCCAGCGATTATTCCCTTTACCCGACTATAATCTGCAAAACAACCACGTGCAGGTGACCATCATCGGAAAAATTATCAATATGGAATATGCCAACATACTGGCCAACCACAAAAACCTGACGCTGATGGAAGTGGAAGCATTAAACAGGGTTCAACTGGGACATCCGGTAAGTGACAAGGAAATAGCCTGGCTACGCAAAAAACGGTTAATCGAAGGAAGAAAGCCGAATCTGCTCATTGCCAAACATGTGGCACAGCAGTTGAACCAAAAAGCCGATTATTCCAACAATAAGGGATTTGAAGACAGTTACTATTGCGACCTGATATTAAAAGCACTGGCCGAACATCATTCCTTGAGCAAGCAGGAAATAACCAAACTATTGTGGAAGAAGTTGCCTGATATACTCAATGAAGATCAGAAACGCTCCAAGATTGGCAATCTGCTAACCAAGCTAAGGAAACAAGACAAGATTGTGAACCGTTCAAGAGGCATACATTCCGAATGGTACTTGAAAGAGTGAGCAATTTAAGAGCAATTTAAGAGCAATTTAAGAGCAATTTAAGAGCAACGAACCTATTAAGTTTTTGACATACAAGTAAATAAGAAGGAAATACACTTGCAGAAAACAAAATGAAAGAATCTTCACTGAAAGAGAAAACCGCCCGCGGCCTGTTCTGGGGAGGATTCAGCAACGGCATACAACAGCTGCTGAACCTTGTCTTCGGAATCTTTCTGGCACGCCTACTCGACCGTTCCGACTACGGTATGGTGGGACTGCTTACGGTCTTTTCGGCCGTTGCCTCAGCCTTGCAGGAAGGAGGATTCATCTCGGCACTGACCAACAAGAAGCAGGCCGAACACCGCGACTATAATGCAGTCTTCTGGTTCAGTACGCTGTGCAGCATTACGTTCTACCTCATCCTGTTCTTTGCCGCGCCGCTGATTGCTGATTTCTACCGGATTCCCGAGCTTATTCCCCTGTCGCGTCTGTTATTTCTGGGGTTTGTCATTTCCAGCCTGAGCATTGCGCCACGGGCTTATCTGTTCAAGCACCTCAAGATAAAGGAAACCACCATCATCTCCATTTCCGCCCTGTGCGTGTCGGGCGTTGTGGGCATTACGCTGGCTGCCAACGGATTCGCCTACTGGGGTCTGGCCGTTCAGTCGCTGTCATTCGTCAGCGTGGTTTCACTGCTCAACTTCTACTTTGCCCGCTGGCGTCCCAGCCTGCGCATCGACCTGCGCCCCATCCGCAGCATGATAGGTTTCAGCAGCAAGCTGATTGTGACCAACATCGTCAACATCGTCAACAACAACCTGTTCTCGATGATACTGGGTAAGTTCTACTCTACCCACGAAGTCGGCGACTTTACGCAAGCCAACAAATGGAACGGCATGGGTCATACGCTCATCACCAACATGATAAACGGCATTGCACAGCCCGTCTTTACCAGCATCTCCGACGACCGCGAGCGTCAACTGGCCGTGTTCCGCAAGTTGCTGCGCTTTACGGCATTCATCTCTTTCCCCGCCATGTTCGGGCTCAGCCTGATAGCCCGTGAACTGATTGTCATCACCATCACCGAGAAGTGGCTGTCCAGTGCTTACATCCTGCAACTGCTCTGCATTTGGGGAGCGTTCATACCCATTAGCAGCCTGTTCTCCAACTTGGTCATCAGCCGGGGACATTCGTCCGTATACATGTGGAACACCATCGGCATCTGCCTGCTGCAACTGGTCACCGCCTGCGCCCTGTACCCCTTTGGCATGCAATGGATGCTGCGTGCCTTTGTTGTAATCAACATCGGCTGGCTCTTCGTATGGTTCCGCTTCGTCCACCTCGAAATCGGCCTTATGCTGAAAGACATGCTGAAAGACATCGCACCCTATCTGGGGCTATCGGCCCTGCTGACCATCGGTACGCACTACCTGACCCGCAACATCGACAACCTCTACCTGTCCATGGGGACGAAGATAGTCACCGTAGCCGCACTGTATGCCCTGATTCTGTGGCGGCTGAAGTCCGTCATCTTCAAGGAAAGCATTCAATTCCTCTTAAAGAAAAAGATCGTATGAGCCGCATAGCCTATATTCTTTCCGCCTACAAAGACGCGCCCCACCTGGCACGCTTAATAGCCGCGCTGGACGACGATGCCGACTTCTACGTCCACATCGACCGCAAAGCCGACGACCGCCCCTTCCGACAACTGTTAGAAGGAAAAGTCACCTTCGTCCCCTCGCACTGGGTGAGCTGGGGTGGCTGGGAGCAGGTGGAATACCAAAAGGAACTGCTGGCCGCCGTCATCCGCAGCGGGGTGGACTACGGCCGCGTGGTATGCCTGAGCGGACAGGACTATCCGCTGTGGAGCAATGCGGAGATTCACCGCTACTTCGACGAACATGCCGACACGGAATTCATCATGGGCATGAACCTGTCGCAATGCCACGTTGCCTATCAGCGGAACAAAATAGTCTGCTACCACTTCTTCCGCGACCTGAAGTGGAAGAGCCAGTGGTGGAAAAACAAGTTCATCGTAGCCTCGCGCCACCTGATGAAACTGCTCCCCGTCCGCAAACCGCCTTATACCTATATAAAAGGAAAGAAAGCGGAAGTCTATTTCGGCTCCGACTACTGGGCACTGACCCTGCCCTGCGCACGTTATGTATATGAACGACTCTGCACCGAGAAGCAATTAGTACGCTACTTCCGCACCAGCTTCGTACCCAGCGAACTGTGCATCCAGACCCTCGTCTTCAACTCCCCGTTCGGGGCACACGCCCTGCTGCACCGGGGAGACTATCCCGGCCTGTCGGGTCTGACCCCGCTGCACTACATCGAATACGGCAAAGCCATCAAGGCACTGACCGCCGACGACCTGCCGAAGCTGACTCAATCGGGCAAAATGTTCTGCCGGAAAGTGATAAGCGGCACTTCCGACGCACTGGCGCAAGCCATCGACAACCTCCGTCTTTCACCTCAAAACCCAAGCTCATGCACATACTGATTCTTCCCATGTACTATCCCGAGCCGGGAGCTCCCGCCCATCGCGGATACATGTTTCACGAACAGGCCATGCAGATAGCCCGTGCCGGATGCCGCGTCGGGCTGGTCTATACCGAACAGCGGCTGCGCAAGGACTTCACCTGGAAGCGGTTCTGCCACGAAAGCCACTTCCAGATTACCCGTGAAGACAACGGCACGTTCGTCACCCTGCGCCTTCATGCCTGGAATCCCAAACTGTCTACCCGCATCGGAGGACTGATATGGGCCAACCTGACCCTGCTGGCCGTGCGCAACTACATCCGCCACTACGGAAAGCCCGACCTGATACATGCCCACTTCGGCACCTGGGCCGGCTATGCCGCCTACTTGGCCTGCCGCCGTTACGGCATTCCCTACGTGGTCACCGAGCACGCTTCGTCCATCAACCACGGGCACGTGACGCCTACCCAGGCCGCCACGTTGCGCACTGCCTACAGCCAGGCCCGCAAGGTGATCTGTGTAGGTTCATTGCTCCGGAAGAACCTGACGCCTTACCTGGTCCGCCCCGACCAGGCCACCGTGATTCCCAACTTTGTAGACATCTCCACCTTCCGCCCCGGCGACCGCCATACGGACAAGGAACGCAGCTTTACCTTTGTAAGCGTGGGCAACCTGAATCCGCGGAAAGGATTTGCCGAACTGATTGAAGCCTTCCGCCGCAGCTTTGGCCAGATGCCGCACGTGTCGCTCGTCATTGCCGGCGACGGCGAGGAGCAGCCTCATCTGCAAGCCCTGATTCAACAACTGCACCTGGAGCGGCAAGTCACTCTGACAGGGCGGTTGCCCCGCGAAGAAGTGGCCCGCCTGTTGGCCCGCTGCGATGCCTTTGTACTGGCTTCGCACGCCGAGACCTTCGGCATCGTGTTCATCGAGGCCATGGCCACCGGAATGCCTGCTATCGGCACCGTCTGTGGCGGTCCGGAGGACATCATCACGCCCGAAAGCGGTTACCTGATACCGCCCGGCGACGTCGGACTGCTGGCCGAGAAGATGAAACTGCTGTACGACCGCTACGAGACCTTCGACCAGGCTGCCATCCGCCGTTCCATTGCCGAACGCTTCGACTTCGGCCTGGCGGGACAGAAACTAAAGGCCGTCTATGAAGCAGCTCTGCAGACCGCACCGCAAGCCTCTGCCTCGGACAAATCCGGACAGGCCTGACAAGGACCGCCAGCAGACAAACACCCCATCAACCCCAACACCGAAACGAACAGAAAGAAAAAATGAAGATAGCCGTCATCGATTGCTCCGTCTCCGGTCACCGCGAGACTTACTATAAAGAATTTACCCTTGCCTGGGCCAGTCTGGGACACGATGTCCTGCTGTGCGCCCCACGGGCATCGGGTACCGAACAAGCAGCCACCTTCGTGCCCATCGACACCCGTCCGCTGCGTCCGCTGCCCGTCGGCCAACCCATCCGCAAGAAGCTGACGGTGCTGCACAACGCCTGCATCCGTCTGCAAAACCTGTCCGCCATCAACAGACAAATCGGCGATTTCCATCCCGACTTGGTTTACTTTCCCTGCCTGGACGACCTGCTGCCCACGCTGGGGCCTCTCGCCCTGTTCGACCGTCTGATGCCCTATCCGTGGAGCGGGCTGCTGGTACAGTCCATGCTGCCTGCCTACCGTCCGGGACAGCCCGACGTCCGTCCCTACCTGCGCAGCCGTCATTGCCGGGGAATAGGTGTGCTGAACGAGTTCTCCACAGACAGTCTGAAGAGATTCCAACCCCACATCGACTGCCTGCCCGACTTTGCCGACCTGTCGCAACCCGACGAGAGTTATCCCCTGCTGCACACGCTACACGAACGGGCCGCCGGACGGAAAATCGTTTCGTTGACAGGTTCCATCGGCACCCGCAAGGGCATCGACCTGCTGCTGAGCGTCATTCCCACCCTGCCCGTGGACGAATACTTCTTCCTGATGGCAGGAAAGTCGTGGCTGACCGAAGAGCAGACCCGGCGGGTCAAGGCCTTCGAAGCCGCCCACGCCAACTGTCTGTTTGCCTTAGAGCGCATTCCCGACGAAGCCTGCTTCAACGCCCTGATAGCTGCCAGCGACGTAGTCTTTGCCGCTTACCGCCACTTCAGCGGCAGCAGCAACCTGCTGACCAAGGCCGCTGCTTTCGGCCGTCCCATCGTGGTAAGCAGCGGACAGTGCATGGGACGGCGCGTAGAGCACTACGGCACAGGCATTGCCATTGCCGAAGACGATACCCAGGCTTGCCGCGAAGCCATCGTCCGCCTCTGCCGCGACGGTGTGCCCCACCCCGAAGGACCGGCCGCCTACGCCGCACAGCACAGCCTGCAACGTCTGGTCCCCATCCTGAAAAGCTATACCTGAACCATTCACCATTAACCATTTATCATTAACCATCATGAAAGTACTATTCACCTTCGGCGGAATGCCCCACTACCTGAACGCCATGCTGGAGAAACTCCAGGCCAAAGGAGCCGACATCACCGTCGTCAGCCCCCGGAAAGGAAACGCCACCATCGGCAAAGGCGTCAAGATGGTGGAAGAGGGTGCTTACCGCCACCTCAATACACAGGAAAAGAAGATGTATTACGGCAAAAGCGGATTCCCTGCCCTGCCCGACATCATTGCCGACGAACGCCCCGACATCGTTGTGCTGGGCTGGCCCTACTTTCTGCAGGTCTTCTTCCAGCCGTCGCTGCGCCGTGCCCTGAAGCGTTGCGGCGCCCGGTTGGTGATTCGCGAGATTCCCTTCCAGACACCGCCCTACGGACAGATACGCGATTACTTCCGCAAACACCCCATGTACGACGAAGGCATGCGCCTGCTCAGCACGGGCAAGGCTTTCTACCTGCGCCAGTGGCTGACGGCCCGCATCCGCAAGTACTGCTATGCCCGCGTCGCAGGTACCCTCAACTACTCCACGGCGGCCTACGACATCCTGCCTTCGTACGGCGTGAAGCGCGAACAGATTCACGTCACCTATAACTCGACAGACACCGAAGCCCTATGGCGCGAGAAGGCGGCCGTGCTGGCTGCCCCCGCCCTGTTGCCTCCGTCGGAAAGGCGGCTGCTCCACATCGGGCGGTTGGTGAAGTGGAAACGGGTGGACCTGCTCATCGAAGCCTTCGCCCGGACGCTGACCCAATATCCCGATGCCGAATTAGTCATCGTGGGCAACGGTCCCGAACTGGACAACCTGAAGAAGCAAGCCACTGCCTTAGGCTTGCCCCTCCGCAGCAAGGAAGAGAACGGGGTTGACGGACGTGGCTGCGTGCGCTTCATCGGCGCCGTTTACGACCCGAAGGAACTGGGAGCTTACATGAACGAGGCAACCGTCTACGTGCTGGCCGGCATGGGCGGACTGTCCATCAACGACGCCATGACCTACGCCCTGCCCGTGGTCTGCTCCGTGTGCGACAGTACCGAGCGCGACCTGGTGACCGACGGACGAAACGGTCTCTTCTTCCGCGACGGCGATGCCGACAGCCTGACCGAAAAAATCCTCCAACTGCTGGCCTCGCCTCAGGAGTGCCGCCGCATGGGACAGGAGTCGGAACGCATCATCCGCGAGCAAATCAACATCGACACCGTCAGCGAACGCTACCTGAAAGCCTTCGCCGATTTCCTCCGTCGCTGACATCTGTCGACCCGAAGGCTGGTGCCGTTCGTGCTGCAAACAGGTTGCAGTCGCGCTGCAAACAGGTGTGCAGTGACGCTGCAAACAAGCGTGCAGTGACACTGCAACGGGCGTGCAGTAACTCTGCAACGGGCGTGCAGTGGCTCTGCAACGAGCGTGCAGTAACTCTGCAGCGGGCGTGCAGTAACTCTGCAGCGGGCGTGCACAGACAGTGCAGCGGACGTGCAGCAACCATATCACCAGGGAAATAGCATCAGAAAACAGGCTGGCGGCCACAGCCGTCCCAGCCCAAAGCCAACCGGAAGCCTCAGCGTACGGCCTCGGTCAGCGCCTTTACAATCCGTTCGCAGGCACGGCCGTCGCCGTAAGGATTGTGAGTCTCGGACATGCGGCGATACATATCCGCATCCGTCAGCAGTTCAGACACGTTGGCCACGATGGCATCGGCATCCGTACCCACCAACTTCACCGTTCCTGCCTCTACGGCTTCGGGACGCTCGGTGGTGTCGCGCATCACCAGTACCGGCTTGCCCAACGAAGGAGCCTCTTCCTGCACGCCGCCGCTGTCGGTCAGCAGCAGGGTAGAGTGACGCATGGCGTAGACAAAGGGCAGATAGTCCAGCGGGGCAATCAGGCGGACGTTGTCCAGGCCCGACAGCAGTTCATAGACGGGCTTCTGCACGTTGGGATTCAGATGGACGGGATAGACAATATCCATCTCCGGATGACGGCCGGCAATCTCACGGATGGCACGGCAGATGTGCTGGAAGCCTTCGCCGAAGTTCTCGCGACGGTGTCCGGTGACAAGGATGTAGGGACGACGGCCCACCTCGTAACCCTTGGACAGGAGTTCGGCATGTACCTTTTCCTTCATGCCCGGCTTGTGGTCGATGATGTCCACCGCCATCAGCAGGGCATCGATGACTGTGTTTCCGGTAACGAATATCTTTTCGTCGGCCACGCCTTCGCGCAGCAGGTTCTGCCGCGACTGATCGGTAGGAGCAAAGTAGAGCGAAGTGATGCGGTCGGTCACCTGACGGTTCATCTCCTCGGGCCAGGGCGACAGCATGTTGTACGTGCGCAGCCCTGCTTCCACGTGTCCTACGGGTATCTGCATGTAGAAGGCAGCCAGCGAAGCGGCCATAGAAGTCGTGGTGTCGCCGTGAACCAGCACCACGTCGGGACGGAAGTCCTTCAGCACGTCGCGCAAGCCCAGCAGTACACGCGAAGTGATGTCGTACAGGTCCTGATTGGGCGCCATGATGTTCAAGTCGTACTCGGGCACAATGTCAAACACTTCGAGCACCTGATCCAGCATCTGGCGGTGTTGGGCAGTGACGCAAACACGGGTTTCAAAAGCCTCACAGTCGCTTTGCAGGGCTTTCACCAACGGTGCCATCTTGATGGCTTCGGGGCGGGTACCGAAAACAAGCAGTATCTTTTTCATGGGTCAGTCTGTTTTTATTTCATTTTCTTACCCCGCAGAAGTCCAGTTCTATCTTGGAGCTATCCTTGGGTATGCTGAGGAAAGGCGTATGGCGCACCAGCCACACCACGATGTCGGCCCGTCGGTAGGCTTCTTCGTAATGGGTCAGGTGGAAGCTGGAGTGAGCCGCGATGTTGGGCTCTACAATCAGCACGTCGGCACGGCTCTCCGAAACGATGCGCGAAGCGATGTATTTGGCAGGCGACTCGCGCAGATCGTCGATATTGGGCTTGAAAGCCAGTCCCATGCAAGCCACTACCGGCTCGCGTCCCTGCTCCTCAACAAATTTGCGGCAGGCTTCCATCACCTTGTTGGCACACCAGTCGGCCTTATAGTCGTTGGTCTCGCGGGCGCGCTTGATGAGCTGTGCCTGCTCGGGATAGTCGGAAACAATGAACCACGGGTCTACGGCGATGCAGTGTCCGCCCACGCCGCAACCGGGTTGCAGGATGTTGACACGCGGGTGTTTGTTGGCCAGTTCGATGAGCTCCCACACGTTGATACCGGCACGGTCGCAAATCATGGACAGCTCGTTGGCAAAGGCAATCTGTGCGTCGCGGCTGGAATTCTCCGTCAGCTTGCACATCTCGGCCGTACGGGCATTGGTGCGGTGCAGCTTACCCTGCACGAAGGCGGAGTAGAACTCAATGGCCTTGTCGGTCGAAGCCTCATCGATACCGCCTATCACACGGTCGTTGTGCACCAGTTCGTAAAGGGTATTGCCGGGCAACACACGCTCGGGACAGTAGGCGATGAAGATCTGTCCCTTCAGTTCGGGACGCTGGCTGAAGATGAGTTCGGCCATACGCTCGGTGGTGAACACAGGCGAAGTCGATTCGATGACAAACAGGTTACCGGGTTTCAGACAGGGAATGACCGAACGGGTAGCAGCCTCTACGTACGTGATGTCCGCACGGTGGTTCTGCTTGAAGGGCGTCGGAACCACGATGAAAAAGGCGTCGGCCTCTTCGGGCTTGGCGACAGCACGCAGGTTTCCGCTCTGCACGGCCTCGCGCACCACCCGATCCAGATCGGGCTCCACGATATGTACTTTTCCCTGATTGACGGTTTCCACTACCGAGGGATTGACGTCCACTCCTACCACCTGATAACCATGATGGGCTGCTACAGCCGCGGTGGGCAGGCCAATGTAACCCAATCCTACAAATACAACCTTTTTCATATAGAATATATATTTAGTTCTTTGTCATAACACGGGCAAAAGTACAAATAATATGTGTGACTTTGCACCGTTTCTCGCCGAAAACCACTACTTTTGCAGCAAATAACGGGCATTTCATTGTCTATTCTCTATTTTTCAATTGACCATTCAAAAAGATGAGAGTACTATTGATCAATACATCCGAACGTATCGGCGGCGCCGCCATAGCCTGTAGCCGGCTGATGGAAGCCCTGAAGAACAACGGCATCAAGGCCAAAATGCTGGTGCGCGACAAGCAGACCGAACAGATCACCGTCGTGTCGCTCGACCGCAGCTGGCGGCTGGTATGGAAATTTGTGTGGGAACGCATCCGCATCTGGCAGGCCAACCGCTTCAAGAAGCACAACCTGTTCGCCATCGACATTGCCAACACCGGTACGGACATCACCTCACTGCCCGAATTCCAACAGGCCGACGTCATCCACCTGCATTGGATCAACCAGGGAATGCTCTCGTTGAATAACCTGAAAAAGATATTCGACTCGGGCAAACCCATCGTGTGGACCATGCACGACATGTGGCCCGCAACCGGCATCTGCCATTATGCCAGCGGATGCAACCTTTACGAGAAAGAGTGCCATCACTGTCCGCAACTGTATGGCGGCGGAAGCCGGAAGGACATTTCCTACCGCGTGTTCCACAAAAAACGCGAACTCTACCGCAACCATCGCATCACCTTCGTTACGTGCAGTCGCTGGCTCGAAGGCATGGCACGGAAAAGCGAACTGCTGACGGGGCAGAACATCATCAGCATCCCCAACGCTATCAACACCAACCTCTTCAAGCCACGCAGCAAGCAGGAAGCACGAAGCCGGTGCATGCTGCCGCAGGACATCAAACTGATACTGTTCGGCTCGGTGAAAATCACCGACCCGCGCAAAGGCATGCAATACCTGATTGAGTCGTGCAAACTGCTGGCCGGAAAGCATCCCGAACTGGTAAAGGAACTGGGCATCGTGGCTTTCGGCAACCAGTCGAAGCAATTGGAGAACCTATTGCCCTTCAAAGTCTATCCGCTGGACTTCGTACACGACGAACATCAGCTGGTCAACATCTACAATTCGGTTGACATCTACGTCACTCCCTCGTTGCAGGACAATCTGCCCAACACCATCATGGAAGCCATGGCATGCGGCATCCCCTGCGTAGGCTTCAACGTAGGCGGCATACCGGAGATGATAGACCACCTGCACAACGGCTACGTCGCACAGTACAAATCGTCGGAAGACTTAGCCAACGGCATCTACTGGACCCTGACCGACCCGGGCTACAACAGCCTGTCCGAAGAAGCCTACCGGAAAGTAGTGACACACTATTCGGAACAGGTCATCGCCAAGAAGTTCACCGATCTCTACAACAAAGTCACCGGAAGCAATGCATAATCACCTCACACCGAAGTTCAGCGTCATTACCGTCTGCTACAACGCCCAGGCTACCATCGAAGATACCATCCAAAGCGTCATTGCGCAGACCTACCACCACGTGGAGTACATCATCGTGGACGGCGCCTCGAAGGACCGTACCCTGTCCATCATCAACCGCTATCGCGACCGCATCGCCACCGTCGTAAGCGAACCTGACAAGGGACTGTACGACGCCATGAACAAAGGCCTCCGCCTTGCCACGGGCGACTACGTCTGCTTCCTCAACGCGGGCGACAGCTTCCACGAGGACGACACCCTGCAACAGATGGTGCACACCCTGCGCGAACTGACAGAACTGCCCGATGTGCTCTACGGCGAAACGGAACTGGTCGATGCCGAAGGACACTTCGTACGCATGCGCCGTCTTCAAGCGCCCGAACATCTGACGTGGCACAGCTTCCGACACGGGATGTTGGTGTGCCATCAGGCATTCTTCGCCAAGCGCACGCTGGCCGAGCCCTACGACCTCAGCTACCGCTTTTCGGCCGACTTCGACTGGTGCATCCGCATCATGAAAAAGTCAAAGGTATTGCACAATACGCACCTCACTCTGATCGATTATTTAGAGGAAGGCATGACCACCCGCAACCACAAGGCTTCGCTGCACGAACGTTTCCGCATCATGACGAAGCATTACGGCTGGCTGAGTACCGTGGTTCATCACGCCTGGTTCGTGGTGAGGGCAGTGATAAAGAAGTAAATAAAGGATATAGTAATCATTTTTCAGGCACGGATTACACGGAAAAACACCGGAAAATAATCCGTGAGTCTCCGCGTAATCCGTGCCTGAAAGAAAGCAGTCCCTTAAACAGGTACTTTCATTCGGTTCCTTCCGTCTGTTGCTCAGCAGGTTCCAACTCTAAGTTCACAATGGTATTGTCCCACTTGAACATCTTTCCGGTTCCAAAGTCAACCAGGAAACCCGGCCAGAAAAGAATATTCCACAGACTGGAAGCATTGAAATTGGTTTCGAGCAGGAAAGGTGTAGGATTGAAACCTTCCTTGCGGGCTATCAGTTGTTTGTCCTCGCGGCTCTTTTTGATTTTGGCAGTTACAGTGTTTTCTTCCTTCACTTCGGCAATCTTCACATTGGTCGCCGCATCAAAAATCTTGGTGCCGTTGGGCGCCATGAACGTTACCGCCTGGCGCGAACCGGTAAAGATAGTACAACAAGATGAAAACAACAGGCCGGCAAGGGCCACATACAAGACTCCTTTTTTCATAACTTTAAAGATGTTTGCAATAATGATAAAATAGTATATTGACTCTCTGTAATAATGTTAATCTTCTATCAGCCACCCCTCTATCCCTCGCGTTTCCTTGCTGAAGTTCACGCCTACCTTAAACAGTTTCCGTGAGTCGGAGGCAAAGGGCTGGGCATACTGCTTGTCGTTAATCTGTTGCAACGCTTCTTCGGCGGTACCGTCCAACTTGAACTCCATGACATAAATGTACTTATCCGTCTTCACCACCATGTCGATGCGTCCATTGGCAGTGTGATACTCGGCTTGCGTATAGAACCCCAGCAGCTTAAACACAATGAAAAGCACATTCTGATAATGCAGTTCCAGGTCGCGCGCCAATTCGTAGGGGCTGTCGGCAAAGAAACTCTGAAGCCGTCGGAGGAAAGCATCCGCATTGCCCTGACGCACGTCCTTGACGAAGCTCATAATCTCGAACGACGGATTGCCTGTTTCCAAGTGAGCATAGCGAGGGAGCAGAAATTTGGTGAAGCCTTCTTCCACCTCTTTGTTGGGGAATCCTAAGTAATAGACTTGAAACTCGCGATCATATCCCTTGATGGTCAAGTAACCGCTCTGATACAGAATGGGTACCGGATTGGTGTTCATCGTATCAATGCCGCCCAACGAGTCGGCAGAAGCCATTTCTTCGGTCAGGCGGTGCAGGTCGTAGCGGCTGTGCTTCAGCAGTTCGACCAAGAAAGTGGGTGTACCCGTCTCGAACCAGTAGCTTCCGAACCGCATTTTGGCAAACGTATTGAGCAGGCTGAAGGGGTTGTA